>OHAY01000230.1_pt1 | contig 60500 bp, 89 predicted proteins | sample 1577191 | NCBI WGS metagenome assembly OHAY01 (sample SAMEA3541504, study PRJEB24748) | human gut metagenome | biome: human gut; feature: human-associated habitat; material: faeces | place: China | collected 2012 | reverse complement strand
ATTACAACGACGAATGGGGAGCCTATTGGAAGTATGGTAAATTAAGCGGATATCGTAATACCGTGGCAGTTATATCCTACATCGACAGCGATTGTCTGCTGAGAATAGCGGAAGACTTATTGCATGTAAAAGAAACGGACCCGTGTTTTGGAGGAAGACTAATAAACAATGTATAATCCTGAAATAAAATACTGTGATGAAAAGCAGCACTTACTGCTGCCTAGTGTGGCTCTTAACAAATTAGAGCTTTTCTTGCAGAAAAGAAAAATTCCATATAGCATAACGAGTCCTGGAAAGGAAGATTATGATGATGACTGGGGAGCACAGTGGATATATCTGAGTAGATCGGGATTCAGACACACTGTTGCCGTCATTTCTAATATCGATAATAACTGTCTTTTGCACATAGCAGAAGAATTGGTTAATATTACAAAAGAAAATTTATAAGAGCCGGAAATTTCCGGCTTTTTCTATGCAGATTTTTCTATTTTTCTGAGAATGTGTTATGATAAAAATAAGAAAATATAAAAAAGTAATAGTAAAAAATACCTTGTCAGAACATGATTGGTGTGTGACAATAAAAGGAAGAAATATAAAATAAAATAGCAGGAGAAATATGGAAGAAAACATTGTATATATTGTAACGAAGGACAGTACCGATAAAACATTTGAAAAAGATGATATCATTTGGAAGTGTAATGACGGGACGATTATGCGGGCCAATAGAGCTGGATGGATAGATCCAGGGGAATGTCCATCCGAATCATTGGATTTTCAATATAGGGAAGACAAGCGTTATAAAGTTATATACGGAAGCAATTATACGGAACTATGCTGTTCATAAGGAGGGAAATATGTGTGGATAGGCATAAGATCAGCTAAAATATTTTGTCTCAATAAACCAGGCGTGCTCATGCAGGTTATACTGAATCTTAAATTGTTTCTGCTTTCCGTGATCAATTACGGTGCATAAGAAATAGATCCAGTTGTCACCAAAGGTAGAATCAAGGATAGTATATGTTTCTATTTTGAGTTTGACCCAATTGATCGTCACGTACAACGGCTTAATATCACCGGTAGAAGAGAATACGGCGATCACTGGAACGCAGCGTATATGTTTAGCATCAAAAACGGAATTAGATAAAGTCATAAGTATACCTCCTGAATAATAATATACAAACATATGTTCTAAAAGTCAATATTTTTTATATCACTTATTCTGTCATAATAGTATTATATTTATGATAAAAGGAGAAACAATATTATGAAAAACGAAAAATTTAAGAATCTTATATTAGATGCATATGAAAAATTTAAAGAAGGAAATATTGTAGGAATATTATACAGTACAGTATCAACACATGGGTTTCCTGATATGAAAGATATTGATGGTTTTGTCGAAGAATGTAATCTTGATATGCTGCATCTGAAGTCAAAGTTAACCGGAAATGAGATAGATGTATATGAAAGTGAACTTGAAAATTATAAAATCAAAGCCAGTGAAAGTACAATCTACATTAAATGTAAAAATAAAATGGAAATTGCAATAATGTATTAATTAAGTGATGAGTCTAATTTTTAAAATAGAGGTAATAAAAGATGATTAATTGGATTAGCGCAGAAATTCCACCGGAAGAATGTAAGAGTGGAAAAGAATATTTTGTTACAGTTGAATATAATGGAAAAGGTAATGTGAACGGAAGATTAACTCTTGTTATGACTTATGAAGAGAAGGGAAAAAAGAAAGTTCCTACATGGTGCTGGAATGGAAGAATAGCAGTTTGGAAAGTATTATTTTGGGCTGAATTTCCAACCCCATGTCAGGATGAAATCTAAGTTTACTACGGAAGGAGTAGTTGATATGAAACAAACTTTCTATGTCGGAATGAAAATTTGTGACTATTATGCAATTCACATAAATGACGATGGATATGAACGAAAAGAAATGGTTCAAGAAAATGAAATTGACGGATTTGTACATTGCCTAAAGTTTTTAGGGTACAAAGAAATTTAACTTTCTTTAGTTTGGAGGTAATGATATGACAAAAAGTCAAATAGAAAAATTTGCAGTAGGTTATTCTTCTTATCCTACAGACTGTGTGGAAGAAGTATTAAAAGTTACTAATTTCGATGAAGATGTGGCGAGAGAAATTTTAGATGACAAAGAGAAAACATTAGCAATTTGGCAGAATGGAACAATAATGATTGATGGAATAACACTTTGTTGTGGATATGATTTCGCAGAAGATGCTTTTAGCAAAAAGATAAAGATTGGTTATTGCCCGATTTGTGGAAGAAAAATTGTAATTAAGAAGCCAATGAATGAATGATTTACTTGGAAGATTGGAAGAGGTGATATAATTGAGAATCGGAATATGAATGACCTAGAGCAAGGGAAATATGATAGATATAGAGACATATTGGATCTATTGGATGAAATGGAATGAGGCGATATAAATGGAATGGAATGATTTAAGCAATAGTGCAAAATCTATTATTGAATGGGTTGAAAATCCATTTACAAATCAAAGAGAAACGATTGAAATTAAAATTGGAGAAGTATTCCACAGAAAATGTCCAATGTTTTGCGGAGATACTGGGAAAACATCTGATATTGATATTGTTGTAACTAAAGAATTATATCAAGAAATTTTGAAATTTGTAACTGAAGATAACGAAATTCAATGCGAGCAATTTATGGATGGTTTATTATTTAAATTAAAAGAAGATAGTAATGTTAAACTGCATTAAGGAGTGAGTAATGAATTGACGATTTCATTAGCACGGAGAGTAGGTGAGTAAATGTATAAAAATATGCCAGAGTTACTAGAAGAAAGAGAAAATAATGGTTGGAAATTAGAGAAGTTTGAAATTAAACAAAGTAATTTCAGAGCAATGGTAGATGGTATTATGCCTGGAACATATATTAGATTGACACATAATGGAGAATGTGTTATGTCAGACACGGATATGGAACAACGTACAAATTTAAGATTTTGTTTAAAGGCACATGGAGATATTGTTGTTGGCGGTCTTGGAATTGGAATGATTATCATGGCAATTCAAGATAAACCAGAAGTAAAAAGTATTACTGTGATCGAAAAGAACCAAGAAGTCATTGATATGGTTGCATCACAGCTCGATTTCAACGAAAAAGTCAATATTATATGTGCAGATGTTTTTGAATGGAAACCTGAACGTGGTGTAAAATATGACATGGCATATATGGATATTTGGAATTGGATTAATGAAGATGTATACAAAAAAGAAATGCAACCATTGAAAAGAAAATATGCAAGATTTCTTAGAAGCAAAGACATAAATCCAAACAGATTTAATGAATGTTGGGCTGAATATCAGGCGAAAAACGGAAGAAGATTAGCATAATGAAAAATTGCTTTCAAGTGGAGGTAGGATATATGGCTAAGTACAAAACTGATTACAATAAATTATTAGAATCAAAAGGGTTAAGGATACTAAAGAATTTCCAGATTTTAGCACCAGATGAAACAGACATTAAAAGTAGAAATGTTGCAGAGAGCAAGTAAAAATTAAAAAAGATCAGATACGAGAAATTAAAGAGGAACCATAATTGGTTCCTTTTTGTATGCAGAAATTTCCATATATGATTATTATCTGTCATATTAATAAAAACAGAAAACATAGGAGGATTAAAATATGTCTACATTACTTATCTGGAGTGACGAATTCCAGAAATTATCAGATCTACTAAAGGAAAATAAAAAGCTCCCGTCTACATACGATCAGTTTATGGTCCTGGGAACAGAGTTACGCATCAGCGATTATAATAAGCTCCGCCAGCTTCCTATTCCGGATGATAAGCTACGTCTTTCCACAGCCCTTTCTGAAAAGAGAGATACATTATTATTTGTTCTCGGAATGTTGAAGGCAAAAGAAGAAACCCGCGTATGTACGATTGCATCTGTTTCAAAAGAGTTATCTGATTTTGCAAAAGAACAAGATATGGAACTTTTATCCATGGCAGCTGCCGCAAAAGGATCAGATAAAAAGACTACAAAACCGAGAGTGCGAAATCTTCGAAAAAATGAATCGGTAGCAGAAGAGTCAAATAAAACATTGAATCTTAATGATAATAAGGGAACAGATTCTATCACTGAGCCAGTTAAAAATGAAAGTATTGATGAATCAGAAAAGACAGAAGAAACGGTCCCAGGGTTACTTGAAGATCTGGTAAAAGCAGCGGAAAAGAAGACTGGATATGGCTATAGTAAGCGGATCGATGAAATCAGAAAAGCAGTTGCTACAGCATCCGATGAAAAGATTGGACTTCCGTTCCAGATGCAGATGTTGTTTGGTGAAAAGGGACAAGCGTTGGCTGATGAGTTAACGGGATTTTTCCGGGAGCTAAAAGGAGGTAATTGAAATGGATCATAATTTTATTTTATGCTTGTTAATTACTTTTATTGTTCTATATCTAATAAAAGAATGTTTTACAATCCATATGGGTCCAATATGTGCATATGATAACACTTTATATTTCGTGTTATTAATCGCAGTTCTTTTGCTTGTAGCTATAGGACGTTCGGTTAATATCATAGAATTCAATTTACCTGGTATTTTGTTAGGAATTGTGTGTTTTCTGGCTTCATATATCATATCTTATGTGAGTTATAGATTATATGATAAAAGCAATGAAAGAGAATATCGGGAAAAGAGAAAACTTGTTATTGAAGACATCAATGTTGATGCTCTTAAGGAAGTGATGAAAGAATGTGAAGAATCAGGCGTTGATATTTCAAAAAAACAATGTAATTGTGCTTGTAAATTTTCTGATAGGAATCCATCAAAAGAACAGTGTTTGGAAGACACATTACCAACGCCAGATAAATGTTGTCCTATTTTTGGATGTGAAAACGCATATTGTTCCGTATTTAACACTACTGTAGATCATTACACAGATTGTGTATGGTGTGAGCAAAACGATCCACAAGAAAGCTGTAAATGTCTTTGTTTATTATCAAGGATAAATGAGAATGAAGAATTAAAGGATCTTGTTGACAATATTAATTCCAAAAAGTAAAAACATACATCCCGGGCTAATCCTTGGGCAATCTGGCGAAGGAAAGATTTTTTACAAAAACAGACAGTCACTACCTTCAAAAGCAGAAGAAGTATGTTTTATACTTTGGAAGTCCTGCCTATAGCATGAAATGTTTATGCGGGGAGGCTTCACTACTTTTATAAAGAAAGGAAAAACAATGGATCATAATTTTACATGCTTGCTATCTAATCTTTTAGATATGAAGTTGGTCGATATGTATTGTAAACACATGATTAGGAATGATTTTTCTAATGATTCTAAGGCTAATCAACTTCTTAGTGCGTCAAGAGAAGTCCACTATGATTATTGTGAATGGGGTAGACATGATTACAGTCGAAGCAATGTACTTCATCATTTAGGTATCATAGATAAGATGGAATCCGATGGGTATAATCATGCAATCCGAGTGGTAGTTTGTAAATATCAGTTTTGCGATAAGACTATTGTATGGACCGATAATTTGCATAGTACAGTCAAGTACATCAGAGAAAAAGGAAAAGAAGTAAGACTTAGAGATGTACCTTTCTATGTTGTTGACTTATCTGATTTAAGTCATCCGGTAATTGGAGCCTATGATAAAGATGTGCTTAAGCCAAGTATGTCTGCTATAATGGGAGCTGTATCGAGTGCGTATTTTAGATATGAAATGTCTAATTCTAAAAACATTATAGATATAGGTTATTTGGTAGGAGATCTATTAAATGATAATCCTAAATTGTACACATACCATAATACACATTTAGATTGTATCGAAGAATATGATTCGTAAGATATGATTATGTTTATTGTTCCGTATTTAACACTACGGTAGATTATTTCACGGATTGTGTTTGGAATGAATAAAAAAGATTCTAGTGATAGATGTTTTTAAATTAAAAAGGAGTAAATAGAATATGACAAGCTTTATGTTAACATTACCCGTTATTTGCGCTATGTGGATTCTTTTTTATAATTCATGGAAAAATGGAACCCCTAACTATTTGGAATTTAGGGCTGCTATTATGATGTTATTACTCAATATTGCAGATATTATTTTTCCTCAAATTACATTTATTTACAAAGCATTTTTCTTTATTGGTTGGTTTATTAGTGAAATGCTAAGTATAGCTATTAGTACTGATGAGTAAATAACATCCAAGTAAAAAAATATATATTTTAAGCAATTTTTAAGCCTTCCGATTTCGGAGGGCTTTTTTCTTTCATATTAATGTTATAAAAAGAAAAATGGAGGATAAATATGAGAGTAAAAACATTAGTAAAAAGATTAACTGATATGCCTAGTAAAGCAGCAGTACGTTTCCGTGGACATGATGGAGCAAGTCTTGCTTTTGTGGCTGCAAACAATGACGGAGATAACATTGTCTGGTTAGAATCTGAAGAAGATAACCATATGATCCCTGGATTGATTCCGGAACGGCAGACAGTAGCCCGGCTAATTGACGAACTATCTATAATGAATCCGGAAGCAGTCGTAAAACTTAATTCCAAAACAGGAGAAGAAGTTTTATTTGTTGTTGCTTTAAAAAAGGATCCGTCTGTTGTATGGTTGGAAACGGAATCGGAAAATGATATAGGCGAAGAAATCGGAGTAAGATTTGAAAATGCTTTAGAGAACTGGGATGATGAGTTGGATTTCTATATGGATCTAATTGAAACAGGAATTACGGTAGATATGGTCAGAAAATATATGGATGATGAGACGGCCGATCATATGAAAACATTCTGCGAAGAGCATGGATTAATTTAAAACATTTTTCATAAAACCTGTTGACAAATATAAGTAGAAGTGATATTCTAATTATAGATGAACGGAGTGCCTGCCGTAAGTCTTAGATTATTCTAAGATTTATTGTAAGCGCTCCGTATTTTGTTTTTCAAAAAAATCTGACATAATAATTATGAAGGATAGAAACTACTTCATACAATGAATTATTAGAAAGGATAGAAAAGACCATGACTACGATGATCATGAAACATGAACCTCAGTTTTTACAGACATCAGCACTGGAAACAGGGCTTGGTTCACTGTGCTCTAATTATCATTACGGATGGGATCGAATTGTCGATAATACACCGAAATATAGTCTTTTTGCGAGAAGTTTAGTAAACTTTACACAATTGCATAAAACATTCAGTGGTTCTTTTCATAGCCTTTTTAAGCGGGCAGTAGGTATCGGAACAGGCACCCGAGAACTATAATAAGAACCGCACATAGATTGGAAATATGAAATCATGACCACTGGATTAGGAAATTATCTTAATTTGGTGGTCTTTTTTATGAATGAAAAAATTTTTGTGCAGAAATTTCTATAAAACTTATAATCTGTCATAATAAATATAGAAGTATTTAACGCACCCATTCATTAAAAGAGGTATGATATATGATGACGAAGAATAGACAGAGTGTTTATAAACGCAGCTGGTATGATCGTGAGTGTAAATTTGACATGAAGAGACGGCGTAAAGAATACCATAGAAAGGTTCGTCACATGAAAATCAACGAAGATTCCTGTTCCAGAGGATATGTGAAGCAATTTAAACGTTTAGACTGGAACACGGCATCCTAAAATAATATGGGGCTGTAGCTCAGATGGGAGAGTATTTGTTTTGCAATCAAGAGGTCGCGGGTTCGAATCCCGCCAGCTCCACTATATGGCCGATTCGACTAGATGGTTCAGGTCACGAGGCTTTCAACCTCGTAACAGCGGGTTCAAGTCCCCTATCGGTCACTGCAGAATCATCTGCAACACAATTGAAAAAAATAAGGGACTTATGGAACCAGGCACTCCGGAAGTCCCAGATGCAGGCATTGTATAACAGGCTAATACACTGGTTTGCCGAACCAGAGACTGCGGGTTCGAATCCCGTTGCTTGCTCTTTAAATTCTGAATCAAGAACTCAGAGTTTAAAAATCTATTATAGGAGAAAACAATATGAAGAAACGATTTAGCATGGATAAAACCGACAGTGATTTTATCCAGCCCCGTAAGCTAACTTGGTAGAAGCACCGGTCTGAAAAACCGGAGGATCGGATCGTAACCGAAACGGGGCATTATGGCTGCATCGCCTAGCTGGTTATGGCACTTCCCTGTCACGGAAGAATAACACGGGTTCAAGTCCCGTTGCGGTCGTTTATCATATGCATGTGTGGTCCAGTGGTTTTGGACACCTGCCTTCCAAGCAGGACATCACGCGGGTTCAAATCCCGTCACATGCTCTATATCAAAAAAGAAAAGGAGATGAAAAATATGCCAGACTATTATTATATGGGAACTGAATATTATTAACGGTAGGTATGCAAAAGGCTGAAGCAAAGTGTCTGTAAAACACTGACCCACGTGGTAAACATTGTGAGTCCGAATCTCACCCTGCCGACTCAAAATGATTAAAAAATGCTGATATATGAGGATAAGAGAGGTGACAGATTATGCTTAATATTTCTAACATTGTATTTGAGGTTTTATCAGCTGTTTTATATTTGCTTGTTATGGTCGCATTACCGGTGCTTCTTGGATTTATTCAGATTCATGCGCAGAAACGAAGTTCTGTCTGCATTGATGCAAAATGCGTTGGAAATGAAATGATAGCGTCAAAGGGCGTGATGACCTATGAACCGCAGTTCGCTTATGATTTTGATAACCAGCAATATTTTTGCGGAGCTTCTCAGATAGTAAGTGAACCTTATAAAGAGGGTCAGATCTATGAGATTTATGTGAATCCGAAAAAACCTTCAGAGTTTGTTTTGTTCAAATGCAGACCAATTGGCGGATATGTTGTTATCGGTATCGGGCTTTTGTTCTTTGCTGTATTTGTGTGCGAGATAGTCTGTATGATTTAAGAGAATTATGTCCTGGTACGCAAACTGGCAAAGCGGCCACGCTAAGGACGTGGTGAAGTGTTTGTGGGTTCGACTCCCACTCAGGATATTATAAATGCCCATGTGGTGCAACTGGCAGACACGCTATCCTCAGCAGATAGATCAATTGGAAGTTCGAATCTTCTCATGGGCACTTTATCGGGATGTGGCGCAATTGGTAGCGCACGTGATTTGGGATCATGAGGCTGCAGGTTCGAGACCTGTCATTCCGACTGTATGCATCAGTGCCGCAACTGGCAGACGGGACCGGCTCAAACCCGGTTTTCTATGGGTTCGAATCTCTTCTGGTGCATTTGTTTTAAAATTTTGGTTTGTAGCTCAATGGTAGAGCAACCGGCTGTTAACCGGTAGGTTGTGGGTTCAAGTCCCACCATTCCAGCTATGGAGGCTGTGGCCGAGTTGGTTAGGCAGCAGATTGTGGCTCTACGGAAGCAATTCCTACGTGGGTTCGAGTCCCACTGGTCTCCCTGAAACTAAATATGCCGCTGTAGCACAATGGCAATGCACCTGCTTTGTAATCAGGGGATTAAGGGTTCGAGTCCCTTCTGCGGCTTATAGGCGGTTAGGCTAGAGGTAAACCGTGCGGTTCTGAACCGTTAGACACCCGTTCGATTCGGTTACTGCCTGCTATGTCCCCATAGCTTAATGGATAGAGTTTTCGGCTACGAACCGAAAGATTGGCGTTCGAGTCGCCATGAGGACATTAAACGCCTGTGTAGCTCCAATTGGCAGAGCGTCTATCTCGTAAGTAGAGGTTTGCAAGTTCAAATCTTGTCACAGGCTTTATAAAAATATTGTGGTGTATTTCAATGGTAGAAAGACCGTCTGATGAGCGGTTAATATCAGTTCAATTCTGTTCACCACAACTATGCTGATATAGCTCAACTGGGAGAGCACATGCCTTACAAGCATGGGGTCACAGGTTCGAGTCCTGTTATCAGCATTCACAATTATATATAATTTATGAATATGTCAGAGGTATGCTATGCAAATGTATAATGGCTGTCGTACATTTCTTAACGGCAAGTATTTGGCTTATTGTCTTAATGGTGAAATACATTTAGTTCATAGAGATCAAGCTGAAAAGATGCTTGGTCGTAAGTTGAAGAAAGAAGAAGTTGTTCATCATAAGGATAGAAATAAAATGAACAATGATATTGATAATTTAATGGTGTTTAGAACAACAGCTGATCACACTAAATATCATAATGGGTGTGATATAGATTGTGATTCAGAAGGCGTATACTATGCCATTGATGACGGTATAAAGAAAATTTGTCCAATATGCGGCGAGAAAACAACAAAAGCTGGATCATTATGCCATACGTGTTATGTGAATAGTATTCGATCTTTTCGCAAAGTATCATATCCTTCGAAGGATGAATTGTTTGAAGATATATCTTCGATGACATATTCTGCAGTGGCATCAAAATACGGAGTTACGCATACTACAATTCGTCGGTGGTGCAAATCGTATCATATTGATGTAAAATCAAGAACGCATTTGTTATCTTATGAAACTTTATCAACCGATATAAAACATAAGACATTAAGGTCTATTGCAACCGAATATGGTATAACTGTTGAAACAGTACGATATTGGTTGCAAGAATATGGTATTGCAATGCCTAAAAAGCATACTGTTATTTGCAAAGAGACACAAAAATCTTATGATTCACCTGCATATGCAGCTCGAGATGTGTATCCTGATAAAAATGTTGATGCTACACGTGTTGGTATTCGACACGCATGTAAATCAAACAGAGAGTATTTTGGCTATCATTGGCATTATGCTATTTGCGATGAATCAGAATGATATAATAAAGGAGAAATGATCATGAAACGAAAACAGTTATACAAGCGATTATCTAAATTATAACGTATGCATCCGTCGCCTAATTGGTATGGCACCAGACTTTTAATCTGGCGGAAGTTATTTTCCATGCGAGTTCGAGTCTCGTCGGATGCACTGACACTGTATGTGTATCCGCAGGTATGTAACTCAAGTGGCAGAGTAGCGGCCTCTTAAGCCGAAGGTTGCAGGATCATGGCCTGTCATGCCCATTATGCGCCAGTAGCCCAATCGGCAGAGGCACAGGGTTTAAGCCCCTGTCAGTATCGGTTCGAATCCGATTTGGCGTACTTTTTTCAATATATTCAACAACAATTTATGAAAATTGTAAGAAAGGATAACCAATATGCGTAACACAAACATATGTAAAAGACAATCCAATAGTTCATGGTCAGAGAGTAGACATAATAAGAAGATGTACTGCTTTATTTGTTGATGCAATTTTTTTGCATAACAATATTTGGCATTAGTTATTTTAGTAACAGCATCTTCTGATAAAAACATTATCGAAGGATGCTGTTTTTTGTATATAAAATTTCTGCATGAAAATTTATTAAAATCATTCATATTAATAATAAGAATAAAAAGTGCATTTTTTATATTTTTATATGGGCATATAGTTTAATGGTTTAGAATACGAGATTCCAAATCTCGAAGATGTGGGTTCGAATCCTACTGTGCCTGTTATAAGTCAATATTTAATAGACAGAAGGGATGGTCGTAATGACAAATAATAATTGGATATCTCCAACATACGGACATTTAATTTTGGAAGAAATCCCTCAATATATCCGTGAATATTACAATAAAATGAAACAATATGATACAAATATACGAATTACGATTGGTACAGACTCTCAAAATTTCAACTATACAAAAGAAGTAAATGTCATTGCTGTTATCTGCGAGGGACATGGAGGCATATTCTTCTATAAAATCAATAATAGAGACCGTATTCTGGATATAAGGACAAAATTGCAGATGGAAACCGGAGACTCTTTGGAAATAGCAGATAAGCTGATTCATTTGTTAGAAGCAGAAGAGTACGAAGAAGTCTTTCTAAATACTACTTTTTCTATCCATATTGACGCAGGATATTCTGAAAAAGGGAAAACCAAAGATTTGATACCTGAACTTGTCGGATGGGTAAAAGGAAGTATTTCAAATTGCGAAGTATATGTAAAACCAGACAGCTACGTAGCATCTGGAATCGCTGATAAAATATCAAAATAACAGGGGGTTCAAAAGCCCCAAATGGAGCGGTGCCTCAATTGGTACAGGACCCGGTTGGAAACCGGACATGTCGTGTCAATCCACGCTTTGAGGGTTCAAGTCCCTCTCGTTCCGCTTTTGCTGTGATGGCTCAACTGGTACAGCACCGGCCTTGAAATCCGGCATGTCGGGTGAAATTCCCGCTTTCAGGGTTCGAATCCCTGTCACAGCGCTAAGTCCCCATAGTCTAGCGGTCAAGGATATCTGCCTCTCACGCAGGGAACGGCAGTTCAAATCTGCCTGGGGATATTTTATGCGGGCGTAGTCTAATAGGATAAAACAACGGTCTTCTAAATCGTACTTTGCGGGTTCGAGTCCCGCCGTCCGCAGTATTATGGCATCGTTGTCGAGTGGTCTAAGGCACCTGTCTGCAAAACAGGTTTTATCGTGGGTTCGAATCCCACCGATGTCTTTGCATTTGAGCTGTGTGAAGCAGATTAGTCACCTGTTTTTATTCAGTGTATATGCAAAAGGCCCGTGCTAAACGGTATTGTGGTTGACATTGACTAACTGCTGCGATATTCGTGATAAGCCTGCCAATCTGCGGGGCACGGGAGTCCGCCAGTGTGGCTCAAGTGGTACAGCACCTGCTTCGAACACAGGCAAGCCGGCATTTATGCCGACGTACAGGTTCGAGTCCTGTCACTGGCGTTTTTAGCTCATTAGCATAGCGGTCAATGCACTTGGCCTTGACCCCAGGGACTGCGGTTCGAATCCGCAATGGGCCGTTTCTATATTTTTTGCCGTGGTGGCTCAAATGGTACAGCAGCGGATTGCTAATCCGCCATCTCGGAGTAAAATCCGGTTTCGGGGTTCGACTCCCCGTCACGGCGCTGCAAAGAAGTCCGATAGGTCTTCTTTTTTATATCTCTAAAATCTGACATATTAAATATATCAATAAAGAAAGAAGGAGAAAAATATGACGTTAAAAGAGAAATTGGATCTCTGGGTAAAAATCACTGGTGTAAATCCAAGTGAAGATAACAGAAAATACACAATCTATATGGACGGACGTTTATCTAATTATGACATTCAAAAGATGAATGAGCGGATTATGAATTCATTAAAATACGATGAAACAGGATTATTTGCAGATACTTATCTGAAAATATATCTTAAGAAATTCATGAACGGAAAGAATGTTTCCTTCATGGAATTAATAGAAAATCCTGATCTCCAAGAGTATTTAAAGGATGTCAGAACATTATATGATTCTGTAAATAATAGTAATGCAGAAGAGATAGTGCTCAATAATATGAAAACCGCCATGGATTTTTATAATCTTTCGTCAGATAAATTAACATCGGAAGATGTTATGAGTGTTGTGTCATCTGCTAAAAACTGCATGAACGGAAAATTGAAGTTGGATCAAATAACAAAGGGCTCATTTGCTGATGATGAGTTTAAAGGATCTCTTGATATCTATATGTACAAGAGTATTGGCGATGTTATCCGTTTTGCTGCAAAAGGAGACATCTCAGGTATTTCGATGTGCTACATTTGTGATGATAAGAATCTTGAACAGAGTTTTTTTGCTTTTATAATCAGAAATGGAGAAAATCTGTATATATTGTCTGACCGTCCTATTTATAAACATCCACTACAGGCTAAAATGTCCAGGTGTCCGGGGAGAGATATGAGTGAAAGAATAGAAGGTAATTATTTCCCTTATAATTCTATCTCCGGTATCGATGTTAGTGATTTATGGGGCAGCGGAAGATATGGTGTATCCAAAAATGATGACAATATGGCTCCTGCTGTAAATAACGACTGCGTAAGAACAAAAATCGGAACGTTTGCTTCTTTAAATCAGGATGAAGCATTCTGGGCTATCTATATGTTTTCTTTGATTAAAGATCGGTTTTATAAGGAACATATTGAATTAGAGGATCTTTCTTTCTGTGAAGCAAATATTATTTATGACAGGCTGGAAGAAAATGAAAAGAATGAGATTGCATTAAGAACATCTATTCCCTATGTCAAAATGAAACCTGTTGAAAATCCGAAAAATATTGAAATGGAATACGATAGAAGACCGGAGCATCTGTATGATTACCTCATTGAAAGATATGCTGATAAGGTAGATATAAATGTTTTTAATCTCATCAAACAAAGAGATAAAGCATCGCATTTCCTTACAGATAATGAACTAACTCGCATCAATAATAGGCAGTATGAAACACTTGATTTAAGTTCGATGCGGACAGAAAACGAACTCATTTATGATCAGCAATGGTTAGCAAGATATAACATGGCCGTATCCATAGGCGGTATGTTGAATTCTGATTTCGATAAAAATAAAGGCCGAGTTATATCTGAAATGCTATCTATGATTAGAAATTCGGCTGGGTATATTGTTAATCTCATTTTAACCAAAAAGTTTGATGGAAAAATCGATTCTTTTGAATATGCAGCCAAAGATATATCATACAGAGATATTACTTTAGGTAAGGAATACGATGACGATTATAAGAGTAAATATCGTTGTTTCTTTACAGGGAAAAATCCAGCCGTCATCATTTCCTTTAACGTTAAAACAGCCGAGGAGTTTGCAACTCTGTGTGGAGTCGATATTAAAAGTATCCCGATAGAGCTGCAACATTATCACAAGAATAAACGTTGTTGCGGAAATAGCATTCTTGATAACCTCGATCCATTGGATTGGGCTTTATTTGATCCATATGATGATCTTTCATTCTATTTTCATATAATTTTAAGTGGTAATGAAATGTTAAAGCGCCAAGCAATAGCAGGAGTGCCGCAGGATGCTTTTTGGAAGGATCAAATTCCGTTATGTTATTTTGAAAAATATAGTTTTGATAAAGATCGTAGCTACATGAATAAAAAGGAGGCTAATTTAGAAAAAGAAAAATATTATAATACATGTCTTGGAATATTCAGAGGCTATGACGAAAACTATAGAGATAAACTGCTAAAGAAATGCGAAAAATGTAAATATCACAGAGTTTCTAAAAATATGGAAGCATAAAAAGAAAAGTCCCGTGAGAGGGACTTTTCTTTTTTCTTTTCTGTCATATTAAGATAAATTAATGATAGAAGGAGGAAACATATGGCTCTTTTAGATTTTCTTATGCGAAAAAGTAAAGAATCCATCTCTTTAGATGAAGCTGCGCAGATTCTAAAGACAGATCCGGAATTACTCCGGAAATTTGATGAAAAATATCAGGAATGTATCCTGTCTGAAACGGATTCTGATAATCTTTTTACTATAAATGCTAAACAAGTAGCAGAAGAAAAAGAGGGAATCGAAGCAAGAAACTGCAGTCAGAATATTATTGATAAAATCGTAGAGGAACTTATTTCTCAAACATCAGTGTGGAAATACGATGGTCGAAGTGTAAGCGGATCATTAAATACTGCGCTCCTTCCGGAAACAGCTCCTATAGTAACAAAAAATGATATTATGACTGTACCTGAGAGTATACGTCCTCAATTCACTGGATTTCTGATGCAGCGTCATATCAAAGAAAGTAGTTATAAAACGCTCTTATTTATGTTTGAACATTATGAAAAAGCAAAAGTATCTGGAAATATCAATCAAATGAGAGAATCTTATGGAATGTTCCGGCAGGGATTGGATATCTTGGATGTGGATGACGTTATGTATGATATGATTGGACGTAATCGGAATTCAATGGGATATTGGCTGCCGAAAATTGTTGGACCAGTTACGGAACAGGGCTTCTTTAAGATCCCATCCACTACAATCATTAAGATTCCACTCACAATGCTACAATTAACAAGGCAGGATTATATGTCTTTTAACAGAACAACATTGGATATTGTTGATCGATATTGCCAGAAAGTATTTGGATTGAACGAAAATAAAGAATATTTCATTAAGACTGGAACCTATTCTTCAAAGTATGATTTTCGGAACGCTCATGTCCATGGTGTAAAAGAAGTCTGGGAATTAGGAGAGTATCTGCTTTTTATTCATTGGCAGGCTTTGCAGATGGCATCACCATTGACAAAACCACATCCCATTTATGGAGTTTCAACAACAAATGAATGGGTGGTCCGTGATTTTATTCCAGATAAAGAAAATAATCCAACCATCTATAAAGGCATGCCGTTGCATACGGAGTACCGTGTGTTTGTGGATTTTGACACTAAGCAAATTCTTGGAATTCATCCTTATTGGGATTCCGTAGTTATGAAAAAAAGATTTGCTGAAGACCACAGTTTACATGATCGACACGACTATGTAATCTATTCTATGCATGAGCAGGAATTATATAGACGATATGAGATAAATAAACAGACAGTTTTGGATAATATAAGTTCTTGGTTAGCAGAAGTGGAACTCACGGGTCAATGGTCCATTGATATTATGCAAAATGGTGATGATTTCTGGTTAATCGACATGGCGGTTGCATCTGAATCAGCTTTTTATAAAGAAACAGTTGCACCAGAACTGTGGAAAAAATCGGAAGAAAATTGGCTTCCGGAATAAAATAAAAGAATGAGAGGTATTAAAATATGAGTTATTATTATAAGGATTCGGGATACGGAGGATGTGATTTTTTAATTACAACAGCCAAAGGACAGAAAGAAGGTGGATTGCCGAAAGGAATTATTATTCCTGGAGGATTACAATTCAGTGATAAGAATTTTAATATGTGGGTACAGGAGCAGAAAGATTTTTATATTTATCCGGTCAAACATTCCGACACAGATCAGCGAGAAATAACCCACATTGCAAAAACAGGTTTTGTAAATCGTTTTGGATATTTTATTACAAAAGAAAATCTGTTCGCAAATGTAAATACCAATTATATTGATATAATTGGTAGGTGTTGGTTTACAAGAAAGAATGCCAGAAGTTATGTGGAAGCTTTAAAATCTGTTTTTCCAGAACAAAAATGGAGTAATTCATGTATCGCTGCAAATGAAAATATTATAGACTATGCAAACAGGATGGGCAGAAACCATTACAGAAGATGTACTTACGATCATGCAGTCAGGGTTGCAGATTATGTTAGGCAAAATGAATTAATTCCAAACGATTTGCAGGAAAAATGCCAGGCAGTAGCATATATGCATGATCTTTTAGAGGATACTGATTACGAAATTCCTGATGCAGTCAGACAAGAATACCCTGATATAGATGATGCATTGGAATTATTAACAAAACCTTCTGGTATGTCGTATGACGAATATTGTAATCAAATCAATGTGTATGCCAGCACAAGTGTTGGAGGCCAGATAGCGTATTGGGTTAAACTTGCAGATATGAAAGATCACCTAAGTCAAAAAGAAACGCTTACCGAACACCTGAAAGAAAAATATCTTTCCGGACTGGCAAAATTATTGTAAAAATTTAGGCAGTTATACTAAAAACAAAGGATCTCTTTTGAGGTCCTTTGTTTTTTAAGCAGTTATTCTGTCATATTAATATCAAATTAGACAATTGGAGGAAAAGATATGAAATATTTGGTTTACTTTAATGCAGATGGACAGCCTGGAAGAGCAATTGTAACATTACAAAATGGGGATGCTTTCACAGAAAAAGGTGTTTATTTTATTGAAGAACAGATTAAAAAGGAACAGCATTGTGAAAGTGTGATTCTGCTTAATATGATTCCACTGAGGGGGTAAATGGTATGAGTGTAATTTCAGTTTTTGCTATAATATCAGTTGTTTTACTTTTTATTGGATTTTGGGTATCATTGATTACCGACTTTGATAGTTATATTGGCATCATTATTCTCTTTTGTGGTTTAATACTAGCAGGAATAACTTATTTCGCAGGTATACATAATAAGGAAGTTATTAATACAGAAACGGTAGAAGCAGAATCTACAAAAACAGAAACTGATAATGCTGTGGAGGAACTAATAGATTCTTTTAAGGGAGAAGATTCCGTAGAAAGTCAAAAAGATTCAGAAGCTTCCGAAGAAGCAGAAGGAGACAACCTGTTAATAACTATAATCGCTATGCTTGTTATATTTAGTCCGGTACTTCTTTTTATGGTATCAGAACTAATAGAAGATGTTATTAATTTCATTTCCGATCTTATTGAAATTTGTTTTCCCAAAAAGAATAAAGAAACCACAACTAAAGAATTTGTGAGAGAAACAAATGAAAATTCAGAAGATAATCCTTTTATCAAAAAGATTCCTACGCCAAAACAGAAAAAAGGAATCAATATTGATAAATTAGCAGAAAAGGATTCTAAAATCGCTTATATTGTTTGGGCTGTAAAGTTTTTAAATGATCAGGGCAAAGAAAGCTATACAAGAAAACTGAAGAATTATTATATTCCTGAAATTATGCAGGCGTATGAACAATATCAGAAGGTAAAAAGTTTTCATGTAAAAGAGATGACGGCAGAAGCAAAAAAGCATTATGAAAAAATTGTAGATTTATCCTATAAAGTCGCTAATGTAGAGGTAAAAAAGGCAGCAGGAGAAATCGTTATGGATATGGATTGTAATGCAGATGTATGTGAAGACATCTATAAGAGAGATGGATATTCTTCCATGCAGGAAGAAATACAGAAATCTCATACTGCGGAAAAGAAAAAAGAACAGACTTTACATGCAAAAACAATTAGTAAGGATACCTACGTCTTTTGGACAAGCGAAGAATAAGATGCAGGTGCGAATCTTAAGCGCACATAAAAGCACTGGGAGATTCGCACCAATAAAGGAAGGTGAATTGATAGATATGATTGTGTAAAGGATATAAAGGAAGATAATATAACACAATATATACAAAATATAGTATAAATGGGAATGTGAATACTATATTTTGCAGTTGCATCCCATAAGGGATGCATGAATTGAAATCGGTAGTCCTGAGCATCACAGCCGTTATAGATCTGTTGCATCCCATAAGGGATGCATGAATTGAAATCCAAAAACTTTGTGACCACTTTTTCTGACATAACGTTGCATCCCACAAGGGATGCATGAATTGAAATACAAGTAGAGATATCATATATCTAATGTGTGACTTGTTGCACTCCATAAGGAGTGCATGAATTGAAATATATGGAGGAACACTATGGAATTATTTTATTCTTTAATTGGGGTATCGGTTGTGTTGGTTGACCTTTTACTCGGGGATCCTATTGATTGGTGGTTTGTGATACTTACATTTTTGTGCGCTTTTGTATTTCACATAATTTCAAATGAAATTTACCAAGACTGATCATTAACATCTTTCGATTCTATTTTTATAACAAATAGCTTTGATTATTTTGACAAGCGAAAAGTAGGGGATAGAGGTGACGATTAAATATGATTGTATAAAGAAATAATACAACCAAAATTAAAATAGGAGAAAATAAAATGAAATACACAATTAGTATCGCCATTGATGGTAGAATTGACGTCGAAGTAGACGCAGTTAGCTTCGAAGAAGCAAAAAATAAAGTAAATTTAAATGATGTTAACTTAGCAAATATGGATATTGTAGGATATAATGCCGTCAATGCTACAGATGAAAACGGAGTATTTATAGATTATTAAAATTATAAGTAAAAACGGACCCTTACGGATCCGTTTTCTTTTACTCTCTATTATCTGACATATTAAATATACAAAATAGGATAGAAGGAGAGAAACAATGACACGAAAGGAAGCAAAAGAAAAAGTCATAGAAGTAAAGAATTCCGTAACTGATTTCAACAATCCTTCGGATGAAATCGGATATGATCTTTACGAGTTCGAATTAGATGGCAACAATTTAGTTGTATTTGCATACATTCGAAAAGCAAAAGGAACAGACGGAAGGAAATGGTATGCCGTTTACTCAGGATGCGAATATGACGGCGGAGATACAATCTGGGCCGATTACGATAGTTCTACAACTCGTTTGCGAATTGATGAATTGGCAGATGCGATCTATCGTCTGGCGAATATGTATACGGATCCGGATAATCTGGAAGAATTAAGAAAAATGATCAATAATACATAAGGAGGAAAATAATATGTTAATATCTGGTGTTGTAAGAAGATTTGATGATCTGGGACGTATTGTAATTCCTAAAGAAATCAGATCAAAACTGTTTGGTACAAAAGGAAATATGCCTTTGAGTGAAAATGAATCGATGGAAATTTTCTTAAATGGCGAGGATATAATTCTTCGCCGATATAAAGGAGAGGAACTGTGCGAATGGAAGAAGAATCTGCTATATCCAGGAAAGATCAATAATCCACATGTAGATGAAAGCATGAACATTGCTACCACAAAATATTGTCCTTGCTGTGGAAAAGAGATTAAAATCGTAGATTAGCTAGACTTTCCATAATTAAAAAACTTACTGGAAATCCGGGAAGTTTTTTATGCGGAAAATTGCATAGCTATCATGATAATTTGCCGCCGCACACTCGTGACTTTAGTTGTGAGTAAGGCGGTATTATCTTGTTAAAATATATATCATATGGTATAATATTCAGATGGATAAAACGAGTGTGTGAAACTTTTTCTGTAAATAGCTAATAACAGCAAGGTCTTCTATGGTAAAATATAAATCATATTTTCATTTTGCTACGCTATAACTGAATAAAATTAAAAACATTTCGAAAATATCAGAAAAAGAAGGAGAATATATATGTATTTCATAGACGGAAAATTTATTATGGATAGCTTTTCAGAAAAGGATGTTAATAAAGCACAGATGCGAATTCGTTCTGCGGTTCTAGATGAAAAATATCCATGCGTGGATGTTGATATTATGCCGGTTGTTCTTATTACCGATGATGTGTTTTCATCATATGAGGAAGCGGAAAAATATTTGCAAACCCATCGTAAATCATGGGTAGGAAAATATAATGCTGCAGTAGCTTTTTACTTTCAATTTCCATCAATGCCTCAAAAAATAAAATATCTTGTAGAATATGCAGAACCTCATAATATGTAAATAAAAATGTAAATTACTATGTCTTATAAAATGGATAATTTGCTATTTAAACCCTTCCGAAATGTTCTTTCGGGAGGGTTTTTCTTTCATACTAATAGTATTAAAAGAAAATAGGAGGAATTGTATGAGAAACATTAAAAATATCACATCAAATCAGTTACGAATTACTCCTGAGCAGAGAGAAGTTCTCGAATCAGGAGAAAGCATACTGTATACATGTGAAAACTACTTAGGAAATTTTAAAGAAAAAGAAGTTTTAAAATATGACGGAAAATACTATCGTGTACAAGCAAGCAATAAAATTTTAACGGAATATACGGAAGTATAAAAAATGGGAGCCTGCTATAGCGTGAAATTAGCAATAAGATTAAAGGATGAGATATCAGCCGTTCATGCCCTTAAAGAATATATTTCCACTGCGGATAATGTTAATTTCAATATTGAAAAACAGATAAAAAGAGGATTGACAACAGATACTTTCGAAGATCTTATTCGCATATTTTTATCCGGATGTGATCAGGAAGTGAAAGAAATCGTCCATTTTTGCTGTGTTAAACATGAGGATAGTGATGACGACTGGGAATCTGACGACTATATCGATGATTCCGTAAATGTCGATTGGAATGCTGAAAACTGGAGAGAACAGCTGGAAAATGACATGATTATAAAACTTCATAAATATGCCGCAATGAAAGGATACAGTTTTAATAAGGCAAATTAAAACATCAAGCAATTAAATTATCTACGAAGCATACCATTTAATAAAAAAGAGAGCAAAAGCTCTCTTTTTTATTCTTGTTCATAATCATCAATATTTTGTCTAGATAAATTATTTTCTTCAGGTCCTTTTTCTTTCTTTTTTTCCTGATGAGTAATGATATCCTGCAAAAGAATTTTTAGATCACTATATAAGGCATCTTTTTCTTCTTGTCTTGCTTGGAAAAGAATGATGCTTCGATGGTCCGTTTTTTCAAAAAACAAAACTACATCATCATTTCCTTCAAAATCCCTTAATTGCTCATAAAGTTCACTTGCAGAATTCTTATATGTTGGAATGTCTAATACTTGATAAATTTCCAATAAAACATCTTTTAGTTCATCACCATTAATATACATAACATTTATTCCTCCTTGTATTTCTATTATACTTTAATTACAAATATATACAAGCGTTTTTTCATAGATGGTTTTGCATAAAAGATGCGAAAAAGCAATTGAATATTTAAGTATAGGATTCCAAAATTTTATCTTATTATGTTCAATAAAAATAAATAAAATGCGGCGCAGTTGCATAAAGCAGAACAATACTATAGAATCAATATGTATAAAATGTGAGGTGACAATATGAGCCTTAAGAGCTGGGCAGCCACAAATGAAAATCAAATAGAAGAGTGGTTGAATAATCGGGAATATACAAAACTATTAAATGAATATTATAAGACATCGGGTCAATCCATTACCAGATTAGCCGTGTCATTTCAGTGTTCCAGAAGAGCACTAAACAGGTATTTGTCCGGGCAAAGACAGGTCCCGTTTTCAATCATTAAAATCATGTTAAATACCCTTGGAATAAATACTGCCATTAATGATACAAATATAGATGATAATTCATACATGGTATGGAGAGGTGGGCCCGATACACTCTTCAACCTTATGTTTGCATATAGAATATTGCATATGAAATGGAATAAATTCGAAGCGGCGTGCAACCTCAATATACCTATCGAAAAAATTTCAGATTATGAATGTGGACTGCGAAAAGTGCCGGTTTCCGATATCAAAAAAATTTTGGAAGTATATGGATTAAAAATAGAAGAATTATTTCCAGAATTAGTATCTTATGATGGAAGAAGAACATTTCTTCCTTTGCGTCCTGTTAGTGAATTTAGTATTGATGGGACCAAATATGACATCCTTTATGATGAAAAGCCATTATATATGTCACCTCAAAAAGAAGAACTTTTGATTTGGCCTAGTTTTCCAATAATGAGATATAATTGTGACGGAACGCCATTGCTAAATTATATGCCGAATGAATTAACGATTGATGAATACATTAATACAAGTGATTTAATTTTTCTAAAAAAGGATTATGAAACATATTTCGAATACGATTTTTCCGGGAAAAAGCTCCCGCCATCATATCGTCATTTATTGGAAAAAAGCAAAAAATCATACTCAGTGAAAATCCATACAAAAGTAATTAGTGATATTATATTTACGGATGATTATAATGTAATATTACAGGTCGGATCTAAAAATAATACATTTGATTTACATGATTATGTTTTTTCAGATAGTATTTGGTATTCCATGCTTCAAGATATAACTTATTTTTGGCAAGGTAAATTAAAATATATAGGACATCAAATATTCCAAAATCTAAGTATTGTATGGCCTGATGGACAATATGTTCGCATTATTGAACTATATTTGGATAAATATCCAAATCAGCATTTAACAAATAAAACAGGAATAGGTGGCAATGAATTTTATGATAACTGGACCGATTACGAAATTTAACCGAAAATACTTAAAGAGGCTTAGGCCTCTTTTTTTATTTCTTTTTTCTGACATATTATTTTTATAAATAAAGAAAAAAGGAGAATAATTATGGCAAATATTAACGGATTAAGTATCAAAAAGGTAAGAAGTTTTGTGGGCCCGGAAGGTCACGTATATCAGGGTGATTTATATCTTGGAAAGAAAAAGATTGCTTTCTGGAGCCAGGATGCAAATGGTGGTATCGAAGATCATCTTACCATGGAACCTGAATATAGCGAAGCAAAACTACGGAAGGCAATTATTGCTGCAAATTCTGATAAAGCTATAGTGTTGCACCCTAATGGTAGCAATAATTCATTCACCATCGATTACGACATTGAAGAACTTATGTATGATTTATTATTTCTTTTGGATTCTGAAAAAGAATGGAAGAAAGGTATAAAGGGCGGTTATTCGGGGTTACTTCAGATTACCGACGGATATCATATAGCTGGATATCATCTGCCGGATGCATGGAAGGAATTGGCGAAGACGACTGACGAAGCACTACATTTGATTGACCAGAATTCATTGAAGGAAGATTACGAAAAGATGCGCAAAGGTCGTGATATAAAAGCACAGATTTTCTGGAATGATTCTGATTTTTCTATTGGAAATCCAATTCTGTTGGAAAATATTTTGAAATAATAAAATTGAAAAAAGTACAGTTAGGCAACTATGGAGGAAAATAGGATGAAAGCTATATTAGTTTGGTCAGATAGAACAAATATGAAATACAGCTTATTTGATGATAAAGATGGAATATCCGGATATGAAAGAGCAGTAGAAGCGATGTATAAAGAATTTGATATCTATAATCAGAAGAACATTATTCCTAATCCTTATGTGTACAAAGGGAATGATTACTGTTACTTTGAAGCAAATGGGCAAGAACCTTATATTTGGAAGGTATTTAATGTTCCAGAAGAAAATACTATTATTTCATTTAGTTCGTGTCCAGATGCACAGGAATTTTTTGGACATTTATTTGCCGGGTGCCCTTAATATCTAGATATTTTTAAATAGTTAAATTAATAATACAACGGAGGAAACTAAAAAATGAAAGCAATGTTAATTTGGTCCGATGGGACAGAAATCAATCAGTCTATTTATGAAGATAAAGACGGAGTAAGTGGAGTAGATAGAGCCGTAGCACAAATGCATAAAGAGTATGCAGAGCATGGCGATAACCCGGATGAAGAATATGGTTCCTATGAAGGAGATAGAGATTGCTGCTACTGTAATGATAGCGAAGATATGTGTCATTGGCAGGTAGTTGAACTGCCGGAAGATAAGAATTTTGTTTTACCGCTGTTATATCCTGATGCCATGGAGCTTCTCGGGACACTAATTGATAGCGTGGAAGATTTCCTTGATGATAAGGGCATTACTCCGGAAATGCTTCCGAATGCAGATAGAGAAAGCAATTCCGATGCCGCTCTTATTTATGGAACAGACTATGATGATCTTGCAAACCGGTTTGCTGTCAATCTTGGAATCAGTATCGATCCAAATGATTACTATAATGACCCGGAAAAAGTGGCAAAAAAGATTGCAAATCATTTACCGAAAGATATACTGTATGCAGCATATAGACGGCAACAGATGCTTTATCGCGTGGATGATGTGTATAGCCATGCGGACGATCTCGGAATTGAAATTTCGGAGGAAGAGGCTGAGCAGATTGCTGAAAAGTTTATTGAGAATTATGACTGTAATGTTGCGGAAAATGACCTGTTTCGGGAATTGATCAGAGATTTTAACAAAAACAGGAAAAGAAACTAAATAACAAATAGAAAAAAGGATCCTTAGGGATCCTTTTTCTGACATATTATTTGCATCAAGGAAGAAAGGTGGAGAATCTATAGGTGAAAACACATAAAATTGAGGCCAAAAACAAAATTGCAATTAAAGGGGATAGAGATGAACCCATTATAGTTGCAGTTCAGAATATTAAACAAACTCATCCAGAGTTATACAGAGAGTTATCGATATTCTGATATGACAACTGAAGAAAAAGTCGTTGTAGACGAGTTTGACGGTGGAGAAAAGGAGTATAATAAAATATATTCCAACCCAGAAAAGTATTTAGTCCAGAATACTTCAGACTTGCTTCGTTTAGAAGAGACAGCATAAAATTAGAAGAAGCCCGTGAGGGCTTTTTCTATGCAGAAAAAATTGGCCTCTAAATAAATCTTTCATATTAATTATAAATTTGGAGGTTAGAATGGCAATCGTTTACAGATATATTGATTTACGCGATAATATCATTAAATATGTTGGAATCGTATGGGCAAATAATCGAACTTTAGATGATAGGATCCGGGAGCATAGTGCAAATGATTTCTGGTGCAAAGGTGGATATTGGAAAGTAGAATATCTAAACCGGGATATTCAAAACCGTATGGATGCCGAACTTTTAGAAGCACATTATATAGGAAAATTTGATACGGGTAAATGGTATAATACCTATAAATCTTCCTGGGGACGATCTACATTATTAGATGATTCAAATGATCAATGGATCGAATATGGAATTATCTGCAATACATTTTCAAATACCGTATCTTCGAAATATGATTCGTTAAAGATTCAATGGATTGGAACACCCAATGATACATATTCTGTGCAGCTATCTGTAATAGATATTAAAGAGCAGCGTGAAATTTGCCTATCTTTAAATCATTGGATGGATGCTAGGATAAAAGAAAATAAAAACATCGCTTTTGCAAGCATAAAAGTTTTTTATCTATGGTTTCTTGAAAATATTGCATGTATTAATAATCCAGAATTAATGATAAATCATATTATTTGTAGCAAATCTCCAGTAGTGATAAACGCGGATATCGAGTTATTTCCAACTGGTATAACAGGAGAGTATAATAAAATAATTATAAACGGCATTCCTCTCGAAATTGAAGGAAATAGTATATTAATAAAGTATGAAAATGCTTCTAAAGGAACCACTTATAGAGATTTTGTATATTCTCCTTTTATAGAAAATAGTAATGATATAATTTGTTCACTACATAGCCTAGAATCATATTTAGATCCCAATAATTTTTATGATGAATTTATGTATTCAGAAGAATAAACAAAAATTATATATATTTTTCTGTCATTATAAATATATCAAGAAAATAGGAGGAAAATAATATGAGTTGGATTGGTGGAGGTATTGTTATTGATGACATTTCTGAAAAGAGTCTTTCTTATGCAAAGGCCATGATCAGATCCCGTGTTCTCGATGAGGGAAATTGCGGTGAATTTTCCAATCTGGGGAATTCTATTTACCCGATTATAGATTTTGCACCTGGAGTAATTTTTCCAAATTATACTGCGGCAGAAAATTATTTGGAAAAGAACAGGAATAAATGGGGACGAAAAACTAATGTAGCGGTAGCTTTCAGAAATACCATTGAAGCAAAAAATACAAAGAGAATGGAAGAATTGAAAAATAGACAGGCAACGGAACTTGTAAAAGTAGATGAAATGACTAAGGCTTCTTATATCAAGAATTACAAGTCAGCTATTATCAGTTGTCCTAAATGTAATTCTAAAATTAATAAAGAATATATTCCTGATTTCAAATGCCCGATTTGTAACGTGGATATGCGGTCTGAATCAACAATTAAACGAATTGATGTACACAGAAAAAATGTTGAAAAGATTCAGAAAGAAATTGATGCTGAAGTGAAGAAACAGGAAAGAAAATTACCGGTAAAATATCTGGTGATGTATGAAGAATATGTTGGCTAGATGGAAATGGTAAAATCAAGAAAATTTAATAAAGTATAAAAACCTGGCTTTTGATGGTCAGGTTTTTTGTTCTTATTTTCTGTCATATTAGAGATATCAAAATAAAGAAAAATGGAGGAATGTAATATGATAATTTATAATAATGGAACCATTTCTGTACCGGAGAAAAATGATGCCACATTAGCAAATGCAGTAAATATGTCCGATATTTGCATGGATGAATGTAGCTTAGGCAATCTCCGTTATGAAAATGGAAGAGCTTATTTTGATTTGGATTGTGATCGCTGTATGGGTGATATAGAGAATAAACTGAATAAGCTGATTGAATTTTTGCATGAAATTGGAATAACAGATATTTTGGTAGATATTAATATTTCCGGAGAATGTGAAGGAAAATATATTTACAAAGAAGGAAAAATCGCGTATTTGTCACCTGATGAAGTAGTTGTTAGAGAAACGGCTTCCACTGATGAATTAATTGCCGAACTCAAAAGAAGAGGTTGTGATGTTATTAAAACGGACGATCTTATCAAGGATTTGAGAGAATCTCAGGTAAAAGCAGCTAAATGTATTGGTTTTATTGCTGGCATGGTATCTCAGATATGGGTCATTAATGATCTTCTCGGAAAATTAATCGAAGATTATGGTGGAGAACCATACAAGGTTGAAAACGGGAAACTTATTATAAAAAACAAAGAAAATAAAAAGGTGGTAAAGCGAGATGAGTAACTTAGGATTTACCGGAGGAAATATGAAATGGGAATGACAAGAAATCAACTTGCCTTAGTGCGATATGTGGCTGAAAACAATATACAAAAAGCAAAAGATGCAGCTCTTTGCTGTTGCGCTGAGGATACAACTCAGAAAAATCATTATGCAGTCACTAAATATCAGAGTCTGTTACGATCTGGTGGAATGAATCTTATGGAACTTCCTGCAAATATTTCAGGGTTTGCCACGATGGAAGATCTGACAAATACATATTTGGAAAACAGATATTATTTAACGCAGGATGAAAGAAAGTTATTTGAGCTAATCAAGAACATGAACGATGTGAGTTTACAGCTTATGGAGAAACAGATCCCGTATTTGAATGCAACATTGCTCTATGGCGAGAGTGGAGTCGGAAAGACGGCTTTTTCCAGATATGTAGCATATAAACTTGGAATGCCATATCTGTATGTAAATTTTTCACGTATGCTTGACAGTTATCTTGGCGGAACTGCAAAAAATCTCACTAATTTGTTTAATTTCATCAATCAGCAACAATGTGTTGTAATGTTGGACGAGATAGATAGCTTGGCAGTAAAGAGGGAATACGGTGGTGGCGGTGCAAGCGCAGAGGTTTCCAGAAGCACTACATGTTTATTACAGCTACTGGATGCAGTTACTAACGACCATGTAATTATTGCCGCAACAAACCTTATGGATGATGTTGATACCGCAGTGAAGCGTAGATTCACAGAAAAGCATGAGTTACATAGGCTTTCAGCGGAAGACAATGAGCGGTTTATCAGACAGTACCTTGACGATGCAAGGTTTTCTTATGATTTGGATTCTGTTAGAAAGTATGCTGCAGAAAATCATTCACAAGCTGAAATTATGACGCACGTAACAAGAAGCATTGCCAGTACGCTTATCAACAAGGGTGAACTGGTAATGTTGTAAATTAGGATTTAACGGAGGAAGTGAAGATGGCTATATTAAATTATACCACTACGGTGGATAGCTTAAAGACGGTGTCAGAAATTGAATATATCTTGGTGAAGCACAATGCCAAAAGCATCATGAAAAATTATGATGGTGAGAGTATTATGGGGTTGTCCTTTTTAATCGATACTGGCGTCCAGCAGATTCCGGTAAGACTGCCGGTGAGAGTAGATGAATGTCTGGAAGTGCTGAAGAAAGAAAAGAAAAACAGCCCTCGCAGCAACATTAAAGCAACCAGGGAACAGGCTGAGCGTGTGGCGTGGAGGATCCTGAAGGACTGGGTAGAAGCGCAGATGGCGCTGCTGGATATTCAGATGGTGCGATTTGAAGAAATATTTCTGCCGTACATAGAAACCGGAAATGGACAGACCATTTATGAGAGACTGGAAGAAAAACAGTTCCTTCTTGAAGCGGTAAACTGAAATATTAAGATTTATGGAGGCATTTGTATGAGAAAAATACATGAATGTGCAGAAGATATAAAAAATATTTTAAATGATGCAGAACGAACCGAAGAGGTTGACGGAGATATGTTATGTAGTATTAATGAGTTGGTGGATGAAATTTTATCAATATATTGTTTAGAAAAACAACAAAGAAAAATGGCTATAGCTGAAGAAAATGAGATTCTATCAGAAGAGGCTAAAAAAGCAGGATGGAAGTCTGGTGTTATGAACATCTAAACTGAAAGTTAAATTACAATATTTAAAAAATTCATGGAAACATGAATTTTTTTGTGCAGAAAAATCTAAAATCCATAAAATCTGTCATATTAAAGATAGCAAATAACATTCAGGAGGAAAAATAATGAAAAAAGTATTAGTAAAACTATCAAGCGTAGAAATGGTAAAAGATTTCAATTCCAAATTATTCCCGTTGGAAGGAGAATTTGATCTTGGGACCGGCCATTATATTGTGGATGCAAGGAGTATTATGGGTATCTTCAGCCTGGATTTGTCTAAACCTTTAAACCTGACAATCCATTCTTCTGATCCCGATGCCGTTGTAGCTGCTTTAAAAGATTTTATCGTTTAAAAGTCGCCTATGAAAACTTCTAATCATGCTAAAACACGGATTAAAGAACGTTGTGGACTGGGAAAAAATAGCGGTGATCGTTTAGCTGCTATTGCTTTAGAAAAAGGATTAAAAAGGAATGAAGCAAATGGGCAGCTAAAAAGATATATGGATAAGCTGTATTTCACTAATCCCGATGCAGGAAATATTCGAATATATGCGGAAAAAGTTTGGATATTTTCCGAAGACAAATTGGTTACTGTTTTTGGAATTTCCAAAGGTCTTAAGGATCAAGCCAATACGCAAATCAAAAGAAAATCAAGAAAGGAGAATTATATGGGAAACTAAGAATACGTAATTTTATTTCTATAATAAGTCTTTCATTAACACTAATTATTATGGTAACACTGATGTTAAGCTCTGTTGCAATGATGGTGCCCACATCATCTATAGTGGTTACCGACAACAAATAGCCCTATTAAAAATACACATATAAAAGGAGAAACTAAAGTGACGAGTTTATCGTAAAGTAGGAGGAAGCATGAGAACAAAAAAACGCAGAGTATTGTCTTTTATTAGTCTGAGTTTTGCGTTGATCATCATGACAACATTGATGTTGGGATCTGTGGTAATGGCAGCTCCCACATCGGATATGTTGGTGATTGACAATGCGGATATGCTGACAAAAGAAGAAGAACAGACAATCGAAAGTGCATTAAATCAGATTTATAAACAAACCGATATCGAATATGTCGTATATTTAGCTCCGTCACTGGATGGTAAAACTGTCGAAGAAGCATCTTTGGAAGCTGGTAGAAAATTAGGCATCGGTGATAAAGAGGATAACACAGGATTACTTATTTATGTAGCTCTGGCAGACAGAGAATTTCGAATGGAAGTAGGTTATGGACTGGAAGGCGTGATTCCGGATTCACAGGCAAAAAAGATTATCGATTGTATGCCATCTTTCTTTAAAGAAGAAAAATATGCGGACGGTCTTTTAGCTGCGATTACTAAGACAGTATCCGTTTTAAATGATTCTGGGGAATATACCATTTCGCAGGATGACAACTATGTTGTAGAGACAGACACAGATGATGACGACCTACTGGTAGGAATGATTGTCGTCATTGTATTTATTGTTGTATTATGTGTGATTTCAGCATTCGTTGATGGTGGTTCTGGTTCCTTATTATCAGGTCATTATTATTCAAGCGGATATAGCAGTAGTTCCCATTCGAGCGGATCCTTTGGCGGTGGTAGCTTTGGAGGCGGTGGCGCTTCGGGAGGTTGGTAAAATGGCTTTAGTAGATGTATCACTTGTGGCGGTGATTGTGCTATCCATTACGATGACTCTTGTATATGGATTGCCACTTATTGAGCAAATAAAGAATAAAAAAGTTAATATAATACAAATGTTAGCTGTATGTTTATTTATTTGCGCAACAATATCAGGAATAATTATTTTATATTTTATAAGGAGATAATTTGGCGGTAGCGCTTCGGGAGGTTGGTAAAGAAAAGTGAATAAAGAAAATGTGTATGATTTAGCAAAAAGGCTGGCTGAACCATATTTTGACGAACAACAGATTCCAATGATTGGCGCCACGATAGTAGATGGATATCTGTATGCAAAAGGAGAAGACAGAGGATTTCCACATAGAAGTGATGCTATAAAAATTGATTTGAGTACTGAGAAAATTATTGAAAGTTATGGGGCTAGAGGATGTCCAGTAACTATCAACAAAATTGAAATTTCATAAGAAGGAGATAACATATGAAAAATAAAGGATGGGTAGTATTAGTTGTAGTAATCTGCGCAATTGTGCTTTTGTTTGGAGGTTCTTATAACTCTTTACAGCGTGCAGATGAAAATGTAAATGAAAAATGGGCACAGGTGGAAAATCAGTTACAGCGTAGATATGATCTGATTCCACAGTTGGTATCCGTAGTAAAGCAGTACTCCGATTATGAAGCATCTACATTGGAAAGTGTTGTTGCTTTGCGCGGGGATGGCACTTTGGGTGAAGAAGCTGCCGCAGATTCCGCTTATCAGTCCGCAATGAAAGAATTCAATATTGCGGTGGAAGCATATCCGGAATTAAAGGCAAGTGAAGAGTATAGTCAGTTGATGACTGATCTTGCAGGCACCGAAAATCGAATTGCCGTAGCAAGAAAAGACTATAATGACGCCGTAAGTTCCTTAAACAAAAAGATTCGTTCCTTCCCCATGAATATCATTGCAAATATGAGTGGTGTAGATAGCAGATATTATTTTGAAGCAAGTGACAATGCCTCAGAAGTACCCAATGTATCGGAGCTATTTAATCAGTAAGGCAACTAAAAAAGGAAGAATATATGAGATATTTATTATATATTTTACCACCTATAAGTTTTATTATGGGAATTTGGAGAATCGTATCTGCAATAAAACATTGTCATGATCCGGATTTTGCGATTCAGTTGGTTCTTGGATTCTTTTTAATCCTTGCGAGTGTAGTATTCTTCTTCTGTAATATAGTAACATGGGAGTTTAATGTAATTCCTCCAGCAGGATATTGATAGGAGAAAGAAAATAGAAAATAAAAATATAGATTACGAATCAAAACAAAAAAACACAAAAGGAGAAAATTAAAATGAAGAAAAATGCATTAATTATTTTAACAACAGTTATTTTATGTATGACTGGATGTGGATACAAACCAATAAATACTGAAAGTACATTAGAAAATTATATTGATACAATCGCAAATGACATTCCCACGGAAAATTATATATCATTGGAAACTTCAGAAACTGAAGCTACTTTAGATTCGGTTTCTGAAACACCTCGGGAAATCGATTTTCCAGTTTACCGTGTAAACTCTGTATTTTCGCAGGAATATTTTTATGTCCCGTATAACGGAGATGCAACAACTTATGAAGTAAAGAGTGGCAAAAAAGACGAAATAGAAAATTATAATACTAACGGAAATTTTCTTATATGTGAAGAAAATGGAACTGAAGTTTATTACGCAGATTCACGCGTTGAAAACGAAGACGTAACTGATGCAAATGATCCCTTTATTTCATTGAATATATATAACATTGGCGATGAAAAAGACTGCGAAGAATATTCCACAAAATCCGGCGCACCGGTATACATATTCCACAAAAATCTCGAAGATAAATTCTATGTCTGCATTATGCAGAAAGTAAGAGATTTAGATGACAATGATCTTTTACGAATAGAGATACTTACACCTGATTTTGAAGCGGATATACATGAACTAGCTGATAAATATGCGCTTGATATGACCAAAACACAGGATGAATTAAGAGAAATTTACGAAAGTAATACAAAATAATATATTAAAGGAGAAAATTAAAATGAATGGAATTAACATTGGAGTAATCGTAGCAGTTGTAGCTGTTGTGGCGGTGCTTGGCATTTTGATGTCCGGGTATGTAAAGGCATCCCCGGATAAGGCGTACATCATTTCCGGTCTCAAAAAGGAACCTAAAGTACTTATTGGTCGTGCCGGTATTAAGATTCCCTTTTTAGAGAAAAAGGATGAATTGATGCTAAGACAGATCAGTATCGATATTAAGACAAACGGATATATTCCCACCAAGGATTTTATCGGTGTAGATATTGATGCAGTAGCAAAGGTCAGAGTTTTGACCGCAAAAGATATTACCGTAAATAAAGAGGGAAATATTCTGCCTGGTTGTGATCCAAATAAGAGAGTTACCCATGAAATGGTACAGGCAGCGATGAAGAACTTCTTAAATATGAAGGAACAGCAGATTCGTGAAGCACTGACCGATTCCTTACAGGGTAATATGCGTGAGATTATCGGTACCCAGTGTTTAAAGGAGTTGTGTAACGATCGTAAGACCTTTGGTGACGAGGTACAGGCAAAAGCACAGAAAGATATGAATGCTCTGGGTATCTGGATCGAGTCCTGTAACATCCAGAAGATCGAGGATGAGAACAACCTGATCACTGCTTTGGGACAGGATAACATGTCCCAGATCCAGAAGGACGCTTCCGTAGCAAAGGCACAGGCAGACAGAGATGTGGCCATCGCCAGAGCACAGGCACAGAAGGATGCCAATGATGCACAGGTCATCGCAGAGACCGAGATCGCACAGAAGCAGACCGAACTGGCGATCAAGAAGGCAGAACTGAAGAAAGAGTCCGATATTAAGAAGGCAGAAGCTGACGCAGCATATAAGATCCAGGAAGAGGAACAGCGTAAGACCGTGGAGATCACCACAGCGAATGCGAACCTGGCCCGTCAGGAGAAGGAACTGGAATTAAAGGAGAGAGAAGTATCCATCAAGGAGAAAGCTCTGGAAGCTGAGGTCAAGAAGACCGCAGAAGCAAACAAATACGCAGCACAGCAGAAGGCAGATGCCGAGCAGTATGAGAGACAGAAGAGAGCGGAGGCCGAACTCTTCGAGATCCAGAGACAGGCAGAGGCTGAGAAAGCAAAGTCCGAGGCAGAAAGATTTGCAAAGGAACAGGCGGCAGAGGCAGTCAAGGCAGCAGGCCTGGCAGAGGCATCAGCCGTTGCAGCCAAAGGTAAGGCGGAAGCAGAAGCTATTCAGGCAAAAGCAGAGGCAGAGGCAGCCGGTATTCTGAAGAAAGCGGAAGCTATGAAACAGTACGGCGATGCTGCAAGACAGCAGATGGAGCTGGATACTTTGAAAGTATACTTCGAACAGCTGCCTAAGATTGCAGAGGCAGTGGCAAAGGGCTACACCAATGTTGACTCCATTAAGATGTTTGGTGGAAATACCAGCCAGCTTGCAGGGGATATTATGACCACCATTACACAGGTATCTGATGGTATTAAAGAATCTACCGGTATTGATCCGACTGAAGCACTGAAAGGTGCTTTAAAAAAGAAGGACTCTAATGTAAAAACATCTGATCTTAAGGATGATTATACAGAAGTAACCACCTTATCAAACGCATCAACGGAAACCGATACAGATATGCTTTCTGAAGAATAATATGTAGCTATAATCCCACGGTTTATTCATGCCGTGGGATTTTTGTGCAGAAAAATACATTTAATCATAAATCTGTCATAATAAAGATAAAGAACATAAATGGTAATTAGATGGTACATTAAACTAAAATTTAAAGGAGAACATAAAATGAAAAAAGATATTTTTTATTACGGGATGAATATTCACACTGGAAAACCTATTTACTATGACAGAAGGCAATCTGCTTATTCGAATAGTTTAATTACTGGAACTTCTGAAACTGGAAAAAGTACCTTTGCAATAAAAGAAATTGAATAACTTCCGGCGCATTCCCCGTCTATAGCGTAACTTAGGCGGGGTAAGCCGGTTAATCTCTTGTTAACCAATAACACTATATAAGGAAAGGATTAAACTGTATGAAGATCATTACTTCCTACAATGTACGTCTGAAAACAGAATACATTTCAGCCATGAAGCAGACCGTAATGCTTTATACAGATGCAGTCTGTTTCTATATGGATGTCATTCTGGAGGAGTGGAACACGTTTGCAGGCTTGAGCACCAATGAAGCCGTTCTGTGTGCCGAGAGGTTATCCCATGCCACCACAGCACATCCGGCTCCGAAGTATGACTTTGATGGACGATTTCCAAAGTTCCCATGTTACCTGCGCAGGGCTGCTATCAGTAGTGCATTTGGTAAATGCTGTGCTTACATCAGCAGTCTTGCTAACTGGGAAAAGCTGGATCCTGCAGTCAGAAAGAAAGCTCCCGGCAGGCCGCGTATTACCATGGAGATGCCGGCTTTCTACAAAGGAAACATGTTTGTGCGGACCGGTGACTATACCGCAAGACTGAAGTTATTTTACCGGAATGACTGGCAGTATGTGGACGTCGGCCTGCGTAAGTGTGATGTGGATTATTTATTACGACACTGTGGATCCCGGAAGGAATCCTCACCGGTGCTGCGGCATTGCCACAAGGTATGGGAACTGTGCTTTTCTTATGAAGAGGACCGGATGCTCAATAAGACACCGGTTTCCGGCCAACGAATCCTTGCTGTGGATCTTGGCATCCATAATCCCTGTACCTGCTGCGTTATGACTTCGGATGGTACTGTCCTGGGGCGGCATTTCCATAAAGCCCCGGTAGAAGAAGACTCTCTGAATCATAAACTCGGCAAGATCAGGAAGGCTCAGCGCCAAGGCAGTCAGCGCATACCTAAGAAATGGGCTTCCATCCATGGTTCGAATACCAGTATTTCCCGGAAGACTGCGGATTTCATTATCAGCATGGCCGTACTCTATAACGTAGATGTCATCGTTATGGAGTATCTGGATACTTCAGGAAAGAAACACGGCTCCGGTAAGCAGCGTCTGCATATGTGGCGTAAGGCAGCCATCTGGAAGCAGACAGAGCTTCAGGCCCACAGACTCGGGATCCGTGTCAGCCGGGTATGTGCCTATAATACCTCAAGACTGGCATTCGACGGATCCGGAAGTGTACTGCGCGGCCGGGAAGCAGATCTGGGTTCCTACAGTATCTGCCAGTTCCGGACCGGCAAGATATATAACTGTGACCTGAATGCATCCTACAACATAGGAGCTAGATATTTCATAAGAGAACTCTTAAAACCTTTTTCTGAAAAGGAAAAGTTGCCCGTCCTGGCAAAAGTCCCGGACTGTGGTAAGAGAAGCACCTGCACCCTGGCTTCGCTCATTAGACTGAATGCGGTTCTGGCAGCGTAAAGCTGTTATGTGCTGAGTCCAGACTGTATCCAAGTCAGGTATTCCAAGTCCCTAAAGGACAAAATAAAATCTATCCGTATGGGTATGTTTTATACTTTGGAAGCACCGCCTATAGCATGAAATGTTTAGGCGGGGAGTCTTCACAAGCTATGTAGCTTTCAATTAGGAAGAATAATACTTTATAATACCTCTTTCTTAATCAGTTTTAATCAAAGAGCAGCTGGCAGGGATATAATTCAAAAATTATTCAATATAAATGATCAAGTTATGAGCTGTATGCAAAAGGGGTTAGGAGTCGGAAAAGGGTTACAATACATTCATGATAAAAATGATGAAATAATTGTATTTCGACAATAGTAGTTATGAAGTGGACCGGTTCTTAACATAAATGTTTATATTTTCGCATTTGCAGACTAAAACCATCTATGAGTAATCCAAAAATATCTGTCATATTAATTATGGAACAATGAATAAAGGGTTTCGATCTTAACTCTTTAACTATGAGGAAAACCTCTGGAAAGGAGTTTATGATCGAAACCTATCAGAATTACCAAAATTACACAAAACTTCTTGATTTATTAAAACAATATGATTTTACCACATACACCCACAGTATGAGAGTAGCTAAAAATGCTGCCGTTCTCACCAAAACGACCGATCTCATAAATACGGATCCAGAAATATTTATAATGGGTTGTGCTTTACATGATATCGGAAAACTTAAAGTACCCTTGGATATCATTAATAAACCAGAGAAACTATCTAATGTAGAAAAACTCATTATAAATTCGCATACAAGTGATGGGATTAGTTTTGTGACAGAGTTCCCATTGGATATACATATGTGTGTTCTTCTCCATCATGAACGGGAAGATGGAACGGGATATCCACTAGGTTTAATGGGTGACCAGATTCCAAATTTCTGTAAAGTTTTATCTGTTCTGGATGTATTGGATGCATTAACATCTCAACGATCATATAATCACCCAATAACAGACTTTAATGAACTAAATAAAGAGATGAGTGAATTAAATTTAAACGGATATTATGTAAAAAAAATCATGGATTTAGTTAAAAACGGAAGTATTGTAACGGAAAAGGAGCTTATTTATGATTAATAAAATCAGAAACTCAAAAATTATTTATCTTATAATTACACTTGTTATTATTTTAATAATTGTTTTTACTATCATACATTTTTCAAATAATAAAGCACTATCAGATACAACAGATATACTGGATGTATCCGGAAATGATATTTCCGGTAATGATATCTCAGGCAACGATTTTGCTGATAATATTTCTGAAACGGAACAACAAGAAGAAAAAAATATTATGCCAAACGTCATTGGAATGAAAATAGATGATGCAACTTATGAGCTGGTAAACAATGGTATCACTTTTTACGATATTGAATGGATTGACGACGAACAGCATCCAGGTCAGGTTCTTGAACAGAATATACCAGAAGGAGAAGAAGTAGATGTTTCTATTCCCATATTAATTAAAGTCAGCAGTGCAGAGTACTTCGAAGAGTCGGAGAAAGACATAAATAATAAAATATATATTCCAGGGGTAGTGGGAGAAAATATTGATGATGCAATTATTGATATCAGTGAAGCCGGATTGAAAATAGGAGGTATTCTTCCGTATGAAGGATATATTGAATATTCTGATTTTTTTGAAATTGGAAGTGTAGTAGCGCAGGAACCTTCATCCAATACTGAGGTAGATGCCGGGACAGAAGTAATACTTTATTATAAAGGAGAATAACGTCAATGATGTATACCGCACTTAAAGGTACATGTTTCCTTTTATGTAACCTTTTAACTACATCTGCCGTTAACTCTACTTTATCATGTTCGGCAGATCATTCTGAACAAAAAACAGTAAAATGTATTGAATATCATAATTCCATGCAGGAAGATATTATAATCAACGTATTGGAAAATACACAGGAAAAAGAACTGCGGAGATTTCAAAAAGCATTAGATCAACTTCCAAAAGAAGCCAGAAGTTTATTTGCGGATGAAGATTTTCAGTTAAACTTTCTGCAGATATGTCAGGATTATGAGCTTGATCCTTATCTGATGCTATGTCTTATTAAAAAGGAATCTGCTTTTCTTCCTGATGTATCAAACGGACATTGTTTAGGGTTATGTCAGATCAATGAATATTCACATAAATCAAGAATGGAAAGACTTGAATGTGATGATTTATATGATCCTTATCAAAATATAATAGTTGCTGCTGATTATCTTGCTGAGCTTATATCCACAAAAAGAGATATGACCGAAGTGCTTATGTATTACAATATGCCTTCAGAGACGGCCCGGAAACGATATGAAGCCGGAAACTATAGCAACTATGCAATAAATATCCAAAAAGAAGCCATACAACTAAGAGAAATAGCTGAAGCAGAATAGGAGCGTTTCATGAATAATTTACCTAGTAGACCTGGAGAAGTGTTTTATATTATTAGAAGGACGCCATACAGCGAATCAATACTAAGTACTAAGGCTGTTATTTGTGAACAGTCATACATGCGCTGGGGGCGTCGAAAATCCCAGTATCGATTAGTTGATATTGATAACGGTGAGATTTTGGATTTTAAGGCTCAAACATTTTCTGAAATGTTGGATTTTGTGGAAGACGTTATTTCTGTTCCAGTTTCCTTTGAACGAAGATACACTGATTATAATTATGTCATTAATTTGCAAAAAGGATTAAAAGAAATTGCACAGGATTCCAATTTTGCTAACGATTTTCCTCAACGTTTTGTTGTTGGCGTATACTCAATTGGAAAATTTAAAGCTGAAATTAACGTGAGTCGAATCGGAATTACTTTGGAGTTTATTCATGATAAACCGATGCCAAATGGAATTCCGCCGGTTGGACTTCAGTATCTGAAAAACTTCCCTAAAACAGAAAAAGAAATGATTGAAGCGGTGGAAAAAGAGTTAAGACAGTTTATTAAAAAATATGATACGCTGTTGTAAGAATTTCTATGCAGAAATTTGCATCTATAGAACCATTTGTTATAATAAGAATATCAAATGAGTTAATCATTTGTTTCTTCCATCTTTTATCTTTGATACAATCTCCGGATATTTTTATCCGGAGAATTTTTTTTGCTATTTTCTGTCATATTATAAATAACATAAGAAAATAGGAGAATTTATTTTGGAGGATAAATAATATGAATTGGAATAATGCTTTTGCTATGAAGAAAAACATAAACGGTAAGATCGTTACTGTAGGACAGCAGGACTTTGATAATATGACTATTATGATTAAAGAGGAAAATGGAAATGTTATTAGCTGTCCTATGGATTTTGATAATGACGGTGACTGTTACTTCATTTATGATTCTACTCAAGTGTACATAAGAGAAGTATGATTAATTGCTGAATGGAGGAAAATAAAAGTATGATTATAGAAGCTAAATTTACAGCAGCTGGTATGACGAGAGGCAAGAGATACGATGTCATTGACCTCATCAATGATAGATATTACAAAATTGTACTCGACGGAGGCATTATAGGAATTCGGCATAGATGTAACTTCAATATTATTAAATAAATATAAGAAAGGAAAATAAAAATGAGAACAAATAATGGTTGCATATGGGCATATAATACCGAAGTTGAGTGTAAACATAAAGAATGTACAGATTGCCCTTATTACAGGGCTGGGTACCAGAATAATAGATACGGATCTTTTAGTAACCCCTATGACGATAGTGGATGGGACGGAGAGTAATCACTATCCACAATAAAAGGTGTGGTTTTACATCAAAAATTATAAATCAAAAAGAAAAGAGGAAATTAAAGTGAATAATATGTTTGAAGAAATGGGTAAAGCAAATATCAGAGCATTTTGTGATAAGCTGGAAGACAAGGTGTTAAATCATACACCTGATGTAATTGCCGAGTGTCCATTATTGGAAACAACAACCGTAATTAATATTATCAGAGAGTTGCGGAAAGAAATGGCTGAATAAGAGGTAACGTAATAATCTATGAGATGAAGATATAGAGGCAGACAAAATTCGCATTTCTTTAGAAGATTGGAGGTAATATTATGTCAAAAAGAGAACGAAGAGAATTTACAAAAGAACTAATTGAAAAATGTATTGCTGCTATCAATGAACTGCCTAATTGTCCAAATGGACATTCAGATGTGTATGATAAGGCAACAATTGAAAGAGTTTTGAAAAATGTAATTGATAATTAAGAGGATTTTGAAAATTGGATTTACGAAATAAAAAATAGCCATTGAAACTAAGATTTCTTAGAAAAGTAGTGAAGAGAAATGAGTAAAAACAATTATGAAAAATATGCTGAAGCAAAACAGCAGGAATTATTGCATACAGAAAGGAGTCTACTACAGGCAATCAGTTGTCTAAGGTGTAGACAGAAGTTTACATCCTTGCAATGTATGGATAGTGCAATAGATTTTGTTGCAGACTTATATGATTTATCCATTGATGAAGTGAAGCGAGCAATGGATGGAGAAGAATACTGGTGTATATAAAAATTGCATTTCTTTTAGATTAGAGGTAAGAGGAAATGATTGTAAATGCTTATTTGAATGTAACGCAAGAGCAATGGGAGGGAATCAAAGAGAAGTACGTAGAACAGAATATGTATCATATTGTGAGCAATTCAAAGCGAAAGTGTAAACGCTGTGATGATTGCAAAATGTATAATCCTTGTTCTACTTATGAAGGATTTTGTTTAGAGACAAATGAATTGGTTGACGGAAATTTCACCTGCGAAAGTTGGTATTAAAAATGGAGAAACCATAAGAGGGAAATAATAATGTGGACACCATGTGACGAACCTATTGAAGAGTATAATGAAGAAACCGGTAAAATGGAAACACGATACCATTGTCCTTATACAGATACTTACACTGGATACGAAGATGAAATGTGTAGAAACTGCTGTGGGCTTGGTGTAGATGAATGAGAGGAATAATATAATGAATACAAGCAAAACAAGAAATTTATACTATGTAATGGATGAAAAAGAAGAAATGTTTGTAAAAGGAAACCTAAATAATCATGAAAACTCCTATACTGGAGAAATTGATCGAGCTTTTCGAACATATAGTAAAGAAGAAGCAATTCATATATCCAATGAGTGTAATGACATTGGTATGAATACAAAGGTGGTTATGTTTACATGGAGATGCACTCTGGTAGCCAGAAATGTTAAAGGTATTGAAAATAATTCTGGTATCAAAGGTGATAGAAAACTTTCTGAGCTAAATGCAGGGGAAACATTCAAAGATGGAAATGGAATTGAATACATTGTATGCCAACAGTTTGAGAATGGGACTGCAGCAGTTGTAAGAAAGGGTCTTTTTGATCACAGACTATATTTTGGAGATACAAATGATTGGCGTGATAGTAATATTCGAGAATATTTAAACAAAGAATATTTTAAGGAGCTTGCAGCACAATTCGGAGAAGATAATATCGTTGAATTCACTAGAGACCTGATATCTCTTGATGGATACGATGATTATGGTAAATGTAGAGACAAGGTAAGTATTATGAGTCTTTTAGACTACATGAAGTACCATAAGGACATTGGCGATTGTGAAAATATTTACTATTTATTGACTCCCGCAACGATTCTTTCTGGCTGCAGTTATAAAACTGTTCTGTATATTGATGACAATGATTTACCTAACTATACATTATGCAGTTCCATTATGGCTGTACGCCCGTTTTTCGTCCTTAAATCTGATATCTACGTTTTCTAATAAAAAGAAGCCTTTTGGCTTCTTTTTATTTTGTCTTGTTTCATCTGTCATATTAATTACATCAAAAAGATAAATGGAGGAAATAATATGAAAGAAACAACGAACATTTTGGAATTATTTGGAGGTGTAGGAGCTCCACGTAGAGCGTTGGAATTATGTGGGCTGAACATCAAATCCATCGATTATGTTGAGATTCTTCCTTATGCCGTATTAGCTTATAACAATATTTTTGATATTAGCTATAAACCGCAGAATATCATAAACTGGAATATGGATGTTGATATTCTAATTCATGGATCTCCTTGCCAGGACTTTACAAAAGAAGGTAAAAATGACATTAATACCGGTCGCTCTATCCTTTATAACCGGACACTTGAAATTATCGAAAAGGGATTACATAAGAGACCTCCGGTAGTCATCTGGGAAAATGTCCCGAATCTGGCTTCTCAGGGTAAAAAGGTATCTCATAAACACCATTTGGACCATTATATCGAAACAATGGAAGCTATGGGATATAAAAGCACATATGCTATTCTTGATGCAAGTAAATACGGGATTCCACAGGCAAGAGAACGGTTATATGTCGTGAGCTTATTATCTGGAAATGAATTTGAATTTCCGGATGAAATACCCCTTAAATTTCATCTACGGGATTTCCTTGATAAAACAGTGAATCCAGCTGATTACCAGCTCTCTGATGCAGAAAAACAGCTTTTCTTTACGAATAATGGAAAACTATATGTAAAGGAAGCTACAAAAATTGGATATAAGCTCGTGGAAGATGGAGATTGCATCAATGTAGCTTTTCCTAATTCCAAAACAAGACGCGGTAGAGTAGGAAAAGGTGTTGCAAAAACACTTACAACAGCACCTAGACAGGCTGTATATGTAAATGGATGTCTTCGGATGTTGACTGCAAAAGAATGTTGGCGGCTCATGGGTTTTAAAGACCGTGATTATGCTGCTATGAAGAGAGTGGGATTAACAGAAGCTCAGATCTGTCATCTGGCCGGTAATTCAATTTGTGTTCCGGTGCTACAGCAGATTTTTACAAAACTCATTACTATGGGTGAAATCGAACAATAAGGAGGTAATCAAACATGCAATTTAGAAATGAATATTATTTTCTCAGTAATATGTATCCTTGTAAGATTACATTTATTTTAAATGACAAATCCTATACTTTTTTATCAGCAGAATCGGCTTATCAAGCTTGTAAGTCCCCAGTTAATGCTGATATGTTTTGCAATTTAAATGGTTATGAAGCAAAAAAGCTCGGAAGAAAACTACCTCTTAGAACCGATTGGGATATTGTTAAACTTGATATTATGAAAATTATTCTTAATATCAAATTTCAAAATCCTGAACTTTTGCATAAACTATTGAATATTCGCGGCGAAATAGTAGAGGAAAATAACTGGGGAGATTATTTTTGGGGCAAATGTAATGGAGTAGGACAAAATAATCTTGGAAAAATATTAATGTCCATAAGAGATAAGGAGAAAAAATATTGAAAAACATAAACAATTGGATCCCTGTTAGTCCTGGACTTTATCAGGAAGATTTCCAAGGTAAAAACTGCCTGGAAAAGCAATTGTGAGCCATATAACGAAAATTAAAAGAAGTCTCTTGGCTTCTTTTTCTTTTATATTCCTTTATCTGTCATATTAACTATATCAAACAGATAATAGGAGGAAATTATATGGAATTTTCGGATTTTTATGACATAGCTGAATATGGAAATAAACACTGGAAGGGTGCGTATTCTCAAAAAGAGGTTAAGCAGAACGCTTATGATTATTATACGGATTTTCTTGCCTGTATGGACGAAGGAGAATTAACACCAGTTATCAAAGAATTAGCCAGACTTCTTGCCGATGATGGCAGCAATGAAACAAAATACTGGTTGTTTATGATCGCAAGTTCTCTGAATCTTATTAATATAACCTTTGCTGATTGCCTGAAGACTGATGAATGGTTAAAAAATTTTTTATAAGGAGAAAAATATGAAAGTAATTATTGATATTCCTGATGTAATAAAATACGATTATGAAACCGACAAATTCAAGGATTTTTTTGAAAGGTGCATTATGGATATGGGATGTTGCTGTGGCCTTTATGAAAAAGAAATAGCTGAGACACTTGAAAAAGCATTCAAAGAAAGCACAGTTGTATAATAATATATGTAAGGAGAACGGTTATGAAAATTACTAATATCAAATGGGATACTGATGGTGATGAAGAAGTTTTTGCAACTCTTCCTCAAGAAATCGATGTTCCGGAATATTTTCTAGAAAAGAAAAATTTCGAAGTTGACGGAGAATATAGTAGAGATGAAATGTTAGATCAATTGTCTGATTGGCTTTCTGATGAATATGGATTCTGCCATGGCGGATTCGATGTCGAATAGGAGGCAGATATGCAGTATCAATTATATGCTAGATATGGCAAAAAAGATAATGTATGGCATTCTCTCGGATTATTCCAGAAAAGAAAAGAAGCTGAAAAGAATCAGAAGAAGCACAATCCCGATTGGCTATATAGAGTAGCTCCTTATTATGGAAAAATAATTTACGCAGATTTGCCACCGGCATATGAATTGTGGCCGAGAATGTGTGGATAAGAAAGAAGCCTTTTGGTTTCTTTTCTTTTATTTTATGCAGAAATTTGCAATAACACTACTTTTAATTTATAATTGGTCTATCAGGAGGAAAATAATGGAAACCTTAAATATAGAAATTGTCAAAACAGAAGAACCACAGGTATGCGTGCTCCCTAATATCGCTGCCATGAAAGTTAAAGATTTTCTGGACGAAAAGAAAATTGAATACAGATGTGTAGGACAGGAAAAATTTGTAGACGGTTGGCCTGGAGGATGCACCTTCAATGGTAAAGTGTATACCCGTTTCGTTCAGGCAATAATCACCTGTATTGACAGTGAATGCTTACATGATCTTGCTGCAATGTTATAAGTTAGAAAAAGAAGTCAAAAGGCTTCTTTTTCTTTTATCCTCCTTTATCTGTCATATTAACTATATCAACAGATAACAGGAGGAAAATAATATGGGATGGACAGGATATCAGCCAACTCACTTTAAAAAAGGTGGAATAGTAGACCGTAAAGCAGAATGTGATGCTTATTTTATGGAAGGCCTCAATAGAGGTAACTTCCAGGTATTGAAATCTTCAATAAAAGGCAGCGTGTATTATGCAGCCGTAAAGGATATGGTACGATATGCAGGTGAAGATGAAAAAGAACACAGTATCTATGTCCCGATAGATGACGGAAAAGTACGGGGATATGTTTTTCTTACGTCCGTCAAAGATGGAATGTTTTATTACAAGGACATTTCTGAAGACATGGGCCCAGGCTACTATGATTGTCCGGAGTCTATTTTAAAGCTTCTTAGCGAGACGCATTCCGAGTATGCTCTGAATTGGAGAAAACATTGCTGGGAAGAAAATGAGAAAAAGAAAACACATAATCTTTCCAAGTTACCAATTGGAACAAAAATCATTTGGACGAGAAAAGATGGAGTTGAGGTAGAGTTATTGAAACATGCTCCAGCATATCAGTTCAAAAGACCATTTTGGTTCAATGCAGCGGATCGGACTTATATGTCTGCAAAATGGATCGTTGACTGGGAAGTGAAGGAGGACTAACGATGAGTAAGGTAGAGCTGAATATCTGGCAGATTACGAAGGATATTCATTAACTGAAGGCTGCAAAATTGCAGAAAAAGAGTGGAATGAGATGTATAAGTAAATGGACATTCTAACGTGAAGTGAGGAGAAATGATATGGATAGACGAAATATTGCAATAACAAATAAAATGACAGAAATATTGAATAATGTAAAAGGGTTCGAAGCTGCAATGTCAAATCCAAAACAAGGGAAAATGCTGGTGCGTCATAATGGTGTTACTTTTTATGTTACAGTTGAACCAGTATTTAATGACAATGCCGAAGGAAATAGAGCTGAAAGTAAATCATTTGAAGATATCGTAGATTCACATAGTTGGATTTGGAACTAAGTTATATTAATACATTGGGCGGCAGATAACTGCCGTCCTTCAGTATATTACGAAAGGAGTAATACATGATACATCTCGAAAACGGGCATATTTATGAACTCACGAGTGATTTCGATATTTATTCATGTGATGACGGAAAGATAACAGTAAAAGCCGGTGCCGTTTTTGTAGCTGAGCGTGGAAATAATAGAATAATAAATGGCAGAGAATTGCCTTTTTACAATATATATATTTTACGGTCAAAAAGTTATCTTCCTTATTCATCCGCCTGTATATTTCAATCAATCAGTGGTATAACAATTAAAGAAATCACGATGGATATGTTGGATAAAGAAGCATTTGCAGGGTATCTACCATGGAATATCCGATTCGGAACAAATAGCAGTATCAGAGCAATGCAAAAAATGATGGAGGAACGAAAATGATCTATATTACAGGAGATATTCATGGAGATCCCACAAGATTTTCCAAAGAAGCGTTTCCAGAACAATCAAAAATGACAAAAGAGGATTACGTTATTGTCTGTGGAGATTTTGGACTCGTATGGGATCAAATGGAATCAAGAACAGAAGAATATTGGCTTAACTGGCTTCAGAATAAGCCGTTCACTACATTATTCGTGGATGGTAATCATGAAAATCATGATAGATTGGATGCTATGCCAGTATCTGAATGGAATGGAGGAAATGTTCACTTTGTAAGACCTAATGTTATTCATTTAATGCGAGGCCAGGTATTTACTCTTTGTGAAAAAACATTCTTTACGTTTGGAGGAGCATCTTCCCATGATATCCAGGATGGTATTTTGGATCCTGATAATTATCAGTACGGAATTAAAGATCCTCTATTCAAAGAAGATAAAAAGAAGTTAGATGATAGAAGAGCCATGTACCGTATCAAGAGAGTATCCTGGTGGGAACGTGAGCTTCCTAGCGAACAGGAGATGTCTGAAGGAATCGAAAATCTTAAGAAATACGGAAATAAAGTGGACTATATTATTTCCCATAGTCCGTGCACCAGTGATATGTTCCTAATGGGCGGTAAAGGCATTTACCAGCCGGATATTATTTCGAACTATCTGGAAGAAGTAAGAGCCACAACGGAGTATAAGAAATGGTATTTTGGACATATGCATATCAATAAGCAGGTGTCTATGCAGGATATTTGCTTGTATGAGCAAATTTTATTTGTCCCTACTTGTCAATAACCCATCACTAAAGTGACGGGCTTGTAAAAGCCCGATATTGACTAGCCTAAGTGTTTCGAACACTACGTTACGAGAGAATATATAGTCACCTGCGGATGTAATACCTAGTCTGCAGCTCTGAGGTCCGTGATTAAACAGTCCTGTTGGGTAGGGACAGTGTTGCGGATATCCAAAACCTCTCATTAACATTGGCGAAGGTATCATTACAGAGGAATGACCTCTGATTTATGTGATTTGGTTCACAAAAAGAAATGAGTGCCTGTTATGGTATATGTATTAAGTATCGACGGACAGCCGCTTATGCCCACTGACAGGTATGGCAAGGTCCGGCATCTTTTGAGTGTCCGTGCTAAGTAAATTTATGAAATCCCCTTTTAGCGTAATAGCACATCTATTTTGTAAAAAATGGACCTTTAGCTCAGTTGGTTAGAGCAACCGGCTCATAACCGGTCGGTCCAGGGTTCGAGTCCCTGAAGGTCCACGCAAATCCATTCTTTGGATTGCTTTCTTTGCCTTGTTCATGGAACATGACTATTTTTATCAAATAACCACTTATCCTGTATTTGCGGTCCCCGAGGATAATAAGTAATATTATTTTAATAATATGAAATAGTGGCGGGAGCACCTCCTTTCTAATGTTTACATTCTGTTAAGCAGAATAAGTATGTATAGCTCAGTTGGTAGAGCACCGGACTTTTAATCCGGCTGTCGCAGGTTCGAATCCTGTTACATACATTTGCTTCGATAAAGAAGCAAACGCGATAAACAATAAGATGTAGTAACAATGTCAAAAGAATTAAAACAAGAATTCCGGGTTGGTAACGGAATAGGGGTTAGATCCTATTGTGAACTGACAATTCAAGTATATGACAGGTTCGAATCCTGTTTCTTGTTTTCCATTCGTTTATGAATGGCGCCTTGGTTGAGTCAAATCATAGACAGTTGTTCCGGGTTGGTAACGGGATGGGGTCAAATTCCATCGGAAGACTGATTATCTTCGGTATATGAGTGGTTCGAATCCGCTCAACTGTCATTTTCGCCGCAGAATGAAATTGGCAAAATATTTCTGCAAAAAAACTTTTCTGCCTATAGATAAAAGAGCCAACGTGAGATTTGCCATACTCGTTGCTAAGCAGACTAATCCGGAAGTATCTCGTTGTATGATATTACAGTGCATACAAAGGCGTTTTATAAGGATGACAAAAATAAATTAAAAATCGGAATGTGACTCAGTTTGGTAAAGCGTCTGGTTTGGGACCATGAGGTCCATGGTTTGATTCCCTGTATTCCGACTATTAATTAAACATTTTTCAATATATCGAAATTGATATTTGACTCTTTAAATGGAATGGTAGACATACTTAATTTAAAATCATATATCTCCGGTATAATAGTTCGAATCTCTTAAAAATCATTAAAAAATTATAATTGCAATAAATGAGGATTTTATGGACTGTACAATAGATAATAGTTTTGACAATAATGACGGACATATGCATACATCTATGTTTTCTGATTATCTAAAGGAAATTGGACAATATCCAATCCTAACCAGAGAAGATGAAGTGGATTTGTTTCAAAAAATGTATGCTGGAGATATTGCTGCAAAAGAAAAACTTATTCAATGTAATTTGCGCCTCGTAGTAAGTGTCATTAAAAAATATACTAATATATCTTCTGATATGGAAATAATGGATGTTATACAGGAAGGTAACCTTGGCTTAATGAGAGCGTTAAAGGATTTTGATTATACTCGCGGCAATAAATTTTCAACTTATGCTACTTTTTGGATTCGTCAAACTGCTTTAAGAGGAATACATGATAAAGGATATATGATTCGTATTCCAATTCATTATCAAGAAAAACAATATCAACTCTATCAAACAAAAGAAAAATTAATAAAAGAACTTCATCGTGAACCAACACTAAAAGAGATTTCATCAGATACAGGAATTTCTGAAAAATTACTCAAAGAATATGAAGCACAGCAAGGTATCAGAATGGTAGGGTCTCTGGACGCACCTATCAATTTAGAAAAAGAGGAAAGTGAAACATTTGGTGACTTTATCGCAGATACTGATCAAAACATTGAAGAAATAGCAGAACAAAAAGAGCTAGAAAAACTTATTTTGCAATGCTTAGATAACCTTACTGATAAAGAAAAAAGCGTTATAAAAATGCGTTTTGGCTTCAATGGAGAAGAGCCTATGACCTTAGAGGCTGTGGGAAATCAGCTTGGAGTTACAAGAGAACGAATTAGACAAATTGAAGCAAAGTCTATTCGAAAATTAAGAAATTACAAAACACGTTTATTACTAGAGGATTATATCCCTAAAAAATAGGGCTATCGCCAAGCGGTAAGGCACAGCACTTTGACTGCTGCATTCCCGGGTTCGAATCCCGGTAGCCCCGTTAACTTTGACCGCCATATGGCGGTCTTTTTAATTCTTTCATATATAAATTTCTTCCATATTAATTCTGAAAATAAAAAGATAAATGGAGGGAATTAAATGAAGATAACTTTTACAACCATGATGTTGTCTGAAGATATTGAACTACCAGATGACGAAAATAATTTTTACAGACAACTTGCTAAAAAAATGGCTTCTTTACAGCCGCCATGCAATGTTAAAATTTTAACTCCTTTAGGAAACGCTTCCTATACTATTTCCAAAAGATCTGGTACTATCCTGATTCAAGAAGGGACAAACAATATTACATTTCCCGTTTCACAAAAATGTTCTTCTTATCCAACAGTTTATTTAACTTGTGTAAACGAAGAGTTTAATAACTATAAATTTTATAAGCTGGAAGAAAAGAATGGCGAAGTAATTGCTACCTACGGACGTATAGGCGCAGCCAAAGGAGAACTTTATGGTGAAAGAAGCTGCAAATATCCACTTCGAATGTTTTGGATCAAATATGAAGAGAAGTTGGCTAAAGGTTATGAAGATAAATCAAATATTTATATCGATACGAATAATTCATCTCCTGAAAAGTCGCATATTGAAAATCATTCGAATCCAAACAATGATTCTGCTAAAAATGCAGTAGCTGATGCTCTATATGCAAAACTACTTCGGCACGCAAAACACATGATTGAAAAGACATGTGTAAGCGTAATGATTACAGAAGGAATGATCATAGAAAGCAAGCGTCTCCTTAGGCTACTTTATGAAACTAAAAATATCGAAGATTTTAACAAAGTTTTGAAAGAATTACTATCCGTTTGTCCAAGAAAAGTATGGAAAGTTGAAGAACTTCTAGCTTCATCTTCTGATCAGATTCCCGAGGTCATTCAAAGAGAAGAAGATTTGGTTATGGCAATGCAGGTAGTGAACGGCAACCAGAAAAAAGACTTAAGTTTTAATGCTTTTGACAGATATGACATTTCTGTGTCCATACCTTCCGAAGAGAAAAGACAAAAAGTTTTAGAATTATTGGCTCCTGAGCTTAGAAGAAAGGTAACGAATATTTACCGTATTAAAACTTCCAAACAGGAGAAAAAATTTAAAACTTATCTAAAAGAACGTAATATTTCAGAAATTAAGTCACTATGGCATGGTTCTAGAAATGAAAATTGGCTCAGTATCGTGGAAAATTCTCTTTCCTTGAATCCTAATGCAGTAATTACCGGAAAAATGTTCGGAAATGGTATTTACTTTGCACCAAACAGTTTGAAAAGTTGGGGCTACACAAGCGGAGGGTATTGGACGAGAGAAATGAGTAATCCAACAAGATTTATGGGATTATATGCAACTGCATATGGAGAGCCATTAAACGTCTCATCTCCAGGACAATATAGCGAATCAAAAATCGGACACCATGGATGCGTTCATGCACACGCCGGTAGCTATTTGAGAAATGATGAAATCATTTTCTATAATGAATCTGCAATGCTGTTGACATATCTTGTGGAGTTTACGGCATAAAAGGAGTAAGTAATATGATCTATATATCAGATTATATGTATCTGGAAAAAGGTCAAAAATCATTTCTATCATATACAGAAGTTGATAGAAATAAAGTAATTGACTACGTTACTGACGGTAATACCATCTGGAAGGCATCTAACTTTCCAGATGGAAGACTAAAAAGCGATTATGCGGCCTGTGATATAGTAAGCATCTACAAGAGACTTAAGCTAAATCATGGAGCTGCAACCATAACGAAATATTTAGAAACAATCGCGAAACCATAATAAAGGAGAATAACAATGAATAATGTAATAAAATTTGATGTGGATAATGTAAATGAATTAGCTGAAGTAATTGGAAATGAAGCAGACGAAGGGTATCAGGTATTCGTCGGATTCAACGATGGAGAATCACTATATGCGGTAACAGATATTGACGATGGAGAGTCCGAAGCATTGTACATTGAATCCGAAAGCCCCAGCGGAAATCGATCCGAAACAATGAGTGAAGATTTCCTTGACCTTTTATGTGAAATTGATGGAGATATGAAGATTAAATGTTATCCTGCAAGGCACATTGATGAAGAGATTGAAGAACCAATGAATATGGAAACTGTAGTGAAAGCAGTTGCTATTGACAGCATGAACGGCAATCTGATTCTACTTGCGGAGGTAGAAGATTAATGACAATTAAGAATATTATCAACACTAAAGGATGGACGGCAGAATTTATCTGATTTAGAGTAAGGCAGCATAAGCTGCCTTTTTCTAAGTTTTTTCTGTCATACTAAAGATATCAAAGAAATGTGGAGGAAAATAATATGAATGGTAAATGGATAAATTATGGAGATTTGAATTATTTAGATTATGGAGGCTGTTTAATAAGAAATGCCCCCGGTGGATATGATGTAATATCTCTTACAACCGGGATCTGTGATTATAAAGGAAAGTTTAAAAAGCCGTGCATTATCGCAAAATGCTATATTGATTTTGCTTCCTGGCTGAAAGATTCGAGAAAAGAAATAAATTCTTTTGCAGGATATGACGAAGATTATGTTCCATTAACAGAAGATGAGGAAATGTCCTATTGTGTTGATCTCATTAATTACTTTGGAATACAGGAGTTTGATCCTGAATTTCCGGAAGAAACCGGTTGTGGACCTTACGCTATTGGGACTATCGAACAATGGATAGTAGGGCGGCAGATTGCAAAAAGATTTTTAAAAGAACATAGTGTGCCATACGAATTAAGAAGCTGACCTGTTTGGTCAGCTTTTTGTTACGTTTTTTTCAAAATCTATCATATTAATTATATCCAAATAGATATATTAAAAGGAGGATATATGAAAAAAAGTGTACCAATATGGGAAAAAGTAACGCTAACGCTAGAAGAGGCTGCCGAATACAGCAACATTGGAATAAATAAAATAAGATCCCTATCCAACAATCCAAGATGTAACTGGGTTATTTATGTTGGCAAAAAACGTTTGATAAAGCGTAGGGAATTTGAAAAATTCATATCCGAAAATGTGGAATTGTAGACTTTTAAAGCCTTATGTGCTATTATCAAAATCGCATAAGGCTTTTCCTATGTTCAGAAAGGAGCGTAGAACTACATGGGAAAAGATTTGCGAGGAAAAGAACTTGGCGTTGGAATATCACAACGGAAAGACGGCTATTATGTTGGTCGTTTTACTGGAAAAAACGGAAGAAAACAAAAATTATTTAAAAAAATAAGAGAATGCCAAAAATGGATTGCTGATGAAAAATACAAAGATGCAAATTTAAATACTATGCATTGTAAAAGTATAACATTAGATGATTGGTATACAGAATGGATATCTGTAACAAAAAAGACTATTCGAGGGACCACCTTATCTTCTTATGAAATTACATACAACCAATATATAAAACCATATATTGGTGAAAAAAATATTTGTGAGATCACTCCTTTTGACTGCCAAAAAGTAATGAATGCCATGGGCGACAAAGAATATAAGTCATCCTCTATATTAAAAACAAAATCCGTTTTAAAACTAATGCTAGAAAGCGCAGTGGAAAATGAGCTGATTGACAAAAATCCATGTGGTAAAAAAACAAAAAGCAACGTCGGAACATCCTCTAAAGTAAGAGAAGCTTTAACTCTTGAAGAACATAAAAAATTACTTGAAGTTGTTGATGAGGCAGGATATGCAGATCAATATAAATTTGCTTTACAAACAGGAATAAGAGTTGGCGAACTGATTGCACTCCAATGGGATGACATAGACTTCAAAAGAAATATTATAATTATTCAACGAACGGCACATTATAGAAATCATCCTGGAGAATGGGAATTCGGCGATCCAAAAACTGGAAGCGGTAAAAGAACGATTCCGCTTACAAAAGAAGCCGCTATGTTATTAAAAAAGCAAAAATTAAAACCACGACCAGATATTATAAGTCCATGTTTTCAAAATCTTGTTTTTCTTAGTAAAAACGGCACTCCTATTTCTAATCAATCGTATGATGTAATACTTAAAAGGTTATGTAAAAAATATAATCTTCCGAAAATTTCAATGCATATTTTACGGCATACATTTGCAACTCGATGCATTGAAGCCGGAATGCAGCCCAAAACACTTCAAAAAATTTTAGGTCACTCAAATATTTCCATGACAATGGATTTGTACGTACATGTTACAGAAGATCAAAAGCAAAAAGAAATTAAAGAAATTGAACAGAGCTTAAAAATAGGATAACAATTTGCAATTGGTACAAATTGGTACATTATAGATTAAAAATGCTGATTTTATGCGGATTAGGAGGTATTATGACTTTTTACGTTGAAAATGAAACCGATGAGACATTTTCAAATGGGGAAAACAGTTTCCCCATAGAGGAGACCGTGGAGCAGGTAGCCACGGCGGTTCTGGATATGGAGGGATGTCCCTATGAGATCCAGTTAAATGTACTGTTGACAGACAATGACGGTATTCATGCTTACAATAAGGAATACCGGAAGATTGACCGGGAGACTGATGTATTGTCCTTCCCCAATCTGGATTTCGATGAGCCTGGGGATTTTGAGATCTCTGAGGACAGAGAGGCAGATTATTTTGATCCGGATACAGGAGAACTGATCCTCGGGGATATCATTATTTCTGTGGACCGGGTCAAAGAGCAGGCGGAAAGCTATGGACACAGCCAGAAGAGAGAGTTCGCATTTCTGGTCGCTCACAGTATGCTTCATCTGTGTGGCTATGACCATATGGAAGAAGATGAGGCAAAGGTAATGGAGGCAAAGCAGGAGCAGGTCCTCGCATCCCTTGGAATTACAAGAGATTAAAAAGGGCGTGTCATACACGTAAAGGTAGCTTACATGAATCAGGTGGAAGTAAAAAGAAGACAAATACAGAGTTTTTCCTATGTCCTTGCCTGTATCAATATCTGGGTGTTCGGGAAAAGCATCGGAGATAACGGCCTGGGATATCTGGCAGCGGCTGTTCTGGTATTTGCCCTGTTCTGGGTGCTTACCGGGAAAAATCTGCCGGACAGAATGGGCAGAATGCTTCGGGGCAGAAATGCCAGGGGGCAGTATCGGAATGTCTCCAGAATGCGTAAGAACATGATGCTGTTTCAGATCGCAGAGGGACTTCTTGGGACTGTTTTGTGCATGAGTCTGGGCTGGATCCTTTTGGAAAAAGTCTTTCTGGTGCCTTACGGAAGCATGATCCTGTGGATCTTAAGCCCGGCACTTTTTCTTCGTTGTATCCAGTCGGTATTTTTAGGATATTTTCAGAGTGAAGGTTCGGAAATGCCATCTGCGGTATCTTCGGTGCTGCGGCAGGTATTTTTCCTGGGCCTGGGTCTGGTGTTCCTGGGGATTTTCCGGAACTACGGGGAGAAAGTAAGTCTTTTATTAAAAAGGACAGACTTTACATCCATGTACGGCGCCATGGGTATCGCAGTGGGAATGCTGCTTTCGGAGGTGTTGGTACTGCTATTTGTATTTGTGATCTACCGTGGCAGCATGGCAGGCAGAAGAGAAGTGGAAAGCGGTATGAAGGGAACGGACTCTTTCTCCTCGCAGCTGCGTACATTACTGATTCCTATGGGTGGGGATATTCTCAGAGACATGTTTTTATTACTGCCTTTGTGGATCGGCCTGCTTTTCTTCCAGAAAAGGTCGGCGGATATTTATGCATCCGTTTCTGCGTATGGTATTTTCGTCGGCAGATATCTGATCACGATCCTGATGCCCGTAGCAATTTTAAGTGCGGGAATTCTGCCGGGGGTGGCCAGAACCGGCAGCCATATCCGCAAAAAAGAAGAAAGATATGCCAGAACTGCATTTCAGGCAGGAGTACAGGGGACGGTGGTACACGGATTCTTTTTCACGGCATGGATCGCGGTACTGGCAACACCACTGTCACAGGCTTTGGATAAATCTGCGGAAATGGCACTTACCGGTTTGCTCACTACGGGATCTTCGCTGATTCTGTGGCTTCTGCTTTTGTTTTATTTTTCGGAGATACTGGAGCTTCGGGGGGAAAAGCATCTGCTCCTGGCAGGATACGGCATTCTGGATATCGTGAGCATCGTGGTATTGCTGATTCTTCTGAATACGGGAAATACAACAACGGCATTATCTTTAAGCCTTGTGCTGGGGACGGCAGCGGGAGGAATTGTTCTCGGCATACTTGCCTGCCTTCGAATGAAGACCTGGCCGGATCTGTTGCGGACACTGGCAATTCCCGCCGGAAGCTGCTGTGCCTGCGGATTGCTGGCTTTTGGGCTGGAGAAGATCTGCCTGCCCCATCTGGGGGCAATGGTAACGGTGCTGCTGGAACTGGTGATCACCGGTGCAGTCTACTGGTTTTTGCTTTTGATGTTACGCAGTTTCCGTGGACAGGATCTGAATTATGTTCCCGGCGGTAAAGTGCTGCGTGCTTTCGGAAAAACGCTCCGGCTGCTCTAAAACTGTTTTACGGATGTATATTTTCGATAAAATAACTGATACTGATACAAAGAGTCAATAGAAACATCATGGATGTGAGGCAGTATGAAATTTGTAAAACGTATCAGTTACTTTTTTGTGATTCCGGTTGTGTTTTTAATTCTTGGAATCTTTCTTGGTGTCTGGGGCATTCATTTTTTCTATCCCGGACAATGGCAGGATCTGAATGAGAACCGACTTGCCCTGCCGCTGACGGAAGAGGAGACTGCAGCAGACACAGATCCTTATGAGGCGGCACCCAGTGTGGAGGCGGCAGCCTCCGGGGAGACACTTTGTGCGGATACCGAATATGTGTTGGAAGAGGCAGATATTGTACGGGGTACCACAGTGGAGACCTCATGGAAGATCCCACATAAATATATTGGGATGAACAGGGAAAATTTTCTGGAGACCATGGAACTCTATGCGGCCCATCCGCCATTGTCGGAGATCGAGCGGGGCTTTGTGGGGTTGGAGGTATTGTCTTTTTCCCGGGAAAAAGTAATGGTCCGTATGGATTACCGTTATGTCCAGCCCAGCGCAAGTTTTTATCTGGCGGTGTCGGACAATGAAGTGGTGGTCTATCTGGAAGACAGATCCACGGTATATATCAATACCGGGATCTCGCTGGAAAAATTGCCGGAACAGATACAGCTCCAGATCATGGACATGCTGTTTGTTCCGGATGAAGAAACATTGTATGATTTTCTGGAGACGTATTCGTCCTAGAATTCTGAATAAAGGTGATGCAGATGAAAAAACAGATCGGTGTGATCGGCGGCGGTGCTGCCGGAATGATGGCAGCCATAACCGCGGCAAAAGAAGGTGCACAGGTGACGATCCTGGAGCGTAATGACCGTGTGGGAAAGAAAATATTGCAGACAGGAAACGGGAAATGCAATCTGGGAAATCGTGCGCTTTCCGTGGAGTGTTATCACGGCGGAGATTTGGAATGGATCCGGGATGTGCTGGAACATTTTGATACGGAGGATACGATACGCTTTTTCCAAAGTATTGGTCTGATGGTAAAGGAGAAAAATGGCTATCTCTATCCCGTGTGTGAGCAGGCGGCTGCGGTGCTGGACGTGCTGCGTTATGAATTACAGGCACTCGGTGTGGAGATACAGTATCAGTGCAAGATCACAAAGGTCGAAAGGCTGGCCTCCGGAAAGCTGCAGGTCAGTGACGGAGAAAAGACATGGCAGTTCGATACGGTGATTGTGACCTGTGGTGGAAAAGCCGCACCGGCTACCGGATCGGACGGCAGTGGATTTAAAATTGCAAAAAAAATGGGACACACCTGCATTCCTTCAGTGCCCGCACTGGTGCAGCTGCGCTGTCAGGAGACCGACCTGCTAAAGGGGATTGCCGGTGTCCGGGCGGACAGTGAGATCCGGGTCTTCTGTGACGGCGGGGAAATATGCCGGGAACGGGGAGAACTACAGCTGACGGATTACGGCATCTCAGGCATTCCCATTTTCCAGCTAAGCCGCAGGGTGAACTATCTGCTCAGGGACAGGCGGAACGTGACAGCACAGATTGACTTTTTGCCGGATCTGACGCAGGAAAGCTATGAAGAATTACAGGCAGGGCGGAAACTTTTACAGGGAGACCGGACAGCAGAGGAATTCTTTACCGGAATGTTACATAAAAAACTGACCGCTGCGCTGCTAAAAATGGCAGGGATTCGTCTGGCTACTCCCATGAAGGAGATCCCGGAGGAAAAGATTCATGCTTATTATAATCTCTGCCGTAACCTGAAACTGCATATCACAGAGAGCAATCCTTACGAAAATGCACAGGTATCCGCCGGAGGCGTGGATGTACGGGAAGTAAAGCCTACTATGGAATCAAAGATCTGCCCCGGGGTCTATTTTGCGGGGGAGATTCTGGACGTGGATGGCCGATGCGGGGGCTATAATCTCCAATGGGCCTGGAGCAGTGGTTATCTGGCGGGATACCACGCTACGTTAGCATAAAATGATTTTTTACACGTGACGTATGCCTGCGTAAGGTGCAAAAGCTCCGGAAAGGCGGCAGGTCATTGAAAGATATGAGGATGAAAATGATCAGATTAAATCAGCTGAAGCTTCCGGTAGATCATACCCGGGAGCAGCTTATACATAAGACGGCACAGTACTTACGGATCCCGGCGGCGGATATCCTCGAACTGCAGATCGTAAGGCAGTCTCTGGATGCCAGAAAAAAGCCGGCACTTTTTTACAGTTACAGTGTGAATGTAACGGTGAAAAAGGAAGAAAAAGTATATAAGGATGCCTGCCGCAGACTTGGAAAAGCCAATGTTCTGCTGACCGAAAAAACGGAATATCTTTTTCCTGCAGAAGGCTCAACGCAGCAGAAGCATCCCACTGTGATCATCGGAATGGGTCCTGCTGGACTTTTTTGCGGATATTATCTGGCACAGCACGGCTATGCACCTGTCATTCTGGAACGGGGTGCAGACGTGGATGCCAGACAGGCGGATGTAGAAGCTTTCTGGCAGACGGGCAGATTAAAGCCGGATTCCAATGTGCAGTTTGGAGAAGGCGGTGCCGGAACTTTTTCGGATGGTAAACTGAATACTTTGGTAAAGGACAAATACGGCAGAAATACGGAAGTATTGAAAACTTTCGTAAAGCACGGTGCTGATCCGGCAATTCTTTATCAGGCCAAGCCCCATATTGGTACGGATGTCCTGAGCAAAGTGGTAAAAAGCATGCGGGAAGAAATATTGCGTATGGGTGGGGAAGTCCGATTTCATAGTCAGATGACGGAGATCCTTACTGAGAACGGGCAGGTCACAGGAGTAAAGGTGAATGACACGGAAGTGCTCCCCTGTGAGCAGGTGGTACTGGCACCGGGGCACAGTGCCCGAGATACCTTTTCCATGCTGTACCGGAAGCAGTTTCCCATGTCGGCGAAACCTTTTGCAGTGGGATTCCGTGTGGAGCATCCCCAGAGCCTGATCAATATGAGCCAGTATGGCGCTGAGTCGGTAAAAGGTCTGGGTGCAGCGGCTTATAAGGTGACGGCTAAGACAAGCACCGGCAGAGGAGTGTATTCTTTCTGTATGTGTCCGGGCGGCTATGTGGTCAACGCATCTTCCGAGCCGGGAAGACTGGCGGTGAACGGTATGAGCTACAGCGGCCGTGACGGGAAAAATGCCAACAGCGCCATTATCGTTGCGGTGACTCCTGCGGATTACGGTTCCGATCATCCACTGGCAGGAATCGAATTCCAGCGGGGACTGGAACAGAGAGCTTATGAATTATGCGATGGGAAACTGCCGGTACAGCGGTACGGAGATTTCAGGGAGAAAGTCACCGGAGAGCATCCTGCGGAAACGGACGGAGTACAAAGAAGTGGCCCGGAAGCATTGGAACCACAGTGTAAAGGTGCTTATGAATGGGCGGATCTTACCGGAATTCTTCCGGCAGAGTGTAACCGGGCCTTCGTGGAGGGGATGGACAGCTTTGACAGACAGATCCGCGGCTTTGCCTCTCCGGGAACGATCCTGACCGGTGTGGAAAGCAGGACATCTTCCCCGGTGCGGATCGAACGGGATGAAGAGTTACAGTCTGCCATCCGGGGTTGCTATCCCTGTGGAGAGGGGGCCGGATATGCCGGAGGAATCACTTCCGCCGCCATGGACGGTATCCGCGTAGCAGAACAGATCGCTTCACAGTTTGCTCCGCTACAGCGTTGACGTATGGCAGAAAATGTTATATGATTCAAATATTCAGAGATTGCATCCTGCAGATCGGTTTTTCGGGGGAGGCGCTGAATATATTAACCTAATAATATGATGTCGGGGTCAAAAGCCCCCGACTTTGATGCCTACGGATTGCTCCGTGCTAC
>OHAY01000224.1_pt1 | contig 61165 bp, 47 predicted proteins | sample 1577191 | NCBI WGS metagenome assembly OHAY01 (sample SAMEA3541504, study PRJEB24748) | human gut metagenome | biome: human gut; feature: human-associated habitat; material: faeces | place: China | collected 2012 | reverse complement strand
CCACACGGCTCTTTTTGAGCCATGAGCACATATCGCCAAATCCCTTGCGAGTGTTGTTGAACACCTCATGAGGGAACATTTTGATGTTGGTGTCCTCACGAAATATAGATACATCTATGACATTTTTAGAGATGTCAATGCCTACAAATGATTTATTTTTCATATCTTTGCACCGCTTTACGAAAGGAACTCTCTATGTCAGGATAAGCCAAATCTTTTAAAAGCTGGGACGGACAGCTAATTCCCTAAAAGGCACTGAGTCTGACATTTCGGGCAGAGGAGACTATATCAAGGGAAAGGGCTTTGCCTAAGATTAAAAAGTTCACTACCTCTGTCTGGAGTTCCTCCCTTTTGAGGATTCCTCGCAAAGGTAGTGCCAAAAGCAACCAAGAGACTCTATCATGGTATAGTGATGGTCTTAAAACACTGTTAGTTCACTCCTGGTTGCTTGTTTTTCCCATTTCGATAATTGTCCGTCTCCACATACGGAGTACCTCGTTTTATAACGGCAAACATACGGAGTATCATCTTAAACTTGATTGCATTAAACACTATTCCACTGCATTTCTCCTTTCTCTTGCGTTCCCAGTAATCTCTGATGTTCGGAATGTGCTGCATGCAAACCAAACAGGCAATGGACAAATCTGCCTTTGCCTGTTTAAAACCTTTCTTAGAGACTGACGAGCCTTTTCTCACAGATGTACCAGATTCTTTCTTGAAAGGAGCGACACCAATATAGCAAGCGTATTTACGTGGGTTATCTATTGCCATGAAGTTTTCGGTCAAGACAATGGTTTCAAGTGCGACAACACGCCCAATACCAGGTATTGATGTCAGCAGGGAAAAGTTCTTGCTGATGTCCGCATCTTCTTTTATGTACATGTCAATTTCATTGTCTATGCCTTTAAGTGCATCATTGAGCGTTTTAAGTTGCCCATTCTTACGTTCCACAGACAAATCTGTGTCATACGCACATATATCATGAAGCTGCTGCTTGTAAAGGACTGACTGCTTGACTGTCTGCTTGCGTTCCGCCAAAAGCCTCTTCAACTTAAAATATACAGGAGAAGGAAGTTTTGATGGGTTGCGAAGAATCTTTCTGTGGTTCTGCTCACAGTAAATGGCTATGCGGAAAGAATCAAGCTCGTCAGTCTTGATGCGGTCGAGCGAACGCAGTCCATCATCCAAGTCTGGCTCAAAGCGATGCATCTTGCGAGGTTCCACCATCCTATAAATATAATGTTTCTCTTCCAACCACAGTCTAAAGTTTTGGGTGTAAAGTCCTGTATATTCCATACAGAACAAGACTATATCAAACCCCTTGCTTACCTTTGCCACCCATGAACCAATTTTCTTGAAACCTGCATTGTTGTTGCTCACCTTTATATGGGCTTTCTTCCAATCAATGCTTTCTCCGTCATAATAAGCAAGGTCGAGAGTCTGCTTTGAGACATCCACGCCTATGTAAAGTTCTTTATCCATAATTTTGACATTTAATAGTTAAATGGAATCAAGAAAGTTGGCTGGATTATATAAGGACTATGACATGAGAAAGGGCATACCTTGAAAGAAAGATAGTTCACCTTAACACCCATTAACCAAATATCCTAACTTGATTCCTGGGTGCAAAGGTAAAAGAAAACACTATCGGCAGACGAACCCTGCTTGTGCAGAGTGTCTGCATCAAGGCTATCCATGCGCTCACTCCATACCAGAACGAGCGACTTGAACAGCAGCTGAAGGACATTGCTTCGGACTATCCCGAGCATCGTCACCTGCATTTCCGCAGATAGTTTCTTCTTTCCCTTTTGTCATATCATAGACATATCAATGAGAGTTACCGCTTACATACGTCAGAAAGATACATCGAAGAACGACCTTGACAGCCGTGCTTCGGTGTACTTCCGTGTCCGTGACAAAGGGCTTGATGTCAAGTGCGCAAGCGAACTTCAGATCAATCCCAATCACTGGAGCCAAGAACGACAGGGCTACAAGAGCCGTGTCAATCTTGTGGATGACGATACCAGAAACCTCTTTGACTCACAGGTCAAGGAGATTACAGGTATCATAACCAGGGAATACTATATCGGAGCAAACTCCGACTGGCTAAGACGACTGATATTTGCCTATCACCACCCCAATGCCTATTGCATGGGCAGTGGCATGGCGGTAAGCAAATCCTTTGTCATCTGGGCAGAGAGGTACCTTCAGAACAAGCATTTCGGCAAGCATCAGGAGTGTAACACCCGATGCCTGATTGACAAGGTTACTCGTTTTGAGGATGAACACAAACACCCGATGAACATTGACAGCATGACTGCCGATGATCTTCGTGTGTTTGCGGATTTCCTGTCTTCTGACTATGACATATCTATGAATACCATCGTCACTAACATGACCTTGATGCGTACCGTCTGCAGCTGGGTACGAAAGCAGGGAGTCACAAACAATGACCCCTTCTTTGGCTATGACATGCCCAAGGCACTCTATGGCACTCCATATTTCCTGACCATTCAGGAGCGTGACCAAGTTCTGGATGCAGACCTAACGGATGATGCAGAACTTGCTGAGTATCGTGATATGTTCGTGTTTCAGTGTATGGTCGGATGCCGTCATAGTGATCTTGTGACCTTCACCCCCAAGAACATTATTGACGGTGTTCTGGAATATATCCCCATCAAGACCAAGGGCAAGTTAGGTGACGTTGTAAGGGTTCCTCTTATCCCCAAGGCTATGGCTATCCTTGATGGCCATGACCATGGTGATGATGAACCAATCTTCCCCAAGCATTATAACTTCAAGTTCAACGATGCTATCCGTAGAATCTTGAAGCGTGCCAAGGTAAATCGTGTTGTCACTGTGATTAACCCTAAGACACGGCTTGAAGAGAAGAAGCCAATCTCAGATGTGGCTACCTCTCATCTTGCACGAAGGACTTTTATCGGTAATCTTTACCGCATGGTCAAAGACCCTGATTTGGTTGCTTCTATGTCTGGTCATGCCAAAGGCAGCGTTGCTTTTGCCCGATACCGAGTCATTGATGATGACATGAAGAAATCCCTGGTTGAACTTATCCAGTGATTCTCTTCTTTTTGATGGCATATTCCTTTTCCCTTTATTCGGTTACATTTCAATAATATCATAGACTATGGACGATAAAAAATTACATCGTTGCTTCACTTTCTCTGAAGAGCAGTTGAAGCATCTTCGAAGCAAGAAGTACAAGATTGACCGTATGGAATGCTTCATGTCGCTTGTGGATCTTGCCGAGCCAGTTCCAAAACTTGTGCAAATCAGCAAGACCAAGCAAGTAGAAATCTTGGCAGGTCAAGTTATGGTTGACAATACCCAACTTGCCAAACTCTGGGACAAAGACCGCAAGACGGTTCCAAAGCTGTTGGATGCTATGGAGGCTGTGGGCATTTTCTCTTCTCAGGAAGTGGAAGATAACCGCATCTACACCCTTCATTGTCTCTCAGGCTGGTATGTTGATGCCAAGTTCGTGTCGAATGCCTTTGCCTTAAAGCGCAATAACGACAGTACGGCAATCATCCATGCGGAAGTTCCTGCCTCCAAGGTCATCATCACTGAGGATCCTGATGACAAGAAGAAGGACAAGGAAGGTTCTGCTTCTGCCGATGACAAATCCAATGACTCTGCCGAGGGCAACAATCCTCAGACAACTGGCAATGTGTCGCACCAATCACCACAATCTAATGATAGTGGCAATGTGGGTAAGTCTGGAGCAGATGGCAACAAGTCACCATCACCTCCTGAAAACAATTCCCCTCAGTCTGGTGACAGCCCTTCGCCCCAAGGTGAAGCCGATGGCAAGCAGAATGAAGGGAAGCAGCATGAGCAGATACCTTCTCAGCAAGGAGGACAGCAGCCACAACAGCCTAACGGCAATCAAAGACCGCCTTTCAACGGCTATCAGAAGCCAAACGGCTACTACAACCAGAACGGCAACAAATAGCCGTCTGAGGACTCAGGAATGCGACCTGCACCGCCAAACCATCCCAAAGGACGTTTACCGATACAGGACAACACGGCAAGCCGAAACGACTTTCTAAGCCCTGACGGGAACTTAGCAGGTAAAAGGACCGATTTTTAAGAGGTACTTTTCGAGAAATCCTTTTGTACTACATTATTTGTGACCAAATTTATGCAGTCCTAAAAGTTTCTCGGGCTACTCGCAGGCTCGCAGACCTATGTCCTTCTTTTTTACTGATTTATATTCATCCCTTTAATCATATTCAAAGATATGGCTAAGAAAAAGAAGATTATCAAGAAGACACCCACAAGGGTGCATTCCTTCCGCTGTACCGATAAGGACTGGAAGGAACTGAAAAAACTCGCTAAGGAATGTGGTATGAGCATAGGCAAGTATCTCGTTGAGACTGGCAAGAAGCATCACCCACGTCAGCGACTCACTCCAGAGGAAAGCAAAGCCCTGAACTCTCTGACTGAGGCACGTACCGACTTGATAAAAGTCCGCAGTAAGTTGCACGATGCTTCACCCGAGGAAAAGCAGAAGATGTTCAGATCTCCAAAGTTCATGAAGTGGTGGATTGAAGCCGTTGAACGACTCATCAAACACTGGTATAGCATTGAAGACAACCTTACTTCTCCTGTACTGACCAAAGTTCAAGAAGACGAATGATTATACTCGCAAGACCAGTAGCCTATGGCGGCAATGCCGCAAGGTACGCAATGGAGAAGGAGGATGCAACCGTGGTCAAGGTGAACCACATGCCTGACTATCTCGATGCCACCGAAATCTGGTATCGGATGAAGCATCACTGCCAGTTGCATCAACAGGACAGGACTGTTGGGCGAAAGTTGGAACGCTTCATGACCACGTTTGTACTCTCCCCATCCAAGGAAGAGTCAGAGAACTATACCTTGGATGACTGGGCAAACCTCGCTGATGAAGGATTGGAAGCTTTGGATTCAGTCGGACTTTTACCCAAAGGCTTTAAGGAGAAGGTCAAGACCAATTTCCGCAATTCTATGAGTGTTGCTGCCTTGCATCGGGATTCCAAGTCTGGAACCCTTCACCTGCATCTTGACTGTTGCCGTGTGGATAATGACGGCAAGACCAACGATGTTCACGATGTTCACATCAGAGCAATAAGGGCTGCGGAAATTATCAACGCAAGGCATGGTTGGGAGCAACCTCAGGAGGTTCGTGAAATGCGCCAACAAGATATAGCGGAGTTTTGCGAATATACCCTTCAGAAGATGGATAGTTTCGACATTGACCGTTACTTTGATATGCTTCGCATGAGAGGCTATGAGGTCAATCCAAGGTATGACACTACTAACTGCAAACTTGTGGGCTACACCATCGGCAAGAATGCCTCAGTGTTCAAGGCTTCTGCCATCGGTCGAAAGTTCATGGTATCACAGCTTGAAGCCACATGGAAGAAGATGCATCCTAAGCCTACTCAGGTCAAGATGCGACCTGCTTCACCTTCCGTTTCACCGGCTCGCCCTGCTCGCCCTGTTGCTCAGACAACGAAACCTACCCAGTCCAATTCTAAGCCATTGCCAGTTGCTACCAAGACTGCCTTCAATGTCAATGTTAGCGGTGAAATGAAGAGAATCTATATTCCGAACACGGTCAAGGACATCTTCCTCAATGAGGTTCAGGTTCCTGATTCTGATATGACTGCATCAAGAGAGGACATTTCTCATGTAGGTATGCTTCTCTTCCTTGATATGATTGATGCAGCAACAACCGTGTCCGAATCTTGTGGCGGTGGTGGTTCTGCTCCTTCCTCTGGTTGGGGTAAGGATGATGACGAAGACGAGCGTGAGCGGGCTCGCCGTTGCCTCCAGATGGCTCATGCCATGTGCAAGCCACCGCAGAAAAGACGTTCATTCCACCGTTAGACAAATCCTACATATCAATGAGAAGAACAAAACATGTAGAAGAACTCATCGAAGATGACGAGCAGAAGCCTGACTTCGATGACATGATGAACGAAGTCCAGGAAGAGATTGAAGAGCATGATGCCGAGGATGCTGTTGTCAGTCGTGCGCCTGAACTCAGGCAGTTGAGTGAGAACATTGACAAAGCGACCAACACTTGGATCAATGCAACTCTTCAACTGGAGTCTGCCATCCGTAAGTACAATTCAGCTCAGACTGCTCTTGGCAATGCCGTTGACACTATCAGTGGTAAGGTTGACACCATCAATACCCACATTGACAATGTTCTGAAGGATGCCCCAACCAAGTTGAAGGTTTCAGTCAGAGTCGATGATGTTGACTGGAAGAAGATTCAGGACATGTTCGACAAACAACATGAATGGATGACCACTCAGATGCAGAAGCATATCCGTGAGGTCAATCAAATGTTTTATGAAGAACGTAGAAGGGTTCAGGAAAGGTACAAGGAGTACGACGGAACCTACCTCGGACACTATGTGCAGTATTTCTTCTGGTTCTTCTTTGTCCTTGGACTCGTTATTTTCGGCTTGGCTATCTTCCTGATGCTCGACAGTCACTACCACTGGACGAAGTAATCTAATGTTTATACCCTCCAAAATCCCTACGAAACTTGGCATAGTCTAAGTTTGTAGGGATATTTTTTTTCTTGAAAACGTCATTTTCTTGAAAATGTGCACTATTGCCCGTTGTGGGAGCCAGATAGCATGAGTAACTTTGCACCGTCAAAATAAACGAGTGTAAACCTAATTGTTATAAAGTAAGCATTCCGTAAACCACGTATAGATGGTTATGGAATACTTTTTATATAGTCCGCTAAATGGGAATTTACAATTCTGATATACTTCAGATGTAGGTTGCCGTTTCTAAAGCAATATAAAGTTTGTTTAAACTATGGTTGGCATTGTTCAAGCCTTTGGCTTCATATCCATTTGTATCCAAAATGTCACCTGTTTCAAAAAAAGCATACAACTTCAAATTGTAGAAGTCGCACACAGATTGAACTCCAGCCAATTCCATTTCTACAGCGATGCACCCTTCTTCCATACGTTTGCGTACAAGTCCTTTTGTTTCTCTGATCATCGAATCTGTCGTCCATATTTTACCTGTAATATATGGTACAGATAATTTGTCGAAAATTATGGAAAGTTCCTTGCTTGCGGCTATATCAATATAGTCGGATGGTGCTGCAAAATAATATGAACACCCGTCCCCTCTGTAACTTTGTGTCGGTATGATAAATCTACCTTGTGTGGTTGTACGGTCAAGACTGCCACAGGAACCGAACATAATGAACTTTGATGCTCCAGTTAGCCAGCTTGCAAGATGACATTGAGAGGATGCTACTGCTGAACCTATTCCTGACAGGTAGAAAGTTATCGTAACTCCTTTATAAGTTGTTTTATAGATATGCGTATCGCCATTGCAAGCCGGCATAGTTGCAATAATTTCAGATTCGTAGGAATCAAGTAAATGCCGATGAATCTCCTTCGAGAATATTATCAGGCATATATCTGCAAAATCTCCACGTCTGCCGTAGAAATCAAACAGATTGATCATTGGTTCAGTTTCAATATCATAACTATCAGTAATCATAGCATATTGAATCAGATGTGAGTTTTATATTGCTCCGGTATCTCAAGATTGAAAGTTCTGCATAATAACAGGACGTCGTGGACATCATTTTCATCGTATTCATATCCAAGATGGAACTGTACCTGTGCCTCCGGGTTTATGCATGTTACCTCAATATTCCCGATATTTCCTTTACCTGAGAAAGTTTCGCTTGGGAAAGTGTATCCGTCATATAGAATTCCATCTTCGACATATTCGAAACAATGCAGATCGATTATTCTTCCGTTGTCATCTTTCCAGACAGTATGGCTATCGGTCGTATAGTCCATTACAACTTCTCTGTATCCCTTCCAGGTAATCACGGATATGGCCTTACCATAGTCTTTCTTCTCTACGAACAGATCGATGTCGTTATGTATTCTTGTTTCTCTGCCTATAAGTGCATCGACACCCCAACCGCCGTCCAGAAACACCTTTACAGATGCTTCAGACAGCATTTCAAGAATCTCACATGCATCAAAATAAGTGACCATAAAATTGCAATTAAAATAAACTTTGGTGCAAAGTTAATAAAATTCCGTGAGACTAAAGAGACTTATACGTAGAAAGTTAAACATACAACTGTATTTTCGCAGAAAATACTATAAAATGCCACCTGAAAAGCCCACTTTTCGTGCACATTTTTCCAACTAAAGCCATTTTTTCAACCTGATTGCTGAAACGACAATAAGGTTCACAATACCTGATTTTGCACCTTCAGGAACGCAGCACAAAATGATAGAAAATGAAAATTTCCGTTCATTTCCGTGTTAAGATATGTTAAGCAGATGTTTTCATTTTGGGGTTTTTGAAATTTTTGTTTCCAGTTTGTTTCTTTTGGTACTTTTTGCTTTTTGGGAGTGTTGATATTCAGCACTTTACAATTCGGAAGCAGATTCTCAAGAAGAGCATCATGATGATTGTAGGTGCTTGTATCTTCCTCATCGCAGCAGCTCAGTGTCTGCCTTTGTTCTTTGGTCTCTAATCCTTGGATATGAGTAACATAGACCAGGAAAGATTCCAGGATTATCCAGTTTTCAAGGGGCTTCAAAAGCCCCTTGAATTCATGGGTTTGAAGGGAAGATACATCTATTGGGCTGCAGGTGCTGTAGGAGGGGGCCTTCTGGGTTTTCTCATTGGCTATATCATATTTGGATTCATTGTTGGACTCATCCTGCTTACCACTTTCTTGTGTGTGGGTGGAGGGATGATTTTCATCAAGCAGCATAAGGGCCTGCATAGTAAGAAGTCTCCCAAGGGCATCTTTATTTATGCCCGTTCTAAAAGCTATTAGGTATAATAACAAAATTAATTGATTCAACAACATGGTAGCAATCGCAGTGGTAACGCTCTTTGTCGCCATACTGGCAGGCATGGGCATATCCGTTTGTGCCTTTGGCACTGGAGGAAAGAGACCCAAGGTCTTCGAAGACATTTATTTCAGTGTGGAAGATGTAAATGGTATGGGAATAGTTTATACAAAAGGTGGTGATTATTCTGCTGTCCTCAAAATCAAGAACCCTATCAGAAAGTATTCTGCTTCCAAGGCCAGCTATTATGAATTCACGGATCTCTTCACTTCTCTACTGCAATTGTTGGGTGAAGGATATGCCTTGCATAAACAGGATGTTTTCGTACGCAAGCAGTTTGACATGAACAAGATTGCAGCTCATGAGGATAAAACTGCAGCCAAACGTTTTCTGTCCGATTCCTACTTCCGTTTTTTCAATGGCCGCACATATGTGGCACATGAAACCTATCTGATTATTACACAGAAGGGTAAAAGTGGAACTATACATAGTTATGACACTGCCAAGTGGAAGGATTTTCTAGTGAAGCTCCAAAAGGTTCATGACCGTTTGAATGGCTGTGACGTGGAAAGCTCATTCCTTGGAGCTGAGGATTGCAGAATCTTTGCAGACCGTTTCTTTGCCATGGATTTCAATCATTCTCGTGTATCCATGAGTAACTTCAGGGTTACCGGTGAGGAGATAGGCATGGGAAACAACCATCTTAAGGTTTACAGTCTCCTGGATGTGGATCAGGTAGGCCTGCCTGGTATGATTCGTCCCTATTCCGAGAATCAGGTGGGTAACAGCATTCTTTCAGAGGATTTGCTCTCTGCTTTGGATTCTCTCCCGGATGTAGATACCTTGGTTTATAATCAGGTTATCTTTTTGCCAAATCAAAAGAAGGAAGTCATGAAGCTTGACAAGAAAAAGAACCGTCATGCTTCCATTCCCAACCCCAACAACCAGATTGCCGTTGAGGACATAGAAAAGGTTCAGTCGGAAATCGCCCGAAACGGCAAGATGCTTGTTTATGCTCATTATAATATGGTGATCAAGATAGCTGGTGATAAAGACTTCCAGAAGATTACAAATTCCCTGGAGAATATGTTCTCTAGGCACAGTATTCATATATCGAAGAGAGCCTATAACCAGTTGGAACTCTTTGTAGCCAGTTTCCCTGGCAACTGTTTCAAACTCAATGAGGACTATGACAGATTCCTCACGCTTTCGGAGCCGGCTCTTTGCCTGATGTATAAGGAGCATCAGCAGCAGGGTGACAATTCGCCTCTGAAGTGCTATTATACAGACCGACAGGGACTGCCTCTTCCCATTGACATTACTGGAAAGGAAGGTAAGGTGAAATATACCAATAACTCCAATTTCTTTGTACTGGGACCAAGTGGAAGCGGCAAGAGCTTTTTCATGAATTCCGTGATGCGACAGTATTATGAGCAGGATACAGATGTGGTCATCGTGGATACGGGCGACAGCTATGAGGGAATCTGCAACTATTTTGAGGGAACCTACATTTCCTACAGCAAGGAAAAACCCATCTCTATGAATCCCTTCAAGATAACAGAGCTGGAGTATGAGGAGAATTTTGGCGAGAAGAAGAACTTTCTGAAAAGTCTTGTCTTTCAGATTTTCAAGGGAACAGATTATCCCACAAAGATTGAAGATACCATTATCAATCAAACCATTACGGAATATTATGAGGCCTATTTTCATCCCTTTGAAAAGTTCAGTACCAAGGAAAGAAGCCAGCTGAAAGAGATGCTGCTACTTGAGGATAAGAAGAATGGTAAGTATGACCAGTATGAGCAGGAAATGGAGGAACGCTATGATCGTATCATGGAGGAAAAGAAGACTTCTTCCAGAAATGCACGACTCATTGATAAGCTCCAGGCTGTTTTGGACGATACTGCAGCCACTGAAGGAGAGAAGAAAGCTGCCCTTCATCAGCTTCAGCGCCTTACTCCAGAGTTGATAGAGAAAAATTATCTCCTTCGCATTGAGCGTAAGATTGATAAGATGGAGAGACAGAGAAAGAATCTCAGGGTTCAGGAACTTTCGTTCAATTCCTATTATGAGTTTGCCCTTGAAAGAATCCCGCAGTTGATTGTCCAGCAGAACATTGAGTTTGCAATCCATGACTTTGCGGCCATTCTGAAGCCTTTCTATCGCGGTGGTGAGCAGGAACACATCCTTAACAATGACTTGGATGCATCCCTGTTTGACGAGAAATTCATCGTCTTTGAGATAGACAAAGTGAAGGATGATCCTATCCTTTTTCCTCTTATCGTTCTCATTATCATGGATGTCTTCACTCAGAAAATGAGAATCAAGAAAGGCAGAAAATGCCTGGTCATAGAAGAGGCATGGAAAGCTATCGCCACACCCGTGATGGCCAACTATATCAAGTATCTCTATAAGACGGCCCGCAAACATTGGGCAATGGTGGGTGTGGTCACCCAGGAAATCCAGGATATCACCTCCTCTCCCATTGTCAAGGAAGCCATTGTCAACAATTCAGATGTGTTCATGTTGCTGGACCAGAGCAAATTCAAGGATAAGTTCTCGGAAATAAAGGCAACCCTGGCTCTTACAGAGAATGACTGCCAGAAGATTTTCACAATCAATGGCCTTGACCACAAGGAAGGCAGGTCTCCGTTCAAGGAGGTCTTTATCAAGAGAGGTCTGGTGGGCGATGTCTTTGGAGTGGAGGAACCTCCTGAGTGCTATATGGCCTACACGACGGAGAAGCAGGAGAAAGAAGCACTGAAGTTCTATAAGAGACGCTTGGGTTCCGACTATAGAACCGCCATCGAGACCTTTGTGAGCGATTGGCATTTGAGTGGTATCCAGAAATCTCTGGAATTCTCCCAGAAGGTTCTCAAGGAAAGAAAAGTATTCAATTATAAACAGTCATCATAAAAGAACCATGCAAAGAATCTTAGCATCGATCATCTTATCTTTTCTTATTTGCTCTCCTCTTTGGTCACTGAGCTGGAGCAGTGTGAATATAGACAAGGTGACGGCCGCGGCTATGTCTGCTGCCTATGAAACGGAAACATTGGTGGAAGGGAATACGGCCAGTAACATCAATAAAATCTTTGATCATTATCAGTCTGCAGGCTTGGCATCTGCCGGTATCTTCCAGAGTATGAAGAAGTTGAGGGACGCAAGGCGTAACCCGGGACTCTTTGCCTCAGAGGAGAATTATTATTACCAAAGAATCTTCCGTTTGGTGAAGGACGGTATCATGCCGAAGTTCATTACTGTGGCAGGAAAGATGCTAAAGCAGCCGGATAATGCCATCCATTGGGGTCCTTACCTATTAAAGACCACAACGAATGTGGAGAATCTTTGCAAGCAATTTGAGGTGGTGGTTACTAACGGTAAGCGTTCCTTCAAGGACATCAGGTTCTTGGTTCTCAATGAAGATCTCCAGCGGATATTCGATTTGACGCAGCTCGGAGAAGTGGACTGGAAGTCACTTCTGGGAAAATTGGGGGAATTTGGAACAGGCATCACCCAAGAGGAAATTGCAGAGGATTACAAGAATCTGGGAAGTATCATTGCGCAGGCAGGAAAAGCCGCCTATGACAGCAACCTGGAAAGTGCCAGCAAGATTGGTGCTATATTCAAGGCTAAGCCCAAGGAGATTACCAAGCTGTATAAGTCCTTCAAAAACCACTATAAATCCTTTAAGGATGCCGGTAACATCAAGGAATTGTTGTTTGCCGTGGTGGGAGAAGGCAATGAAGATGCAGTGGAAAAACTCTTTCAGACAAGTGGCTATAACCTTACGGGATATATCTCTTCCTACATCAAGGAACTACAGGGACAGTATTACACTGAGAGATGGTTTATCTACAAGCATGATTCCGGGTCGGAAGTTAAATGTGAATATAGTCCATCTAGCTATGAGGGATATGGTGATGCCAGATGGAAAGAAGCATGGCACATTCATACCAGTGGTAAAAAACGTGAAGCCTATAAGAAAATTCCATGTTATAAATCCCTTTCTCAGGATGAGGACAAGGAAGTGAAAGATAAGCTTTTCCAAATCACAGGGTGGAATGCAGATAAATGTCAGGAATATAACCAGGCGCATCCTGGTCACCAGTGTACGATACTCTATACTAGGAAGCATGAGGATAGAAAGCGCCATTATGGAGGCGGACTTTTGAAACATTCCTATGACGAACGCTACTGTTTTAACTCCTACAAGGTAAAGGTGACAGACACTTGGGACATCAGAGAGGAGATTTATGAGGAAACCTTTGATTCTCAGACAATGGACAAAAAAACTTTCATCCAAAAGATGAAGGCTCGTCTCAATGGCTTGATTGAAGAAAATGAGAAATTCCTGAAAGAGCATCCAACCATATCAATAGAGATGGGTAGTGATCATCCAAGATATTATACCATGGCTGATGAGAAGAAAATGGAAGGCTGTAATTCTGTGAGTTTTATCGCCCAATGTGATGATGGAGCCACCCTTGGAGAAGGCTCGTTCAACTGGAAGGAAAATGGCAGCCAGGGAAATAAGCTGGAATGGCCGAAGTCCAAGGACTTTGCCATGTCCAATTCTCCAACGGCAGATGATGGATCCAAGGCATTGCTTCAAAAGCAAAAGGAATTCTCAGATGAGGTCAATGCCCTGAAATCAGAAATCAAGGGCAATGATACCAAGATGAGAAATCTGGTCAAGAGAATCAATCAGGCCAAGATGAACAGGAATTTGCCCCTTGCAAAAAAGCTTCAAGGCGAGTATGATACCCTGTCCGATGAAACGGCACTTCTCAAGGAACAACTCAAAGAAGCCGAGGGGAAACTCTCCCAAGCCACTCGTGCGCTGGATGAATACTACAAGGATATGAGTGACAATTTGGATGGTCCCTATCGGATACCCAACAATATGGCCAGCCTGGCCTCCATGTACCAAATCCAATGGCTGGATGAGGGAGAATGGGTGCAAGGGAGTGCTGCCTATGTCTTTGTAAGACATGGCTATTGTGCAGATGCCAAAACCAATGTCACATATACTGCTTCCTTGAAGTTAAGTCGCAAGCCTACCTATGTGCTTGGTGTACGCATACACCGCGCAGTTCTGTCAGTGGATTTCAAGCTTACCTCCAGCAGTAGTTCTGAGAATGTCATCGAAGTCATGAAACTCAATATGAACCAAAGCGAGAAATTAAGGACAGAGGAGGTCAACATGCGACTTAAGCAATGGATGGAAGGCCTTCCAAACTGTTCTGTCACAGTGAGATACAATTATGCTTCCAATCCGACAGAAGAGGATGATGATGAAGACGGTATCCACCTTCTCCTTGCTGGTGACCGCCTACAGGTTGCAAGATATGTAGAACAGGAACTGACCAAGATCTTTGCCCAGCTGGTTCTTATTGAAAAAGTGATGACCCAGAGGGAATGTATCTTGGACTTTCTCAAAAGACAGATCTTTGACGTGGTCAGCAGAAGCGGCAGAAACGGTATCGTCGAATATGCCCTCAGACGATGGGAAGGAGCTGGTTTGGAGGCAATGAAAAAATCCTCTCTTGCCCATAAGACAGAGCAGCAGGATAATGGCAGTTCTAATGATCAATAAAATTGTAGTGTATGAATAGATTCTTCATGGAATGCCTTTTCAAAAGGTATATTTTACTTTTGGTGATATGTATTCTACCCTCCTCTATCCGGGCACTGAATGATCCGGCTTCCCTGGAGGCCATGATTGCCAACCATAAGAAGGTGAGAACCCTGCTGGAGGTGAGAGCTATCGCAGAATTGGGTGTTTATGAGTATCATAAGCAAAGCAGTAAGAAAATCACTGACCATCGCAAGGTGGCAGAACAGCTTGACAAGTACAAGCGCTGTTTCGATATCATGGACTTGGTGCTTCAGGGAACGGCAACAGCCTTCCATGGTGTCAACACCTATACGAGTATCAAGAGAAATATCACCAGATATTGGAAACTCATCGATACCTATCATGACAAGATCCTCTCCCATGGCGCAGTGTGGTCATCGGATACTTTGATTCTTAATACCACCAACAGGGCGGTGGAAGATATCAGAGACGAGGTGGGTGAACTCTATAAGTCCTATGGAGAATTGTCGCTCATCGTAACAGGAGCAACGGAATGCACCACTGCCAATCTGATGATGATTCTAAAGCACATCAATGAAAGCATGGACCACATCGATAGCAGTATATACCATGCCTATTTGGATATACACACTTATATGACCATCCGACTTGGGTATTGGAAAAAGGAAATCTTCATGGCTAGAACCATCAAGGAAATCGTGAGGGATTCCTATACCAGATGGCTGAAATCCGGTCACCTGGTCTTCAACCATCTTCAGGCGAAAAAGTCATTCACCCATAAACCCTTGGGAGGTGGCAGCCTTATTGGAGGAAGAAATGAACATGTTCAACTAATAGAATAAAGTATGAAACGAAATCATCTGAAAGGTCTCTTGTCCATGCTTCTGAGCTTGGTGAGCCTGTATGGTCAGGCACAGGAGGTTACTTATATCCACGAAAGGGATATCATGAACCAGTTCACCACCATGGAAACGGGTGCTGGTGTCCTCTCTCCTGCCTGGTATTATAATTCACTGCATAAGAATTACCAGAGAGATGCCAATCTAAGAAACAAGCTTGCCTATCGAACGGATGTCATGGCCAATACGTCCAAGGAAGTCAATGAGGCAGAGAAGGTGGATTCCGATTATGTGGAACGAGCCAAGGTGGAGGCGTTGAATATCGTTTCCCGTTCCTCAGCATCTGATTTGTCGTGGGTTCTGGAGAAGAAGAAACTTGAGTCCAAGATGCTGCTCTTCGATAAGAACATCAACCATATCGTTTCCTGTGGCGGAAGTTCCAGCGATTACCGGAATTGGCGCAACATCTACAACTGTTTTGAAACAGCCATCAAGATTACTCATGAATCCTACCAGGATTTGGGTATGAGGAAAAGAGAGTATCTGGCTATCTATCAAGACATCGTGAAGAGAAATGTGACATTGGTCAAACAACTCCTGTATTGGAACTCATTGAAAAAAGGAAAGAGATTTTCTGAAAATAACACAAGGGTTGAAAGAAATACTTCCAACACGGTTATTGCCTCGGATGCCTACAGAAGATGGCAGGCTGCCATGGCTGTGGATGGCTTTTCTGGTGCAAAACCCTGATAAAAGCAAGAAACAAAAAATAGAAAAAGAAATATAATGGCATTTACATCTTTATTATTAGACACCTCCACAGGCAGTGTCACAAGTGGTATGGGAAGTTATATCTCTGACCTCTCAAAAACCATCGGAGTGGACCTGTTTGAGGAAGACATAGACAATGTTGTGTTTAGAACCAACGAGTTTCTATGCAGTGCCGATTTTATCGGTTCGGATGGTCCCTTCTGGTACATTCTCCAGATGAGCATGGCACTTGGAGCCTTGTTTTCCATCATCGTGGCCGGTTCCATGTCCTACAAGATGCTCGTCAAGGGCGAACCCATCGATGTGGTCAAGATCATGAAGGTACTGGGTATATCTCTGGTCATGTGCTTCTGGTATCCATCATCCACCAACAATAATGGAAGTATTTTGGATGCACTGGCCTTCATTCCCAATTGTATCGGTTCCTATACTCATGACCTCTATGAGGCAGAGGCGGTTCAAGTGAGCGAGAAATATAATGAACTCATGCCCCTGATACAGAAGCGAGACTCCATGTATCACAAGATTGCCCCTACTCAGAAGGTTGCCAAGGAAATCATCCTGAGTGAAATCGTCCAGGATGCTTCCATGCAGATAGAAGATATCGAGCAGAAGCAGGAAGGTGAGCAGCTAGCACAGGAAGCAGCAGACAGGTCTATTTTTGCAGGCCTGATTATAGGTTTGGACAAAATCGTTATGTTCCTGGCACTGGTCATCTATAGAATCGGATGGTGGAGCACCATATTCTGCCAGCAGATTCTCCTGGGTATGCTCACAATCTTTGGTCCTATCCAATGGGCTTTCTCCGTGCTGCCCAAGTGGGAAGGTGCATGGGCTAAGTGGATTACCCGTTACCTCACGGTGCATTTCTATGGAGCCATGCTTTACTTCGTGGGCTTTTACGTCCTCCTTCTCTTTGATATTGTTATCAGTGTACAGGTGGAGAACCTCACTGTTATCACGGCAGGAAAAGGAGAAATTACAGGATATATCCAAAATGCCTTCATGACCTGCGGTTACCTGCTGGTGGCTTCCATTGTGTCGCTGAAGTGCCTGAATTTGGTGCCGGACCTGGCAGCATGGATGATTCCTGAGGGTGATACGGCTTTCAGTACCAGAAACTTCGGTGAAGGTGTGGCAGCTTCTGCCAAGCAAAGTGCCATGAGTCTGATGCCGAAATAGTCTTAACAACACTATCAAATAATAAGAATATGGCAGTTTTACAGAATTTGGAAAACAAGATCAAAATGGTGATGATCATCAGCAGCCTCTTTTTGGTGGGCTGCGTGGTTATCAGCCTGGGCAGCATCTTCATAGCCAGAGGCATGGTGAGTGATGCCCATAAAAAGGTATATGTACTGGATGGTAACGTCCCTATACTCGTGAAGCAGACCACGATGGAAGAGACCTTCGATGTGGAAGCCAAGAGTGACATAGAGATGTTTCACCATTTCTTCTTCACACTGGCTCCGGATGACAAGTATATCCGTTATACCATGGAAAAGGCCATGTATCTCATTGATGAGACCGGTCTGGCTCAGTATAACGCATTGAAGGAGAAGGGATTCTATAATAATCTGATTGGAACCTCCACTATCTGCAGTATTTTCTGTGACAGTATCAGACTGAATAAGGATTCGCTGACCTTTACCTATTATGGCAGGCAGAGAATAGAGAGAAGAACCAACATCCTCATGCGCCAGATTGTGACAGCAGGTAACCTGAAGAAAGTACCAAGGACGGAAAACAATCCGCATGGTATTCTGATTACCAATTGGCGTACCCTTCTGAATAAGGACCTGGAGGAGAAAAAGAAGTCAGAGTATTAACACTATACATTATTATATATATGAGTTTGAAGAAAATGATCATGGGTGAGGAAATGCCAAGCAAGGATGATCCTAAGTATAAGGAACGTTACCTCAGAGAAAAAGAGGCAGGAATGAAGTTTGCAGAGAAGTCGGGCATCAATTTCCTGGTGGCCAGGATTCAGGCTTTTGCCAACAATCATAGAATTGCCTTCATCGGCCTGGTCTTTACCATTGTGATAGGTTGCCTTGGCATCAATGTGGTGAATATGATAAGATCATATAAGAAATACGGTTCAACCAGAACTACCGCAGCGGAGATGGTGGATTCTGTCCTTCTGAAACGTCAACAAATTAAAGAACGACCATAAGATGAAGACAAATAAGATTAATTTCAAGAAGCCCAAGTATTACATGCCTCCGGTATTCTATCTGATATCCTTGTTTCTTGGTTACATCGTCATTGATACATCTAATATCGAGCTGGGTGAAGCAGGAAACGGTAATCTCAAAACCACAGATTATCTGTCCAGTGCCTTGCCGGATGCCAAGACGGATAGCCTCTTGGGAAGCAAGATGGATAATACGGAAAGAAAGTATGGTAAGATTACAGACCTTTCCGGATTGGCCAGTGTGGAAAGTGACCGTGACTCAGTGAATAAAAAGGAAGAATATGAGTCTCAATACAATAAGAAAGAGGCAGCACTTATCAGACAGCAGGAGGCTGAACAGGAGGAACTCAAGAAGTTGCGCGCTATGCAAAGCCGTGTAAGAGAGAACTCCCAGCGACAAACTTCCGCTTCCAATGCCTTTGTGGCACCAGTGAGTGATTCCGAGATAGCGCGCCTTCAAAGAAAACGCAGAAACCAAACCTGGGAGGAGATGAATCGTAACCTTGCAGGACTCGCCTCACCAGACGAAATGGAGGATGAGCAGGATAAGCCTGTCCGCTATCGCTTATCAGATACGAATCGAGTGAGTGATAGACGGGAAACGACGGAAGGCGGAAGCCTCAAAAGTGGCCAGTCTCCAACATCACCCGACAGTGAAACTCCTGGGAAAGTCACCATAAAGACAAAAGAGGTTTCTTCCTATTTCAACACGTTGGGATTGGAAAAGAACAAGAGTCATCTTATTTCCGCTATCATTGATGAGGAAGTCAAGGCCATGGATGGCAGCAGGGTTCGTCTTCGCCTCTTGGATGACATTGAAATCAATGGCATAACAGTAGGTAAAGGTACCTATCTCTATGCGTCGATGAGCGGCTTTGGAAAACAGAGAGTGAAGGGTAAGGTGGAAAGTATCTTCTTTGATGAGGAAATCTTCAAGGTCAATCTCTCGCTCTATGATACGGATGGCTTGGAAGGCCTTTATGTTCCTATGAGCAGTTTCAGAGAAACCACACAGGACATCGCTTCCTCAGCCACACAAGGAGGAAACAATCTCACGGAGAACTCCACTGGAGGTACTGGCATTAAAAGCTGGGCTTCACAAGCCATGAGTAATGCCACCCAAAAGGCAATGAGTGCTTTGGGTAAGAATGTCAAGAAAAATAAGGTCAAGCTGAAATACGGAACGAAGGTTTATCTCATCGACTCATCTTCTGCTCATGGTAAGACAAAATCATAAATCATTTAGAAATCAGTAAAATAATTGATATGAAAAGACTTAAAAAGAAGGTGGTGGCACTCATGATGATGTGCCTTGCCAGTATAGGAGCCAACGCTCAGAAAACGTTTTATGATATGGAACGTCTCACGGTGAATGAGAATGTATCCTCCATTATCACTGCATCGGAACCTATCCGTATGGTGGATATTTCTACGGATTCCATCGTGGGTGACAAGCCGCTGGATAACGTCATTCGTCTCAAACCTATCTCCTCTCATCATCAAGATGGCGAGGTGATGGGTATTGTCACCATCATCACTGAACGCTACAGAGTCCAGTACGCCCTGGTCTATACCAGTAAACTGGAAGAGGCAGTAACAGACAAGGAGGTGGAACTGGTAGAAAGAAATGCCTTCCATAATCCGGAAGTAAGCATGTCCACCACCGATATGGTTGCCTATGCCATGAAGGTTTGGAACTCTCCTGCCAAGTATAGAGGCATTATCACGAATCATCATAAGATGAAGATGCGTCTCAATAATATCTACGTGGTGGGTGAATATGTTTTCATTGATTTCTCGGTGGACAACTATACCAACTTGCAGTTTGACATAGATGAACTCCGCTTTAAACTGCAGGATAAGAAACTTCAGAAAGCCACCAATCAGCAAACTGTGGAGTTGAAGCCAGCGCTTCTTTTGGATAGAAGCTTGTCATTTAAGAAAGGTTACAGAAATGTCGCAGTCTTGAAAAAGATGACTTTCCCAAATGATAAGGTCCTCTCCATAGAACTCAGTGAGAAGCAGATCAGTGGCAGAACCATCTCCATGCAGTTAGATTATGAAGACGTTCTCTCTGCAGATTCTTTTGATTCTCTTCTTCTGCGTGAACAATAAGTGATAAAAGATGAAGTACAATATGACAATATTAAAGAAGAGCATCGGAATACTGGCATTGGCATGGGGTATCCCATCATCCATGGTAGCACAGAACCAGGGTAGCCATCTCATGATAGCCGTGGGCGGTGCCTACCCAAGAACACTGGAGTCAACCATCTCCTATGAGAAGGAAATGCTGTATCATAACGCTTGGGAATACTTTGCCACCTACTCTATCCAGTATGATGAGGATCCTGAGGCAAAGCATATTACCAGAAAGTCGTTCTGGCATAACCATAATACCTGGGGTGTAGGAGCCGTCTATAAGCCCTGCGTTGGAAGAGGAAGAAATCACCACGGCAGTCTCAGAATTGGCGCCAGTGCAGGTAGCGATTTCCATAAGGCCATAGGAGCTGTCCATGTAGGCTATGAACATACCTATAATCTCTATGACGGATGGAGTGTGTTCTTTGCCATCAAGGAAGATATATCCATCAGGGGTAAGGACCGGTTCAAAACCGGAATTAATCTGGGTGCAAAAATTCCATTGTAACATTTTAAGCAGCAAGACAATGAAGAAAACATATATTTCTATTTTTTGTGGACTGTTGGCTATCTTATTCCAAGGTCTGTTGGTTTCATGTGACGAGCATGAACCAATGGACTATGGTATTCATGTTGGGTATGTCCTTTGTGACGATCACAGTTGTATGGATACGACCACCTACTTCTCCCAAACTTCCAAAAAGGCAGTGGGTGTAGTGTTTACAGAGGCTACAGAAGAACATCCTGCCATGGCAGTGATGCTGAATGAATTCCAGGAATCCTTCTCTGATTCTTTGGGAGTGAGCCAAGGAACGAGCATGGATATTGAGTCTTACGATGGATTCACCAATACCATCGCCATGTTCAATAGTACCGACCAAGATACAGGAAAAGGCTCACCTATTGCTCAGGAAATGTTCCATTTTCATTCTAAAGGGCAAAGTGATTTCATTCCTAGCGTAGCAGAACAGAGAGTCCTGATAAGAAATGCCCCTTCTATCAATCCTTTGATCATGCGGCTGGGAGGGCAACCTATCGACTTATCTGAGGATACCTGGTACTGGACATCCACAGAGGTGAAGGAAAACCCCGGCTATCAGGCTTGGCTTTGCTCTTCCGTGAATGGAGGTATCATAGAAACGCCCAAGACCATGCGCCATAAGGTGAGAGCCATCGTGAATTTAAATTATCCAGATTAACAGATAAAAGCAATATGATATGGGATTTTGGAAAGAATTGGGCGTAACAGCCCTGGAAAAAGGAAAGAATCTCTTTCGTGGAGGAAAACAAGCTGTAGAAGGAGCAAAACATGTAGAAGGCATAGTTAAGGATGCCAAGGTTTCCATTCCTGCTACGACAAAGCCAACCAGCTATCGTGCTTGGGAGAAATCCCTTTCACCACCTAGTTTTACCCCTGCCTTTAATCAGAGCAAGACAGGATGGAAAACTCAGATGAAGGATTTTTGGGGAGGTCTGTGGAAGCATTCACCAAAAGAGGCTAAGCCTGCAGTGGCAAATTCCACGTCTGGGCCTTCTTTTACAGAACGAGTCAAGAATTGGTTTTCCCGTCACTTCTCCAGACAAACAACCTCGCCTTCAGTAAACCCGGCTATCCCTGGAAAGCCAGTTGTCCCAGTAAGTCCTGTTATACCGACAAGGCCAGTAAGACCTCCGGTTTTCAAGGATAGCGGCTACCTGGCATGGGAAAAATCTCTGCCAACTCCGTCCTTTAAGCCAAGGTTTAATGTGATTTCCAAGGAAAAGGAATCTATTAAAACTAGCAAGGAAACTGTAGAGCAGGTTATCAAGAAAGAAAAGAAAACAGTTGAAACCGTAAAAGGTGAAACTAAAACAGGCAAGGAAACACCGAAAGAAACAGCTCATAGTACAGAACAAGCTGCAGAAAAGGTGAACGAAAGGGCAAAAGAATCTGCAGAGCAAGCAGGAAAAGCAACAAAAGAAGCAGCAAATGGGGAAAATTCCTTCAAAAAAGCAGCGAAGTTCTACGCTAAGAATCCAAAAGTTCTTGGTTGGCATGCAGCTCTTGGTCTGGGTGGATACAGTTTAGTTTCCGGAGAAGGTGTCATCAACCCTCTACTCTACTTCATTGGAGGTAAGAATGCTACTGAAAACGGCCTTGGTGGTATGGTTGGACAAGCAGTCGCTGGTGAAAAAGCGCCGGATATTTATGATTCGGTTACAAATGCAGCTGATTCAGTAGTAAATGAAGGAGTTGACCTTTACCAATTCAGTAAGAATACTCTAGGCAACGTGGTGGGTGAAGGTACTGACCTTTACCAAATGGGTAAGAATTACGTGGGTAATGGTATGGTCAGCAATGGAAGTGGAGGCTACTATGATCCCACGACAGAGCAAACTCCTAATCTTTACCAGGCCAGCAATCCCGACATGGGAAACCAGGATGGCATGTTGAACAATGTGATGGGAGGTATGAACCATCTTGTGAATCAGGTTTCAGGCGGTGCTGTAACAAAGATGAATATTCTTTCTTTGGCATTGTCAGCCTATATGATGTTCGGACGTTTTGGGTGGCTTGGAAGAGCAGCCAGTCTGCTTCTGGGAGGTATGACCTTGAAGAATATCAACAATCGTCAGCTCCCAAATCAGCAGGTTCAACAACAACAGCAAAATCCTTCTCAGCAATATGTGCCGCAAGTTAAGCAGCCAAATGCTTCCATGGAGCCAGAGAATAGTTATAAGAGTTTGGAATATCCAATTGCTGCAGAGGACGGAGAAGTGGTAAGCCGTCCAAGAAGTATGAAATTATAATCCACAAACAATAATTGTAAAATTGAATGAAAAAGAACTATAAAGATATGCTCCTTGAGTCGGGAAGTGGCTTCATGATGCCATTTCCCCTCAGGGATGATGAGGAACTGCAGACCACGTTGGGATTTGGGTTGCAGCAACATCCAACTGGTGGGCAGAAATTTGAGCACCATGGTGTGGATCTTCTAACCAGTGGAAAACCTCTATACTCAATTGCCACCGGTACAGTCATCGGTGCAGGTCATGACAGTATTCATGAAGATTACATCATAGCCAAATATGGCAAATACGAGGTGAAGTACGGCCATATCACCGAGGCGTATTGTCCTTACGGAACCAGTATCAGGGCCGGACAGGAAATCGGCAAGAGTGGTCAATTTCTTCATTTGGAAGTAAGATTTGATGGTGTCACCATCGATCCCATGGAATTCCTGGCCATGATTTGGGCTAATATCCAGCAGCTGGCAGCAATGGGTATCAACAATGCGCCCACTACAGAGCAATTGGGTAGCAGAAAGCCCAAGACTCACTATGATAAGGAGCAGGATGAAATTCTGATGATGATGATGCGTTGGCTCCCAGCCTACATGAATGAACTGAGATTGGGCAGCTATACTCCCTCAAACAGAATGCAGACCACCCTCAAACATGTCATATCCGAGGCTGCAGAACGCAATTATTTCTTCGAAAAGCTTCCTGATATGGCTAATCCTCTAGGTCTCACCGGTAGAAGCCTGCCAGTGGCTGAGAAAATCCAGAATCTTCTCATTGAAGATTTCCTGAGCTATGCCTGGCTTCGCCATGATGCGTGTCCTGCTTCCTGGAACGAGACTCAAAAAAAAAACTTTCTCATCAGGTTGCCCAAGACGGCCTAGTGGTGGACCCTCTGTCAGATTTGAGCATACACGTTGAGAGTTATGATGTCAAACATGAAGCCTATGTTTATTTCGATGCCTCAGGAAGAAGATCCTGGACCAAGGCTTGGTTCAATGGAAGAGACAGGGGAGAAAACGCCATTGAGGTAACTCGTCAGCAAGCCATCAAGTTCATCAATGATGAGATCTCTCATGATGATTGGCTAACAAGGTTCTATCCCAAGCAAATGACAGTTTATCATAAGGCCATAGAGCAGGCACGACAGCAGCTACTGGGCTTTTAATATCATTTTTATAATGGCTAAAGAGAACAATTATCAGAATTTGGCGCAAGTTGACTACTGTATCCGCCAATATTTCAGCAAATATATGGCACCAACGCTGGTAAAGGAGGTAAAAAATCTCCGAGAAAAGCAAACCGAGGAATTTATCAATCGTTTGGAGAAAAATGAGTCTCCATTCGTGCCAGTGGATGTACAGCTTCAAAATGCTGACAATCAGCTGAAAGTGTGCGGAAAATGGTACAAGAAATCATCAGATGACATGATCAGGCAATGTAAGCACAGATGGGGAAAAGATACCAAATTTGCCAAGGATTATCAGACATTTCTTGATTCCTTCTATAAGGAACACATCAGACAAAATGGGGGTAAATCTTCAGAGAAACTCGCAGCCTTTGCAGAAAACTATGTGGCAAATCGATTTCAGGGACTTATCATTGAGCAGCTGGCCAGAGAGAAAGTTCCCAAGAACAGTGCTACCTACATTGCAAGAAAGGCATTTGATGACAGTTTATTGGGACTGCTTCCAAAAATCGGTCCCAAAGAAGGTGAGCATGATTCTCTCATCGCTCAAAAAGCAGATGACCTGTATAATCCCAATATCTGGGAACAGGGTGCAGCCATGGGAGGTTCCATGGTCATTGATGCTGCGGTGACAGGAGGTTACGGCTCCGGTAGTTCCCTCATAGTAAAAGGTGCAACTAAGGCTGGAATCAAAGTGGCGCCAAAAGCCGCTGCTTTCCTGAATTCTGCCTGGAGTGGTGTAGCCATTGATGGCGGTCTGAGAACAGGCTTCGCACTGAACCATGCCAGAAACTGGGAAAATGAGAAATATGCCAAGGAAGACAGTAAGTTCGCACTTAAAGATGAGGATGCCATCAGGAAGATTCAAACAGCCAGTGATTCCATCAAAAGGGGAAATTCAGAGTTGATTTATCAGTTGAATGGGCAGTTGGAGCGAAAGATAAAAACATATAGGCCTTCATTCACAACACGAAGCAAGAAGGAAATGGACTCCTTCTATGCCGCAAACAAAAATCAGACAGGTAAATTGCTGGCTCAGATAAGGGAAAACTTTTCGAAGCAAACCGTTCCATTTCGTGCCAATAACCATCCGCCGGAATGGATGATTAAACTGGGGAAGAAACGCTGTGAACAATGTGCCTCCGGGTTTTATGCCATTGCCATGGAGATGTCGAGGGAGAAAAAAACATGGATGAGTATTGGTGGTAAACGCATGACCCTTAAAGAGGTTAGTCAAAGAGCCATGGATTATGCTACGGCTGCTGTAGCTTGTGAAAAGAAACAGGCGTCTGGTCAGGCGAAAGCTCCCAAGAAAGATACCTGGGATTCTAATATGGATAAGCTCAATAGCTTTATCAATCAAGCAGATCCATCATCCACAGATTCTTCCCCTTCATCAGCTTACCATTCTTATAGTCCTGAGGAAGAAACTCAAAGACAAGATTCCTCTAGGTATGAGATGACAAGTAATAAGGCCTCTTTTCAAGATTTAAATGCCGGTTGGGCTGATGCCTTGGATAAGATGGGACTTTCCGGTTTCAGTGATGTCACCAAGAACATGGGCTACGTTTTGGCCATGCTGCCAGACATGATGATAGGCATGTTCACGGGCAAAAATCCTAACTTACAGGTGAATGACAATTTGCTGCCACTTGCTGCCATCTTTGGTGGCATGTTTGTCAAAAGTCCCCTTCTCAAACTCCTTCTGCTTGGTTTTGGAGGTGCCAATTTGCTCAACAATGCTGGTCATGCAGCATTGGGACTGGCCAAACCGGCTTCACCACAGCGGGTTTCTTACAGGCAATATGAGGAAGAAAAGCTGAATCCGAGAATCTCAAATCCGGCCATCAGCGGAACAAGTATGATTGCAGACATTGACGGAAAGCCATGTGTCATAGAAATCTCTGATCATGCAATCGATGCTTACGAGAGAGGAAACCTCCCCTTATCCACATTGGCCAATGCCGTTTTGAAGAAATACGATGAGAATAATGCCTTCGCAGAACGAGAATATGAAAGAGGTATTCATCAGGAACTTCAACAGCAGCATTCCTTAGGCATCAAATAGACTGAAAGAAGATGAAAAGACAAGGAAAAGGAAACTATGCATGAATCTTGCCAACACTTCTAAGAAGGTAATTGATGGTATTTCTTGATGGAAATTATCGCCTGATAGAGCCCCAATTTCACAAAGTCTTAATGGTGTAATATAAGGAATATGAACATAATATCAGAAAAAGTCATGTCAGATAGAGGTGCAAAATTTAACACATTTCAAGGCAAAAACTTTGAATAGAAGAGGATTTTAGTTAAAAATAAAAATCAATTTAGTTTAGGGTGTTCAATCCAAAACTTTTCTTTTATTTTGCCATCAGATTCAGCGTTATGGGACAGCTGAACATTACATAGATTAATAACGATCATATATATCATTTATGGATTTCGAAGAATTGAATAAGGCTGCCTCACAAGAGGACGGACCTACTCGTATTGACAGAGCATTGGACAAATTTGCCAATATGATGATTGAGCGTTTGGAAGCCTGTAAAACCAAGAACTGGGAACAAGGATGGACTTCTGGTGATAGCTTGGTAGGACTTCCTCAGAACATCAATGGAAGACCTTATGTAGGAGGAAATGCATTCCTTCAGCAGATGCATACCATGATAAAGGGTTACCATGTTCCTGTTTACATGACCTCCAAGCAAGCACGAGACAATGGAGCCTTGATTAAAAAAGGAGAGGCTTCTGTGCCGGTGTTTAAGTGGGGACTGAGTGTGAAAGACGAAAACGGAAAGCGCATCAGTGAAGACAAATACCTTGCCATGGATAAGGAGGACCAGGCTAAATGTAAGGTTCGTCCCTATCTGATGGTCTATAACGAGTGGAATCTTGACCAAACCACTTTGGAAGAAGTGAATAAGAAAAAGTATGATGCCATTATTTCCCGTTTCAAGCCAACCACATTGAGCGACGATGTGGGGATGTATAAGAATGAACCACTTGACAGAATGTTTGAGAAGCAGGAGTGGGTGTGCCCTATTCATGTTAATGAGGAAGTGACAGGTGCAAGCTATAATAAGACCCAAGACTTCATTAAGGTACCGATGAAAGCACAGTTCAAGATTCATGAGGGAGAGGATGAGATCTTCAAGGATGGTCAGGAATACTATTCGTCTGCCCTGCATGAAATGGCCCACTCTACCGGTCATCCCTCGCGACTTGACCGTCTGCCAAAAAGCAAGTTTGGTTCTGAGGAATACGCCAAGGAGGAACTTGTTGCAGAGACCACTGCATTTGTGATAGGCAATGCACTAGGCTTCTCTAGCAGAATTTCTGATAACAATGCCGCCTATATAGACAGCTGGATTCAAACGCTGCGTGAAAAGCCAAAGTTCATTACAACGCTTATGTCGGACGTGAATAAGGCATCGCGCATGATTTTGGAAGAGATTGACAAGCAAAAAGTAGCATTGGGTGAAAAGCCGCTCATGGAGGGCAACCTCGATGGCATTGAAGAGCAAATCAAGAATGAGGAACAGCTGGAGAAGATCAAGCAGCAGAACATGATGAAGGAGGAAAATGTATCTGATTCCATCACGAAGCCACTCTCCTCTCCAGAAGCCTACTTTTCATCCCTCATGACCCAGATTACGTCTGATAAAGATAGCGAGCATACAGTCCTTGCATTGGAAAGTCTTCCTGAACTCAGAGCGTATTTCCAGGACAATGAGGTACTAGGCAGTTGGATTGAAGAGGTCAGTGACGAGAAACTTCTCTCTTTAGGTGCTTCCCTTCTGCCCAATATAAAAGCGCAAGAAACAGTGGATAGTTCACAAAATACAGATAATAACATGAAGGATTCTAACGAAGAAGGCAAGACAAGCCAGGATAGTGTGACAAAGCCAAAGAATGAGTATTATTTCTCTTATCTGTACCTGCAGAGCGTGGATAATACACAAGAGTTTGATGATCTCTCCAATAAGGAAAAATGGGATGAACTCCTCACTTTGACCCAGCAATATGATCAAGGTGATAGTCTCTCACAGCATAACACCAGAAAAAATGCCACCATTCATAGTGGTGATGACCTGCTTGTTGAAAACGACCATTATGCCCTGGTTTATAACAATTCATTGGGTGGAACCTATGAACTCCTACGCAGAGTTAGTGAGGAAGATATTAAACTGTCTATAGAGCAATATGGTTTGGAGAATGATGCCAGTCAGGATGTGAAGGCCATAGCCCAGGACATGGTACAAAAGGAGTTGGATACGATAAAGGCCAGTATTCCTGCCTTTTCCATGCCTAACGGAGACGTTCTCTATTTTGAATATAATAAGGAGAAGGATTCGCTAAACGTGGGAACCCTTACCAACATTGGCTTGTCTGTTCATTACAGTTTCCCGTATGACCATTCGGCAGGTTTAGATAAGAATTTGCAGAATGTTGAAGAGCAACTCTCGGAAATGCCTGAATATCAAATTCAGGAGGAGGAAAATAAGGAGGTAGAAGACTCGGTTGTTGATACTCAACAGCAAAATGAGTACGCTTCCATTGCTAAGAAATTTTCTGAGCAGATTAATCCGGCATATCATATGCCTAATGGTGAGATTCTTGATTTCCAATATGATCCTGCCACCAACCTTGTTCAGGTTGGCAAAAAGGAAGAAGAAGCTTTCAAGGAAGTTTATAGCCAGGCTTATAACGTCAATCTGTCCATGGCAGAAAATATGACGCAAATTTATAAGGTATTGGCAGAAAAAGATGAATATAAGCTTCCTCTACAGAATGAAACTCCACATGAAGACAGCAACATCCAAACAGATGTTGTAGGCGTTGCTGAGCAAATCGAAGCCACCGGTGTTCCTATGCATGAAGCAGAGAAAGAAGCAAAGACGATCGTGGATGATGAGCAACATGTGAAATATCATGAAGAAAAGGCTCAGGAACAGGAGACGCAAAAGCACCAGGAAGGCAATGAGGAAGACAAGAAAGAAGACAAAGCTTCTGTAGAGAGCGACCATGAAGATAAGGAAGAGAAGAAAAGTGAGACCAAGGCAGCTTCACATGCAGCCCTTCTTCTTGCAGCATTGGAGATGGCAAAATCACATGAAGGCGTTTGGATGAATGAAAAGGGTAAGAGCAATGCTGAGTTTTTGGCCTCCAAGAAGCCAATCACAGCATTCAATAACATCATGATGAACCTGCATAGTGATCAGCAAGGCTATAAGACCAATCTTTATTCCACCTATAACCAGGCAAAGGAAAGTGGCATGTCAGTCAAGAGAGGTCAAAGCTCGCTTCCATTCAACTGGACCAAATGGGAATACCAGAATGTCACGAACCATAATGACACCATTTCAAAGGAGCAGTATAATGCTCTCCCAGATATGGAAAAGTCCAATTATGCAGTTCATGCCCATCGCCAGCGTCATCATGTTTATAACATAGACCAAACGATTCTTTCTGCCAGTGATTCTGAGCAATATTCGGCATTACTCAAGGCCAATGGGCAAAAGATTGAGAAATTCGTGGAGACAGCTAAGAATGCATCTAGTTCACAGTCTGCTCTCCAGTTTATCAAGAATCAGGAACAAAAGCATCCTGAGGTTGTAGTCTTTATCAAAAAAGACAGTTCCTATGAAATCTATGGAGATAAGGCTAAGACTATTGCTCCCGTAATTGGTATGCAGGCTAAGGAAAAGGAAATTGATGGTAAGAAAACGTCCTACTTATCGTTTCCAAGCTATGCGCTTGATACGGTGCTCCCTAAAGTAATCAGGGCTGGAAACCGAGTCGCTATCTGTGACAATCCATTGGAGACGAAAATCAGTAAGGATGTAGCACCTGCCACCAAGATTCTCTCCCATGCCTACCAGATAGCTGATGCTGTTTGTAAGGCTTCCGGTATTAAGAATGAGCGAGTTCATGTACTACAAGATGCCAAATTCGATAGCAAGGAGAATACGCTTTTCATAAGTGGCATGAGCAAAACGGAAGGAAATGAGCAAGTAAATGCCATTATGAAGGCAAATGACATATTCCGTTCCGTAGTAGCAACCACTGGTGATGCAAAGCGTCTGGACCGCTCAGGGCGAAACAACCTTTTACCAGCGGATGATGCCAAGCATGAATTACTCATTAGAGAACTTTCCGCCGGTGTGCTGATGGCAAGACAGGGGCTCCCTGCCACATTGTCAAAGGAAAGCCAGCAACTTATCCCCTACTGGGAACGAGAGTTGAGAGAAAATGGGAACTTAATGGGTATGATTGAGCGTGACGTGAACAATGCCATCGAGACGATTGACAACCTTGTAGAAAAAAGAGAAGTGAACTATGATGCCATCCGAGGTCAGTTGCCAACAAAAGATGTTCTCTTAACAGGTAAAGATTATTCCATCTCGGCAGACCTCAACAAACTTCCTTCCATGGAGGCAAAGGAAATGGTCGTAGTACTTGACAGAAAGCAGCAAACTGCAGATGTCATCCTGCCATCGGGTGCCTCCTTGCTTGTGAATAACGAGGTGCAAGGTATGAGTAAGAAGAGAATTGGTATAGCTCTGAAGAAAGAAGACGTAAAAGAGGTAAGCTTCTATAATGCAGGTGGTAGTCTTGCACTAAAGGAACCAAACAGTTATTATAAGGACAAGGAGGTGACTGTCAGCAAGCTCAAGCAGTTTACGCTAGAAATTCATCAAACCATCGATGTATCAAGCCAGCTTACAGAAAAGCAGGCAACCAAGATTGAGAAATTTCAGGCTATTCAGGACTCTGAGGGAAAGTATGCCTTCTTCATCAAGCCAGAGAATGAAAAATCATTCTCTATCTATCCGATGAAGGAACATCTCAATGCCTATTTCAATGTCATGGGCAAAGACAACAAGCAGGAAATGCATCAGGCTCTGGCCCAGAAATATTATGATATAGGTTACAGGTATCCAGAATCCAAGCAGCAACTCATTGTGCCAAATACCGAAGGTATTGATATGAGCCGCATTGAGAAGGTTAGAATCTGTGCCGACAAGGATGACCCGAAGGTGAAGGTAGTCATTGCCACAGTGGATGGAGAAAGAATGCAGAAGCCAATAGCCAAGCAACAGTGGTACAATCTCTGGCTCGCTGATGACATGGCTGAATATAAAAAGGCTGTAGCTGCCGTTACATTTATTCCTCAGATACAACAAGCTGCTGGAAATAATCAGCAGCAGGTTCTTGAAAATGAGGGAAGAAATGTGGCCGAAAAAGAGCCTGGAGAAAAGGAGGGCTCCCATCAGGAAGCAAGTTCACATAGAGGATTTCATCGATAATAACTAGCCATGGGGAATACCCATGGCTATCACCAACCCAAATGATATGGCAATAGATAAAAATGCATTTTATGCAAAATATGCGCAGGTGGCCATTGAACAACAAATCAAATATGGCATCCCGGCATCCATCACCCTTGCTCAAATGGGATTTGAGAGTACTTTTGGTACATCGCATCTTGCACGTGAAAGTTCCAATTTCTTTGGAGTGAAGCAGGGTGGATCATGGAAGGGGCCTGTCAGCTACCATGTGGATGATCATGGTTATCCGGAAGCATTCAGAGTGTATTCCGGGGTAAATGCCAGTGTGGAGGATCATTCCAAGGTTCTTCTGTTGGATAGATACCAGAAATATTGTGCCTCAAAAAGTTCCCAAGACTATAGAGGCTGGATTAATGGCATTGTAAAAGGTGGATATGCGAGCAGTCCTACCTATAAGGAAGACCTGCTTGATGAAATTCAACGTTACCATCTTGACCGATATGATCAGATGGCAGTTCTGCAAGCCCAGAAACAAGGTGTCAATATCGGGTATGCAAGGAAGGGTGAACAGTCTCTTCCTAGAATGCCCACCACCCTATCCCTCCCCATTGATTTCAGAAATCTCAAAGTAACAGGTATGTTCCATGAAGATAGAGGAAATCATCTGCATGGAGGCATAGACATCGCAACAGGAGGCAAGAATCTGCCAGTGTATGCAACAGAAAATCAGGGCAAGGTCATTTCTGCCTGCTATGGAAAGGCTACCGGTAATATGATTAAGATCGCATATGACAAGGAGGATGGAACTCAGCTCCAGTGTATCTATATGCACCTGAGCCAAATAAATGTCAAGGAAGGTCAGGTCGTTCAGGCTGGTCAACAGATTGGAATATCGGGCAATACAGGTCGATCCACAGGTCCACATTTGCATTTTGAGACAAAAATCAAGGATGCTTCCGGCAAAATAGAGGCATTCAATCCGATTCATTATCTCGCAGCAATAGAAGGTAGAACCAGTAACGATACACCTCTTTTGAGAAATGGGCAAGACCTTCTGGCAGAGGAAAGAAGCAAATATTCACCCGTCGCTCATCCTATATCCCAGGAAGATAAGGCACAAAATCTTCTTGCCAACATTACTCAGTCCAATGATCCAACCAAATGGCTAGGATATTTGATGAGTCAAAATAGTGAAACTGGTATGGATAATAACAAAGATGCCTTTTCTGAGCTGATCTCCACTCTCTTTTCAGCAGCTCTTGTCATGGCAGCTAAGATAAAGGCCAATGAGATGCAGGCTGTAGTTAATAGGGAGGCCAGATTGACTGAGAATGACGAGGAAAAGACGGAATGCCAACTGGTAAAGAGAGAGAGGGAGAAGGTGGATGCATCAAAACTGCACGTCCTCGCAAGTACTATTTTTGAGACCGAATGCCCAGAAAATAAGCAGACTGTCGGTCTCAAACAAGCATAAATTTAAGAATTGTATCATCATTAAAACAAGAAAATATGATAAAATGTAATGTTACCGCGTGCGGCATCATTGTCAGCAGCGCAGTTGAAAAGCAGAATAAGGAAGGTGGAAAATTCCTTGCTTTTACCATCATCGTTCCTATTGAGGGAAAGGACAAGAGTGTCAAGGAACTTCATATTGGAGTGACGGCTGAAGGTGACCAGACTACAGCTGCCAACTATCAGGCAGGACGCCGTGTCACTGTTCATGGAAATCTCTTTATCAAGAAGGTGGAAGAGAATCTTTATTTCAATCTCCGTTCGGAAGGAGCCATTGAGCAGAACGACTCCTCTCTCCCAGACCGTCTGGAAGGAGCTATGGAGTTTAAAGGCAAGATCGGAAACAAGGGTATTGAAACCATGACCAGTAAAAAGGGCACTTCGTTCAAGGTATTCTCAGCCTTTTCTTCTGATAAGGATGGTGAGAACAGAGCCTTTACATGGGTAAAGTTCATCGTAGGCAAGGCCTCGGACATCAATGTTAATGCCGGTGAGTATGTGGAAGTACATGGTGACATGCAACTGGATGTCTATAAGAATAAGCTTCAGATCGGATGCCGTACCACCTCGGTATCACATTGGGATTTGAAAGCCAATACGTAGTCCAAATGTCATGTACTGAGAAGGAAATAAAAGAACAGATAGGAAAACATTGCCATATATGCTGGGCAATAACCTTGTATCTAGCAATGTTTTCCTATCTAATCATTCATAATAGAAAAAAGAATTAATGAATTATCAAACAAGTCAGAGCAAAGGAGACCGTTTCATGAAGGGATGGCAAACCCTTTTCTCTAAAAGTCAGCAAACAGGCAAGAAGCCGTTTCCTAAGGACCGTTTTTTCTCGCCAGAGGAATTGGAGTTCTTGGATACAACTCAAAGCGAGCTCTCATTGCTGGAGAAATGGGCTTTACAGCTTGGTAAGTGGGCCCGGGATAAGTCAGAAACGTCCCATTTCCCCCAAGTGAAATGGCAAGCAGGAAGATTTTCAACCTGGGTAGATAATATCGAGGAAATGGATTCCAAGAATAAACAGATAGAGCGCTTTCGCCAGTTAAAGGCAGATGGTTACGTTCTTCCTTCTGCCTATGAATCCATGATAGAAGATAAACTGGGTAAGGATTTGGTAGGAATGCTTTTCAAACAGGGACATGGTAACAAGGAACGAATCTGTACAGTGGATGCCTATATTGGCGGTAATTCTGCAAGAGAATCACATATAGCATATTCCACTTTCCTTTCTCCTTCAACACAACCAGAGCTTCATGAAATTCCTCTTGCGAGGTTTCAGCAACTCATTCAATCCAAGGAACTGGTGCAATTGACACCAGAAGAGACAAAAAGTTGGGTAAAGGAAAGAGAACTGGTGGAGGCCGCTCGTAAGGATTTTATGGCTTTGCAAAAAGATATAGGCAAAACTTACCCTTTGAATTTCGGAGGAGACTTTCCCGCAGTCTCGCGTAAGCAAATATTCTCTCAATTCCTGCAAAAGAACATCACTCCATTGTCATGGAGTTTGAATGCAAAAGATGATATGAAGGTGAACTTCTATGTCAATGATAGATGGGAAAAAGTACAGCAACTTGATATTACCCCATTGAATGCCCACCAGCACATGGAACTTTTGAGAGCTGTCAAAACGCAACTGGAAAGTGATAATTTGAATGCCCACTTGGAGAAGCTCATGTCCAGTTTGGGAAATAAGATAGGTGATAGCATCTTGTTCGTCCCAACTTCTCCTGGTGGCATTCCTACCACAGAAGACCATGCTGACGGGGTGCTCTTATCCAACACTGGCAAATTGTCTGCTTTCAAGAATCCAAAGAATGTTGAAATACCTCTCAATACGGATGACCTCAAACTCATCAAAGAGGGGTTAATCAAGGAAGGTGTGACTAAAATTGCCCTGCTGCAATCCAAATCACCTGAGGAAACTGAGCAACTTGCTCAGCTCACCAAGGAATTGACCATGATTTTAGGTAGCAAGCAGGCTTTCAATCAGCATCTTAGCCATGTGCTCAGTTCTCCAGAACCATCTCAAAAAGAGTTCAAAGAAGCCTCTAAAGAAGATCATGTAAATGACCAGCAAGAAGTTGCGCTCATGAAAGACTATGTTCAATCGATGAAAGATGCCAATAATCCTTTTTCTGGAGATTTGATGCTTCTTCCAGACGAGACCGAGATCAAGACTCTGTTTCAAGAGCAAGATATGTTGGAAGATGATTATGAAAGAAACGTCTCTTCCATGGATCTAAAGGCAAGAAATCAGATGGAAGTTCAAATTCAGAAAAGTGTGGATCATTACGAGAAAAAGCTATCTTCCCTGATTGGTGATTATTTCTCACAGGAGAAGCTTCAAAAGAAGAAAAATGCTCCAGAGAATGAAGAAAAGTTTTATATGTCTTCAGAGGATGGTTTTTTCGAGCCCATTAAAGGTAGGTGGCATACTGAGGAACACCTTCATACGCAGGCGTACTCACAGTATGGAAAACTTATTGCTGACCGATTGAGTTTGCAGGTTACCTATCCGGAACTTCCATGGATTAAAAGCAATGCTGCTCTTCCTCAGGGTATTAATGGAGACAAGTTTGACAGCAAAACATCCTTGCTTCTTTCCATCCTGACGGAAAAGGAGGGATACGAGGTTCCTATCTACATGACGCTTGATGATATTAAGAGAGAAAATCTCAAGGTTGATATCAGCAAAGAAGGTTTCTGTCTGTCAGATGGGAAGACTTTGCAAACAGTATATAATATTGAGCAAACCAATTTTTCTATGGAACATCCTCAGAAATGGGAGCAACTTAGAAAATCATGTAAGGTTCCTGCATCGAAACAAACTTCCGTGATAGGCATGCTTACCGAAAAAGGCAAATATCCTGCACAGGTAATTTTTGATGGCAGAAAAGGTCTGGTCAGCTATAGTGCTAAGGAAGATGCCATTCACCTTGCACCTCATCAGTTATTTGAATCAGAGGATGACTATATGAGAGACCTTTCAATAGGCCTAGTGCGTAGTACTCGCAAGGAAGCTGCTAAACTTACCAGATATGAACATTTGGTAAAGGAAGAACTTCTAGCACATATGGGCGGAGCCATGATTGGCCAAAGATGTAAGTTTGACGTGAAAGGCCTGGACTATAACAAATACTGGAAAGACCTTCTCAAACAAGATCCAGGATTCACAAAACATGCCTTGACATCTGCAGAACATGCTGTGAATATCATCTTCCAGTATGTAGAAAAAGCCAATCAAGCAGAATCCCCAGATAAGGGTATTGATTTAAGAACCTCAACCCCCATCGACATGGATGTAGATGGCAATGGCATTATTGAAAGCCAGGAAAACATGGCTGCCGATACCAAGCAAGGTGAGAATGAGCAAGCTCATGATCATAAAGAAGATACCATGCTGCCACATGCATCCAAAAGTAAATATGCCAGATAAAATAACAGCGGTTTTCCATTAAGGAAAAACCGCTGTTGTCTTTTACGGAACAATTAAAATCGCACTACTCATCACAAACGATGCGATTTGAGAATCACAAAAAAAATCAACCGAATATATTGTGAGTCGGTTCAAACTTTTTAAAAAAACATCTGTTACTTATGCAGTTCTCACGAATGACACAATAGTACTAACAATTGAATAATAATTTAAAAACTTATCTAAATATGTAGTTGGCAAACATGCAAAATCGTCATTGATATGGATTCTTCGTCCAACCTTACTGGCTGAAAATTTCCTCCATGTTCAAAATTCAAGAAATCCACCACAGACCACCATTTCTCAATGTCCCCTGTGGAAACATCCAAGTCATGGGCACATTTCAGCTTATCTGTGGAACATGGATTCTGATAACGCCAGAGAGTCACATGAAGGGCGGGCTTAGATGAATATAGCTCATCCAAAAACTCGCTGTTCTCACACCATTGATGAAACATAGAAGTATCTGCTGCAGTTGAATTCTCATTCTTACTGACTACAGTGTCCAAGAATAGTCCATTATATTCATCTAAAAAATCCTTGGCAGATTCTTCATCTTCACTGCTTCCACTCTCCTGACACCACTTCTTGAAGCGGTTAATCATACCTATTGAATGATGTTCAATATATTGTAGAGCAGAGATTGTATCCTGCTCATACCAATCGAGAAGCTGATGCTCCTCTTGAAATCCACTTAGTATCATACCTGTTATCCTTTAAAAATGAATACTAGCGATGGAATGCAGCTCTCTTTACCTGGTTCACTCTCTCAGCCAATGCATCTAACATGTCCTGAGTATAGTCTTCTTCCTTCACATAGGAAAAATGCCCATCATTCACCCAACAACCGCTGATGCCAAAACTGTAAAGAGGAAATTCGTCTCCAGTGAATTCTCTCTGCCACTGTTCTTTATCTCCGTTCACTACACGAATACCTATATCCTGCATCAGGTCAATTCCCAACGAAATTGGTTTGTCTCCCTGTATAAGACAAAGAACATCCCCTTCTTTAAGTTGCTCAAAATCTGAGACTTCTATATCCAATTGCCTGCCTAGTACACGTATATTATGCTGTATTACATAGGCCGGCATGGAAACAATCTGCTGGGTAGCATAATCCAACTGATAATACGCATTTTTTTCAGCTGAATATAGGGCTCTTCCGTTTTTGAGAGCCTGTTGCTGCTGTAATTCAAACTCTTCCAGCAATTTGCTTTTCCAGCAGGACATGAAGATGACATCAATGCCATTTTCTGTCCTCACTAGAGAAAGTCTTGCGAGAGAGTTATTACAATTTCCATTCTCATCTACATTGCAAATAGGCAGAAGTGGAGTTCGTTGCCCAGAGAGCAACTGCTCCAATACCTTCTGTGGAAGGTCATCTACCATTTCTTGCGAGAGTCCAAATGAAGCTAGAAGCTCATAAGGAATCTCAGTATCCTGAAATCTTTCTACCTTAGTCATACCTTATCTAAATTTTTCGGCAAAGGTAATGCTAAAAAATGAATTTTTCCTCCTCTGCATAATTAAACTTTATTTTTAACATATCTATGACAATATATTAACAATAGAACTACTTTTGTGTTAAAAAATAACTTCAATTCATTTTCTACCTATAAATTCAATCTTTCCATTTACCTTTGCACCCTGTATTATATAAATAAGGTAGAAATGATGAAAAGATTGAAATGGATGATTACAAGCTTGCTCTGGCTGCCCATAAATGTTCTGGCACAAGGATCTGCTGAAGCCGCGAACTATTGGATAGACAAGTACCAAAGTGTCTGCTATCCCTTAAAGAGCATTCAAATCTGCTCAACATACGGAATAAGGTCTGACCCATTCACTGGGGAAAAAAGGAATCATCAAGGCATTGACCTAGTTGCTAAATATGAAGAGGTATATGCCATGTTTGATGGTTTTATCAAAACTGTGGGTTATGATCCTATCGCAGGACATTACATCACCTTGCAGGTAGGCAACTATACATTGAGTTATTGTCATCTCTCAGAAATCTGGGTAAAGAATCAGGAAACGGTATATGCTGGTGATGCTTTGGGAAAAACAGGTGCATCCGGGAGGGCTACCGGCCCTCATTTGCATCTTACATGCCGCCTCCTGGGGAAAATTGAGAATCCCTACCTGCTTCTGACTTTTGTAAGGGACACCCAACAAAGAGCAGTAGAAGTTTTAGGTCTGGACAAAAAAGATAAATTAAGTCCGGCGGATTTCTTGAAGCGATATGCCCCACAAGCCATGAGCCAGCAACGTAAATATGGTATTCCATCTTCGGTTATCTTAGCCCAGATGGCCTTTGAAAGTGGTTGGGGAACAAGCAAGCTAGCCAAGGAAGGAAATAACTTCTTTGGCATCAAGGCTAGCAAGAGCTGGTTGGAAAAAGGACTCCCCTATAGTCTGCATAATGATGATAAGCCAAGTGAGAAATTCTGCAACTTCTCTTCTGCAGAAGAAAGCATGGAATATCATTCCAGGCTTTTAATGGGTGAACGCTATCAGAAATGCCATAAATATGATTCCACTGACCATCATAATTGGCTCAAAGGGATTAAGGCTGCCGGATATGCCACAAATATTCATTATGTCAGATGCTGTGAGAGGATTATCAGCCGATACAAGCTTTTCCTCTTCGATCATCTTGCAGAACAGTTGTGACTCTGCTCAACTACACATTATAATATATATATAACATAAAAGATTAAAATAAGAGCATGAAAAGATTGAAACTATTATTCCTCGGACTTTGCCTGGCAGTGATTTCTGCACAAGCCCAAGTAGTCTTCTCGGAGGCCGAGAAGAACTTTGTGGTATCACAAGTGACTACACCAATACAGGATGCAGCGACCACGTTTACTACCAATCATGATGCATCATGTCTAAAATTCAAGCCATCTGGCATTTTGGACAACTGGTTTGTCTCTGCACGAACTGGAGCTGCCGCTTTTGCCGGTTCTCCATCGGGATGCGGTGATCTCTTTGACAGAGTAACTCCCAACTTGGAAATCACTGTTGGCAAATGGCATACTCCATACTTTGGTACCCGTATTGCCTTTGATGGATTCAAGTTCAAGACAGCTAATCTCAACAAGGAAAGATATGAAAACTATCACTTGGATCTGATGGTCAATATATCATCCTTTTATCATAAGGATTATGAGAAAATGCCAAAATGGAACTTTGTTCCTTACATGGGAGCTGGTGTCATCCACAATTCACACCTTCACAAGACAGAGTTTGCCCTCAACTATGGTATGCTATGCAGCTATAGAATAGCTGACAGATTAAGTTTGTCCGCAGAAGTTGGTGCTATTGCCACTGCTCAGAAATTCGATGGCCTGGGTACAGGAAGTTCGCTCAGAGATAACCTGTTTCATGCCAACTTGGGACTTACAATGGATATAGGAAAGCAAGGATGGAAGAAAAAATCATTAAAAACGGTCCCTTACTATCATTGCAATGTGCCAAGAGAAGTATCTTCCTATCCTAAGAACAACTATCGAGGCCTCAATGAACTGAGAGAAAGAATAAGGAGCGTAATGGGTTCGGGTGATGTCATACTTGATAAGAATATCGACGTTCCTATCTTGTTCTTTTTCAAAATCAACAGCATTGATTTCGTTGATAACCAACAGAAAATAGAACTATCTGAGATAGCAGCTGCAGTGAAGGAATATAATCTCAAAGTAAAAGTCATTGGTGCAGCAGATAGTCGCACAGGCAGTAAAGAGTATAACAGAAAGTTGAGTATCAAAAGAGCTAAGTATATAGCCAAGCTGCTGATTGATGCTGGTGTACAAAAGGAAAAGCTACAAGGTGTGAGCCATGGAGGAATTGATATATATAAGCCATACACGGCCAATCGCCATACATGTGTCATTTTATCCAAAGACAATTCATCACTGGAAAATAAATAGGATATGACTCTACTCAGAAGAAATTCCAATTTTGGGAGCTATGATATCGCTCCCCAGCTACAGGCTACCCTGAATGCCAATGGCATGCAAGCACATCTCTCTCAAACTCCATCAGGTGAGATGCAGCTTATAACCCTTGCACACAACTCCTCCACCCCAAGATACTACACCTTGGCGCAAAGTCAGGTTGAGAATCTCAGATCAGGAGGAACCAATTCATTTAACCGAAAGGCATACGAGACATTCACATCCATCGTGAAGAACGATTATTATATGCCCAATGCATGGGTAACGGCCAAGAATGCCAATTCTCCTGTGAATATGGGGCAATGGGGACACACCATCATGGATGGAGAATATGGTTACAGAGAACCCAAGTTCCATCCTTTCATGGGAGCAAAATACGGAAAATTCAATTCCTTCATGGATAGACTTTCATTGCTTCCGCAAAGAGGCTACCATGTACGACGAATCGAAGGAAGACCTTTTTTCGCTTCTGCACCGGTTGTAGTTGACCGTCCTGATGGAAGGTTGAAACCAGGAGAGCTTAAAAGTGGAGTATACGGCTTTTATGATAAAGGCACACAGGTTGCCGATCCTCTTCATAACCTGGAGATTCATTCTAAGCCAAGAATGCTGGCTCGTCCAAAAGGACTGGCAGAACCTTTGGACAAGGCCATGGGATCCACTCTTTATGCTACACCAGAACTTTTCCAACATATACTCGCTTCCCATGGAGTTGTCATTGATGATAAGAACAAGACATTGACCATCAAGTCTTCTTCCGTCAACAAGAATCTACAATACGACCTTTCCAATGAGGAACTCTCCAAACTCATGGAGAAGAATTTCAAGGATACAGGCAAGCAAGGTAACAAGGGTAAAAATGTGGTGCCCATAGACGAGCGCCTCTCTATAATCAATAAGGTGATTGAAAATGACTTTGCAGGCAAAATCACTCGGCAGATGCTCAACTCCAAGGACTATGTTGATATCAAGCTCAAGCCTGAGGCAGAGAAAGAGATCTTTATCGCTCAAGATGCAATGAATGCTCATCAAAAGCATATCGATATCATTACATTGGGACATCAGCGAACAGATTATCATACAGGTTATATTGACAGATGGAACTCCATAGGTGTCGTCGATGGCAGAATGCTCTCTGAGAATAAGGGCTTCTATCTTCCTGTCAAGGATGGCAGAAGAGTAAGCGTAGGAGAAATCCAAACCTACCCCACTCACGATGGGGAAAAGACTTCATTCAGAATGACAGCTGTCATCAATAATGAGGTGATGAGTCATGAGATTTCCAAGGAAGACTATATCAAGTTCATCAACTACGATGATGAGCATCGCCTGGAACTCTTTGACAAGGTGTTTGATGAGGTGAAGATAAAAGACGCCAGCAATGGCAAGAACGAAGACCATATTCTATCGGGGAATCTGGAAACGGCTAAAGGTGTAGTGAGCATGCATGGTAACTATAGTTTGACAAGTGACAACACCAAGGCACTCATTACCTCAGCCATGGTATGGAAGGATCAAATCTCAGGCAACTATCTCTTGAACCTGCGCGATTCCAGCGATGTGGGCATGTGGGCTTTCAAGATTTCCGAGAAACAGTATCAGGACTTCAGAAATGCTACTGACGACGGGAGAGCCAAGATGCTTACCCAACTTATACCTATAACGGATGATAAGGGTAATAAACTGACTGTTGTTAAGGAACTCAAGCTTCCACAATCTCATGCAGAGCAGAACTTGAACTCCGGTTATAGCAATGAGCGAATAGCCAACCTTCTCAAACAAAGAGGCCTTTCTGTGGATTCATTGTCACAGGAGGACATCAAAAAACTCATCCTTTCAGAGAGCAAGTCACTGGGAGACATCTCTCTTTCTGACCTTCAGAGAGAAACCAAGCTAACTCTCCTGGGTGATGCCAAGGTAAATGGTGAGGGGCTTGAAAATCTCAAATCAAGCAAGGAGTGGAGAAGAAGTGGCGAACATGGAAGAGCCACGGAAGTCAGTGACATTGCCGTGGAACGTCTCAAAGATGCTGACGGAAAGGTAATTGAGGGTAAATACAAGATGTCCGCTGTCATCGATGGCAATGTATTCTCTCACGAGATTACCCAAAAGGAATATAATAAGTTCCTGGCGGTAAATGATATGCAACGCATGAAGCTCTTTGACAAAATCTTCCCTGAAGTGAAGATGTGTACAAAGGAAGGACATGGGTTCAACTTGGGAGCAGCAATATTGGCGGCAGTGACAACAGGCTTGGACGTAGCAGCCAGTCTATCAAGACCAGCCATGCCACGTCCTGACATTTACGAGCATAAAGGTGTCTATTTCAAGCCCGGGGTAGTATCCCCAGCGGAAGTGGCAGCTGCCAAATTTGAAAATTTCAATCATGAAGCGGCCATGTCACGTGGAGAAGGTAGGGGAATGGGCATATAGCCCATCTCCCCAAAATCAAGTAAAAGTAGTACTATTCATCAATATCATATGTATAACTTCGAAACAAATGCCTATCCCAAGGTGAAACTACGTCCATGCTGTCGATACATTCTGCTCACTAACCTGCTCTTCATACCATTCATATTTGGATGCATATGGATGGGTCATCATATCACTAAACTTGAGCATTGGATTTTCTATTCCTTTGCCATCTTTGGGATATTCATGTCTGTGCTGGCTACCCTATCCCAACTGGTGACAAGTTACACAATAACTTCAGAGCAGATAATTATAAGGAAGGGTTTGGCGGCAAGAACAACTCACTATATTGAACTCTATCGTGTAGTGGATTATGAGCAACGTCAAAACCTACTACAGCTATTGGTCGGTATCAAAACGGTCATCATCCTTAGCAGAGACCGAACCAATGGCTGTCTCAAACTGGTGGGAATCAAGGCAAGGAAGGATATTGTCGGAGAAATCCGGCGCAGAGTTGAGTTTAATAAAAGGAAAAAGGGAATTTATGAAATTACAAATTAAGAAAAAGCTGCTTCTGACAGGCATATTCATTTTTTCCGTCTGGATCAACGGTCATAGCCAAGGGGTAGCAACCTCCAATCCCCTGCAATATGCTGCCATACAAAATGGAGAAGCTAATCTAAGTGCCAAAATAAAAAGTCAAACTGACAATATGAATGATCTTGCAGGCGTACAGGGATCGATGGTAAAGGATGCTGCCACCATGAAAAAATGGGAAAAGCAGTATAATGCCTATCTCACAACAGCCAAGGGCTACGCAGAGAAAATAGCTGCAGCAGCCACTCTGTATCAAGATGGCATGCAGACACTCACCTATTTGTGGGAGATTGACCAAGCCAGAAAAATCAATCCAGAAGGTGTATTCGCCTCCATGAGCATGAATAATCTCTACATGGAAACTGCGGCAGAGTTTACTAAAGCCTACCGCATCTTGAACAAAGTCATCAAGGCAGGCGGTAAAGAGAGCATGCTCAATGGTGCTGAGCGTACGATGCTCCTATGGCAACTGAGCGAGGAACTAGAAGTGTTGAACAAAAAACTTCGCAGCCTTGCTCTTAGTGTCTGTATCTACAATTTTGAGGACGTATGGAACAGAGCCATAGCTGGAAAAATCGAAAAAACAAATGGTATGATAGCCTCAGATGCCATCAGGCGACATGGCAAGGCCATGAAACAAGTGGCAAGATTCTATCGTATGAGGCAAGAACACAAACCATGGTTCCAATAAAATGCATGAGCTAATGAATAGATATATTTTGATTTGTGGAACACTCCTGCTTCTTCATACTCAGGCAAAGGCATGGGTTGGTGGAGACGTAATAAGAGCCGGTATGTTCTATACTTATGCAAAACAGGCAAAGCAAACGCTTATAGCCCAGGATGCTGCCATGACCCTTAACCTGTCGGGACATAAATTCCTAAGAGAAGAGGTGGAGGAAATTACTGATTTTCAAAAGCAGTTCAATTCTTATCTGGATAGCTTTGGTGACATTCTAAGTATTGCAGCCGAGACTTATGGCATCTATTATGAGGTGGATCAGGCGTTCAAGAACATCAAGCAGCTGAAAGCCACATCATCCGATTGTCCTGCTAATCTCATAGCTGTAGCAGTGTCAGAAAAGAAGAACAACATTTATACGGAGGTGGTCGAGACTGGTATGCAAGTGGCAGCAGACATCAAACTTCTTGTTCCTTTGAATAAAGACAAGGATAAGAATGCGAAGATGACCGTCAAGGAAAGAATCGAGTGCATGAGTAATGTCAGAAGAAGTCTCCGTGCTCTGAACTATAAGATGAGAAAGATGAACAGACTCATTTCCTTCACCACGCTCATGGATTCCTGGTATGAACTTAGGGGCAATCCTAGGAAAACCAGAAGCATGACAGAAATTGTCACGGCATGCCAGGAACGTTGGAAACAAAAAGCCAATAGTGTAAAATGTAACAAGTAAATACAACAATGGAAGAATCAAAAGAGTTACAAGGAACCTATACCCTGTTTAGGGCTGTCATCTATGTGACTTTGCTCCTGGAGTTCTTCATGTATGCCTTCAATCCCGAAGATTTGGATTTCTTGGGAGGCATCATAACAGGATTACATCGCCAACTTCAGCACCTGTCTGTATATCAGTTCCTGCCCTATAGTAAACTGGTGACCCTCATCATGGTCATTATTACCTGCATTGGTACAAAAAATAAGAAGCAGATTGAGTATGATGCCAAGAAAATGGTTATCTGGCCTATATTTTCAGGCCTTCTGATGGTTTTGCTGTCTGTTGGTATCTACTATTGGGATTGGCACTTCAAAATAGGCATACTTAGTGGTAACATTTGGGTATATATGCTATTGTCAATTGCCGGAACGGTTTTGACACAGGTAGCACTTGACAATATATCCAAGTACTTCAGAAGCGGCATGCTCAAAGACCGATTCAACTTGGAGAACGAGAGTTTCGAGCAATCCACTGAGTGTGTCTGTAATCCTTATTCCGTGAACATACCGATGCGCTTCTACTATCAGGGGAAATTCCGTCATGGCTGGATCAACATCATCAATCCTTTCAGAGGAACCTGGGTAGTGGGAACTCCGGGCTCCGGTAAAACATTCTCTGTTATAGAACCTTATATTAGGCAGCATTCCAGTAAAGGGTTCTCGATGGTGGTGTACGATTATAAATTTCCGACCCTGGCCACCAAGCTATATTATCATTATAGAAAGAATAAGGAACAGAAGAAAATCCCGGAAGGGTGTAAATTCCGTATCATTAACTTCGTAAACGTAGAATACAGCTGTAGAGTAAATCCTATCCAGCAAAAGTATATAGGCAATCTGGCAGCTGCTCAGGAAACAGCAGAAACACTCATTGAATCCCTCCAGAAAGGTCAAAAGGGTTCAGGTGGTGGTAGCGACCAGTTCTTCCAGACATCTGCCACCAACTTCCTGGCCGCATGTATCTATTTCTTTGTCAACTACGGAAAGAAACCATACGATGAACATGGTCATGAACTGGATGCAGAGTATAGCGAAGACCCAGAGACTCACCATAAACGGCTCACAGGACGAGTGTATGCCAAAGGCTGCCTGGGACAGATGGATAAACTGGTGGAGCCAGCTTATTGGAAAGGCCAGTACTCCGACATGCCTCATGTACTCTCCTTCTTGAACCACTCGTATGAGGAGATTTTCGAGGTTCTGGTCACCGACCCCGAAGTATATCCCCTTTTGGGACCATTCAAAACAGCCTTTGACAACAAGGCTATGGAACAGCTGGAAGGTATGATAGGTACGCTCCGAGTGCAGACATCGCGCCTTGCCACTAAGGAAGCCTATTGGGTTTTCAGTGGAGATGACTTCGACTTGAAGGTCTCTGACCCGAAGAATCCAAGCTATCTGCTTATCGCCAACGACCCAGAAATGGAGAGTATCATCGGTGCACTGAATGCTTTGATTCTCAATCGTCTGGTAACCCGAGTGAATAGTGGTCAAGGCAAAAACGTCCCTGTGAGTATCATTGTGGATGAGCTGCCGACACTCTACTTTCATAAGATTGATAGACTTATCGGTACAGCTCGGAGTAATAAAGTAGCCGTCACTCTCGGTTTTCAGGAACTACCTCAGCTTGAAGCTGACTATGGCAAGGTGGGTAAAGACAAGATTATCACTACCGTGGGCAATGTCATCAGTGGTTCTGCCAGAAGCAAGGATACCTTGGACTGGTTATCTGGAGACATTTTCGGAAAGGTAGTCCAACTCAAGAAAGGTATTACGATTGATAGAGACCGTACTTCCATCAATCTCAATGAGAACATGGACAGTTTGGTACCTGCCTCAAAAATCAGCGATATGGCATCCGGTTGGATCTGCGGACAGACAGCTAGAGATTTCACCGTAACCAAGACCGGCAAGAACGACTCTATGAATATCCAGGAGGCCGAAGAGTTCAAAACCTCTAAGTTCTTCTGCAAAACGAACTTCAACATGGACGAAATCAAGGCAGAAGAAGAGGATTATAAGAACTACCCTCTTCCTATATATTACAACTTCAAGTCCACGGATGCCAAGGAACGAATTCTCTACAATAACTTCAATCGCATTGACCAGGAAGTAAAGGATATGATCAAGAAGATACAAACAGAATTCGGCAAATCAGAGAAAAAGGAATCTTCTCCTACTAAAAAACAATGAATATAAGACTGCGAGAAAGCTGCTGACTTGATAATCAAGTCAGCAACTTTCTTTTTGTCATCTACCTTTTACCTTAATTCCTTTGATGTCTTAATTCTTCTTGCCCCAATATGACTTGCGGTTCCTTGTGCTGTTGTAGTTGCTGAGTCCGGAATATACAATAGTATATTTTCTAGGATTGGATTCCCAATCACATTCTCTCTGCAAATACATAGGTATGCCATCTATGTAGAGAATGGCATTTGCCTTGTCGTAGGACCACTTGCCACCAGCATGGAAACCTGCAGTAATCTTATGACCACTACCCAGTGTCATGCTTTCAGAACTGCACTGCTGACCGAAATTATACTCCAGGGTGATATTCTCCCAGGTTCCCTTCAATTCACTTTCGAGAATGGTAAGCTGTGGCACATCACCATATCTCTCAGGCATAATGACTGGCCAGCCATCCTGTGTCCATCGAATGGAACGTACTTGTCCCATCATAAGGGCGTTTGAATATGGATTACCATTTACTCCAGCCGGCAAACGACCTTGTGATGAAAAATACCAGTTACCTTCTCCATCATCAAAGACAGCACAATGAGAGATTCCTACCCAACCTGGACTATTGTTGAACTTGTACGGATGTGTCAGAATTGGATATGCCTCCCCACCCTTGTTGGTACAGTCTCTGCCATCCTTGCCATAGTAGGGACCTTCTATATTCTTGGCTCTCAACACACGAGTGTTGTAAGCCACAGAAAGTTCATCGTAGGCCAGAAAAAGATAATAGTAGCCATTGTGATATATGATCTCCGGAGCTTCAGATGCCTGCCAGCGACTATTGATATTGCGAGTATAGATACGTTTGCCATATTTGCTGATGTCTCCCCATGGGTCACCGATATTCTCATAAGGCATACCTGTATTCGGGTTCAGGCGCATGGCAACAATACCAGAATGCCATGAACCATAGATGAGGTAATGCTTGCCATCAGGGCAGATGATATATGACGGATCGATGGCATTATACTTGAAATATGCATTCCAGTCACCTTGACCGTTTCTTCCCCAGTTGAAGCCACGGTCAGTGGAAGAGCAAGCTACCATGCCCTTGTCTGTCCAATGGTTGCTTGCCGGATCGGAAGTTTCCATCATGCCAATGAAAGCTCTTTCTGTCCAGGTGTTGTCAAAATTGGCTGCATCGGCATATAAGCCATTGCCGATGTAATTATCAACCACGATGCAATAGTACATTCGGTACAAGCCATTTCTCACCTTGCGAGCACATGGCGCCCAAAATCCATAACGAAAATGCTTGATAGCAGGAAGGCCCACCTTTGCTCTATATTCATTCACCTTGGTTGCCACCCAAGAAGGCTGTCTTCTCATGGTGGAGCCTACCCAAGTCCAGTTGATCAAGTCCTTGCTCTTACGGCAGAAGAAATGGCCATGTCCATCCAAACTGTTACCATAAGAGGCATCAGTCTGATACATGTAATAGTAGCCGTCATCAGCCTTCATGACTGTAGGGTCATGCACGTTGGCTAAATTCCAACTGCCACGCTGGTCCCAACCTGCCATTGATGCATAATCATCAATATACGAAGGAGGTGTGTAAGTACTAAGGCGACCTGAAGAAGCTCTTGTTGTCAACTCAGTTTCAACCTCTGCTGCAGGAGCTAGTTGCTGCTCCAAGCTGTCGGTACAACCTGACATGATGCCAAGCAGTATAACCGCTGTCATTAAAACATTCTTTTTCATTGGTTACTCTCGGTTTATATGAAATTGTAATTGTTTATTCTCTTGCTAATCCGTAATCAAGCATCGACTTTTCAAAGCTTTCCTTTTTCAGAAAATACGTTTGATGATGGCAAAATTACGCCAAAAGAGGCTAAGTATGGTGGATTATATGTAGAATTTTAGTGGATTATCTGATTCTTTTCGGAAAATGACTGTTTTGTACAACTAAAAATAACAGTTTATATTATCAGGGAGTTTTTGTTTTGATTAATAGATAGATGTCATGGAAGTAACGATAACCCAAAAAGCCTCCAGGACAATCATATCCCGAAGGCCATTATTCTATTTCTTCAATACTTTTTTCACATCTGTATGACCATCTGAGTAAGTGGTCTTCACGATGTTCAAACCTGGCTGAAGAGTCTGTACCTCATTACCTTTCAAGGTAAAAATACGAGTAGAGAGTACAGATGCAGCTTCTGTAAAGTCACAGATGCCTGTAGTCTAACCATCTGTATTGCCGAAGGAAACAGATCTTGACTTGCTTACACCAGCACCATAAGACACCTTGAGAGTTGCACCGGCAGCTGCTGTTACATAGTTCTTCACTTCAGAAGCATCATTAGCCTTATAAGTATAGTATTTTGCTAGAACGAAATACTCGTTGTTACCACTATTGCTCTGTGCATCTGCAGTGCCTTCATAGCCCTTCAATGTGATATTGTAGTCTTTATAACTGCCACTAGTCTTGCAATCCCAAGGCTTCTTTTGGGTAGCAGCAGTAGCATAAACACTATTCTCCACATAGATGTTGCTCTTGTAACCTGCACCAATGCATTGAACTATCCACAAGCTAAAGAACATAGCGCTTACCTGTCAATATTATATTAGCATTTTGCTGAACATTTCCAGAAAACAGCAAGAAAAAAGCCCCGATACGTCTCGTACCAGGGCTTCGAGCTCTTTAACAATGTATATGAAACAATCATCTTTACTAGAAAGAGATTGCTCTAAAATCCTCTTTAATCTTGCCGACACAAGCTGACAGGCGTTGATAGTTTTTCTCTCCGGCTTTCTTCACACCGCTGATATATTGTCGCATGAGCGATGGGTTGATGCCAGCACGGCGGGCAATATCAGACGCATTGAGATATGAAAAGTAATTGAAGAATGATTGAATATCATACTTGTAGATAAAATCTACTTCCGGCAAATCATCTTCAAACTCCCTAGCCTCCTCGTAGCAATCAAGCAAATCCTGCTTTGCCTCCTCTACGGTACGTCCCACAGAGTTGAAATGCCCCTTGTTTATCGCATCTTCTGTATGACACCAATACGAACCATCAGATGCTTGTTCTACTGTAACTAAAACCTTTCTTTTCTCCATACATTTATATTTTTAGTAAAAGAGCTCCACAAATAAATCCACACATGGCTCATAGATTGGCAGGGGCTATTCCCCTGCCAAATTTTTAAGCACTTTTATAGCAGTCCCTTTGGCCACCTCCTTGCAGTGCCTAGGCACATAATCGTAAGCGCCAGTCTTGGGATTGATCCATTTGTCGTGCTTTGAACCATGTTGAGACAGGATGCATCCCGCATCTCTCAGTCTCTTCAGTAATTCTGATTGTTTCATTATTTGTAAGAGCTCTTTGTCATTTCGACACTGCAAAGGTAACAAAAAAGCAACTAACCACCAAATATATAGGTAGCATTTTTGTTACATTAACTAAGATTTAACATTTATGCCTACATAATTAATATTCAAAGAAACAAAAAATGACTCATAGTATAGGCATGCTCTCACACCAAAGGAGGCGAGAGCATACCAAATATCTGAAACAAAAGAACTTAAAACACCACATTTCACTTCAATGCTTTGAAAACGTCATTTCACTCTGGTTGTCCAGATACTCTTGCAAGAACTTAAATGGAAAAGGATATGTCATCAACTCATCCCATTGCCCCAAGCCCACAGTAAGTATATTTTTCAACTCTAAGACTAGATTCTTTAGAATACAAGAGCGTAGGCTATCAGAAAAACCATACTTCATGCACCGTATGGGCAAAATATTTTCTCATATATGTTTTTGATCACCAGCTGTAGTTGTCCCGTAGTCTACCTCCATTCATGGTGTTGGCAGGTTCATCAGTACTTGGCTGAGCGTAAGTACGTCCAGCTCATCCTGTATCAGATACTCGTACAATATCGGCTCCAGTGATTGATTTCTCGCTCTGAGCAACATCTGCCCCTCCTCCGTTAACTCCAGTATTTCCATCAGAAAGTCTTCCATCTTCTCCTGGCTAGGTTTCTCATTGATTCTCCAAGTTATTCTGGGTTTTTGCTCTGAAAGATAAGTCATCCAGTTCAGGCACTCGCTTACCTTCTGATTTGCTTTCTCCTCGTTCTCGTTCTCGTACTCCCTCTTCATGAGAGTCAGAAGTGCCATGTTGATCAGGTTCTGCGTTAAATTTTCCTCAGCCTTCTCCGAAGGAAGAATCCATCCGTGCACTATGTAGTATACCATCTTCAATTCGCTTAAAAAGTTTACCATAATTTTATATTCTTGGCTCAAGCCTTAACTTTCACTAGAGGAAAGACATGCCAATTCCTTCGACAAATCCGTAAAGCAATTGTCTCCATCCCAGTTTAACTCAATATTACCGGTAAGACGGAGCAATGCAGCCAAAGGAAAATCTTCATGAGCCGACCATGCCGCATAGTAACCAAAGATACCAAATGCATTCAGCACCCGAAAGCCCTCCGAGACAATAGCCTCCTTGAAATCTTCATAAGGAACAGACTCATGCCATTCTTGAAGAACGTTTTTTTCATCGTCCCTTTGCTGTATATCCATGATGACCATATCGTTTTTTAATAATTTCAGCCCCAGATGCATCTCACCCGGCTCTTCATCCCATGTGGTTTCCGTCTCTTCGATGTAGTCTTCAGTTTCAAAACCCTGTTTCTTAGCAGTGAAAAAATCAAGGCAGGCTTCAATCAAGGAGGCCAAAGGATTAGGACCCCCATAACCTGCATCACATTTGATCAGCTTATCACCAATCAACAACTCAATGGCACAACAACCATATATGATATACTGAACATGTACTTTTAACCGACTCATACTACTTTTTTCTTAAAATTATATGTTATTTCCCATCAGCACCTTCCAGAAGCTGATAGGCAGATACACATTCGACAAATAAGCAGCATCCTTGAACATAGGAGCCATTTCGTCCGGAGTATAACCAGCAATACCGCAACCCACAGGAGTTACCAGAAACTTCAGTTCCGGATGCTCCCTGGCATATTGCGTAAAGCTCATGACGGCAAGCTTCGTACTATGCTCACCCTCCATAGTGGGAATAGAGTAAGACTGACCTTGCAATCCCTCACCATTTCCCATTCTGCACCAAACTCATTGTAAGCCACACGAGCTGCACCTGCATGATGCATACCTAGCGCATTGCTGCCAAACACAAAGATTTCGCTTGGTGCCAAGCTGTAAATAACAGACGGGATGATACGAATAGGCAATGTCCCTGTATTCCCACCTGTCATCCAATAACGCTCTTCATCTGTATAAATGTTCTTTCTTTTCATCCTTCTATAATATTTCGTTTATATATACAGGATGCAAAAGTAGAAAGCCACTATGCAATCTATCTGCACTGTCTGAAAAAATATCGCCTCCAAATGCAAAAATATAAAGTTTTTTTGAATAACATCAAAAAATCATCAATTATTTTTCATTATATGGTGGGAAACCATGCTCAAGCAGGAAGGCATATGTTTCAGGGTCATTTCGAATAGCAGCACCACCTCTTTTGTGAAATTTCATCAAGATGCCGTAGTAGGGTTTATCCTTACGCGTAGGAAAATAGCCACGTTCTATGATAAACTTCTTTAGAGCCTCATTCCCTCTACATATAGGTTCGTTGTCTTCTAAACCTATCATTTTTCTCAACTCAGCCTTCATACCTTCCGATGTTTCTGGACGGTTCATGTGATTTCTAATCCAAATATAATCCAGATCACTGGCTATACCGGAACCACGCTGGATGATTCCTTCCTGCTCCACACGTTTCTTGATTTTCTCAAAACGAACCTGTACTGCCTTCAAAGGAGTATCATACATCTGTAAAATACGCTGGAATCTGTCAAGATGTGCCTGTGTCAAACTCTTGTTCTTCTTCTTGCCCTTCAAGAATTTCTGAAATTCCTGATAAATTCCATTCACATATGAATCTTCCTTCAGTGTTGGTAACTTACCATTGTTCTTTTTAATAGCTTCTTCTAGGATATCAAGGCGTTCATCTAAACCTGTACGCTTAACAGCTTCCTTTGAATAACCATGTGCCACCAACCAATTCATTCGATGAGGATATTTACGCTGATTCATCGGGAAACGCTGTTTTTCTATAAATCTGACAGCCTTTAAATCCTCTGAAGGATATGGAAGGCGACTATTTTTATCGTAAAAATCGGACAGAAGTGGCAAATATTGACTATACCAAATGTCGTCCTTCAGTTCTGCTACATCATCAAATTTAGAGATTTCCTCATAAAACTCACGAAAATCTCTACATTCGTCAATTACCTGAAAAGGAAATGGTTCCAATTCATTCTTTGAAGAACTTCCATTATTGCCATTACTACTTCCACCAAAACTGTAAGTTTTGTTGTAATCGAGCAACATGGTATCCATATTGTTTACCAAATCCAGTACAACAGGACGCTTCAAAATGTTCTCAGCCGTAAGACAACGGCCAATTTGTTGCTCAATGATAAGACGGGATATGGTTGAACGTAGCATGATAATCCCATCCACGTGTGGCACATGAATTCCTTCATTAAGCATATTTACAGAAATGGCAACCTTTAATCCGTCATAATTGTCCGATTCAAAATCCTCCATCTCTTTGGAGAGGAATTTCTCTTGGTAATCAATCCGATAGAAACGGATATGATTGAAACCTGCAGAAGACAACCATTCCCCAAGAAGTTTTCTGGCTTTAGCAGCTTTGGCAACCTTAGAGCAAAAGACAATAATTCGCTTGACATCTGAGCTGAAATATTTTTTAATGATAGGAGGTACTCCATGTGACTCAGACCAACTGCGGGAAATCCCAGCAAGGCGATGCAAATAGGTCTTCTTCTCGCCATCTTCCATATACTTGGAAGTTCTGATAGCCCCTTTTGCCTTCTCTATTGTTTCATCAGCAGAATATAAAGAAGAAACATAGATAGGTGTAGGGAGAATTTTTAAATCCAAAGCACGACCAAGACTCAAATGACTGATGATGTTACCATCAAACAGTTCTTCTGCCATATCCCGTTCATGATCCAGATATCTGATATGGGTGGCACTCGTACCTAAAATCTTGGCCAAAGGATTTGATGCAATTATCCTTTTAACACCATTTCCCCATTCTGGCGCACCAGCACGATGAAACTCATCAAGGACTATCAGATCATACCCCGTGGGTGTATCTTCATCATATATAGTGCTTGCATATGTACGGAATTCCACAGCATCATTGCACACCTTTTGGGTCTCATTCAATACAAAATTATTGGGTGCCATGACCAGTACCTTTGAAAAATGGGAAGCTATAGCTGCTATACAGTAGCTCTTGCCTGTACCAGTAGCATGTACAATGGCTGCACGCTGGTGATTCTCAAAATGATCCATCACCTTTTCATAAGCTTTTCTGTTGTGAGGAAGCAAATGAAGTTCCTTCTGTTCAGTTGTTATTGACATTTTCTGTTTTTAAGTTTGTTCAATCAAATTATGGGACTGCTGCATAAATCGAGTGACACTAAGCAAGGTTCACTCCAAACTGTCAAGAACGGAACGAAGGATGCAGGGTATTACAGGATATTTGTAACCTTCCTAATCGTTATACAAGGTACAAAAGTAACAAAAAATAATGAAACCGCCAAGAAAACGTGTAAAAAAACGAAAATAATTCTTGCTATGCACAATGTCTAAAACTCAACATTTTCAAGGTGAAATGAGAATTCATTAATCAAAATAATCCCCATAAAAATCTTATCAAACAGCAAAAAAATGCATCAGTAAATAGATTCTAATTAAAAAGTGTACCACTCCTAATAATTCAAAAGTATACCACCTAAGCATAGGGCGAGAAACAGTTGGCATAGTCTTCACATCCAACAAAATGGCAAAAGAATGCAGAATGGAAGATAGCTGACAGGAAAGTTTTCACCATCCTGCCAGCCTATAAAGAAAAACACCAGAAATACTACATTTCACTCCAATGCTTTGAAAACGTCATTTCACTCTGGTTGTCCAGATACTCTTGCAAGAACTTAAATGGAAAAGGATATGTCATCAACTCATCCCATTGCCCCAAGCCCACAGTAAGCATATTCTTCAACTCTTGAATATCTTCCCATACACGCTCTGGATGATCTTTTTTCAAAATGCAGATACGCCTTACATGGGGAACCCTGTCTATCTTAAAACTTTTACCGGTCGCAAAGTTATCGGCATTATAACCAGATATGTAAGAGTAGGATTCCAACTTCTCTCCACCAAGTCCTTCCTCCTTCCATATATGAAATCCCATCAGACCACGCAAGAATTTATGATTAGTTCCGGCCCCCTTTCTCTTGAACATGTAAAGAGAATCACATTTTGGGTCAGTTCCCTCTATAATCTTGCCATAGGTCTCATCTATCTGTCTGGCATCCAAGATAGGAATCTCATCCGTGTTCAATATCAGATAGGCATTGCCATCCTTCTCCATCACATGATAATCACGACCTCCTTTCATCTTGTGAAGAACAGGCAAACCCATGTCGCTGGAGACAAACGTATCATAATACTCACCCGATTTATCATCATAACCATAAGAAAGAAGCCCAATACCACCGCCTTCACACAAATCCATGGATGCTCCATATACCATATCCTTTTTATGCTTAAAGAGCCAGAACTTCCAATCGACTGCGATCTCAGCCAATTCAGACGGCATCCTACCCTTGACAATACTATCCTTGACCAGCAGTTCCATCAGGATTCTCGTAGCTTTGGCCTTTGGTACATCATCCTCCTTACCTCCACCATGATGAATCATGTGCTGGAAGGCTATACCACTCTCATACATACGCTTCACAGACTGCGAATAATGAGTGTCATCACCTATCGGCTCACATAGCTTTAACAGCATATCCACCTGAGACCCTCTCTTGACCACATTCACTACATCCCCAATGGCATCCTTTACACTCGCCTTGAATTGAGCAACCTGCTTTTTAGAATCATCCGTGCCAAAAGGATCCTCTACCATGATGTTTTTCCCCTGAAAGTAATCTTTCAGCAAAGTCAACATATCACCTATTGGATGACTTTCAAAATAATCCAGTATAATATGATCAAAGAAATCCACTGACAGCATACCATCAAAGAGCTGATTTACATTCGCAACAACCTGGCAGATGACAAACAAGCGGCTGTGATTGTACTTGTCCTTGTTCCAGGACCAATACGGAACAGTGTTGTGAGAAGAGGAGAAACGCTTCTTCCTGATGTAAAGCTGGTCCAGATGATAATCCCCTTCATTCAGTTTTTTGAGGACAACAGGCTTCAGGTATTCTCCAAGCCATAACTCACCATCCATTTCCTGACCAACCTGGAAAACACAGTTCCAATGCTCCTTCAACTGCTTGAAATCCCTAGGATGCGAGAACGAGGTAGTACTCGCTACCAAATTCATATACTTGTTCACCTCCAACTTCAGGCAAACCAGTTCTTTCCGGGTCTTGGATATGCAAAAGTTCTGGTCATCGCAAACCAGCAACATGCCATTGTTGTACATCATGCCACCCTTACCCTTCTTACCAAGTGCATTGATGGCAAGCGACACGATAATGCGCTGCTGCAGGAATTCATCATACCCATGCAGATCATCTGACTTGCAAGCCACATCCTTCTGAACTTTCAGACTTTCCATCACCAGCTTCTCATCGCCCTTCTTCACCAGCACGAAAAATCGCGTATAGCCGTCTCTGGTGCTAAATTTCTCAAACTTGGCATATATGCCCACTACCGAAAAAGATGGAGTGTCAGAGAGTTGTTCGTAAGAAAGATTCTTACGCTCCCAATCTCTCGTTTCCATCTTGTAAGACACAATGGCATACTTGGCAAAGAATGCCTCCTTATCCCATGTAACCACAAGCCTGTTGGTTGTCACAGGCAACTTCAATATCTCTTCTTTTGAAATATGCTCTATCTTTTTAGCCATATCACATCTTATTAAATAATTAACTTTCAATTAAACTTTTAATTTTCAACATAGCATCTCCCTGGACATGCCCATCTTCATCTATCAACCCACAAATCTCATACCTGTCCATCGACTCAAATGGCATCTTGAGCATGTTGATTGTATAAAGCGGACACCCCAGACGATTCTCCTTTTCCTGACGCTTCTCTAAAGTAGGCATATCCCCTTCTCTATCCAAATGCTCAATGGAAGGATTCATATTCTTCACATCAAATGCCACCTTATAGGAACCATCTGGATTGAGAACCACAAAATCAGCCAACTCATAATCCCGATCCTCCAAATGTGCAAACAGCTCTTCACTGCAATCCACATAACGAAGAACAAGCGCCTTGAACGCTTCCTCACCTATCTCTCCGGCATAATCCGCCATCAGAATCTCTGGGTGTAGGATAAGTCCATCCGAACTCCAGCCGGTAGCATAGCCATTCCGCTCAAAATGCTCATGGATAGCCTTATTTTTCATCAACACATCCAATCTTACAGATGCTGGAGATACAGGATGCTGGCAGAAAGATCCATCCTCATCTCTTTCCCAATTGCCATAACACTTTCTCAGGAAAGGAACCATCATGGCCTGTTCATCAAGCTCCTGCAAGGAAGCCACCACAGGATTACGGATAATGGCCTGCTTGTAGTACTGATTCATGATTTGAGCCCTCTTGACGTAATAAGGAATCGACAAATCTTCACTCCCATCCTCTAAATTCTCATATTCCACCTCATAAGGATGTGGAGTGAAGAGTAAAGCCTTCTCCCTCATTTTACGCAATTTGCATTGAGCAGCCTGGGAATCATTATGCAGTTTTACCTCTTCAGCAGAAGCATGACTATCACCGCCGATCTCAGTATGCCCCTGAATATAACTGCTCAAAGCCTTGAATTTCTTGGTGTGTGACTTGTCACCCAAATCACCCATAAAGAATTCCGTCATCCCCTCATCATACAGAACGTAGGTAGACAGCGGTTTGTTTTTAGTTCTGCATATTCTTCCCACAGCCTGCTCGACCATTGTCTGAGCCCAGGCTGCCTTGTCCATGGCCACAGCATCCTCCCTGAAACGGATACACTTCTTGGAAATTGCCTCTTCCAACCAGTGCCCCACCTGATTCTGAGTCAGCCAACTTCTCTCGTTGAGCATCATGAGCGACATCATAATCCGGTAGAGACCAGCATCAAAAGCCTGCTCCTGGCTATCATCATTGAAAGAGAGATAAGAGGTGGGACTCTGGAGATATACAGCATCCCAGTCCTTCTTCAGTTCATGTTCATCCTCCTCCCAGTTGTCACCCCTCTCATAATCAATACCTTCCGGTATCTTATACTGGAGATTGGCACCCGCCTTGAAACTACCGTAGGCCGTCACCAGCATCACCTTGGAAATGCTGCCATCACTCAATCTCTTCAAAACCTTGTCTTCCACGTCCTTTAAACTGTTGGACATGAACAGATGCTCATTCTGCCAATCAGGTAAACCACTCTCAAAGACATCCTCCACATGATCATCATTTTTCATCTTCTGCTTGTAGGATCCGTCAATCAGACAAGCGATAACGTTCATCTGCTTCTCGTAGGTTTGAGCAGCTCTATTCTGGAAAAAGAGCATACTGTGAATGTCATCATGCCCGTGGAACCAGTGATAAGCCTCGATGAACTGAAAGATACGATAGAACACAAAAACTGCTTCATCAGCATTGGAAGCCTGACGGAAGATTTCTCTTCTGGTCAGCTTGAACCATCGGTCAACCAGTCCTTCCTTAACAGCATCTTCACTGAACATCTGCTTATATTTCTCAGGTAGGGTCATGTGTTCCTTGCGGCTGTCCTTGAACATATAATGCTCCAGTGGCACTACCTCCACCTGATGACGGCTAGGATACGTAGCTTCAACAAGCTCCTCAAACTTCCTGCTATCCTCTCTGTCCAAAAGATGAACTTTCCTGCCCAAAGCCGACATCAGATACTCTATATCAAAGTTACTGATCACAGATTCACTTGAAGCCGTAGCAGAACAGAGTACCACAGCCACCTTGTCAGAAGCCACCAGGTCATACAGTATTTTCTCAGGCGTGGAGCTAATCTCCCTGCAAGAGAGCCTTACCCGGTGAAGACTGTCTCTTTCATCAAGCTCCTCCTGATATAACCGGCAACCATGCATATAGAAGGAATCGTCCTGAACCTTATATTTCTTGCCATCTACCTTAATGGTCAGATTCTTGCGGCTGGTGTAGTAATCCAGAAGTTGCTGCTCAAAGAACTTCTCTGAAACCACCTCAAAACGAGCCAGGAACGAATGGATTTCACCTTCCACCGTAGGCCACCCCAAGTATTGTTCCCTGTCATCGGTCTCATTTTTGAAAGCATCCTGCCTCTTCAGGAAAGCCTCTCTGACGCAACCACTCAGGAACTTCTTCACCGCCACAGTATTGCTTTCCGAGAGCTTGAGAAACTTATCCAAGGAAATCACCATGTCATACTTCCCAGACAGTTCTTCCTCATTCTCAGCATGAGCCAATATGAAATTCTTCTCACCAGCCCGATAGCAAATGAAGGACCGAGCGTGTTCCTCTCCACCACAAATCTCCAACTTAAAGGTAGGACCGGCAAAGAACACACCACGTCGATAACTGCTGTAATCCTTCGTATCTGCCAGAAAGATGTTCTTGTAAGGCAGTATATCCCCCATCTTCCGCTTCCAATTATCCTGACAAATTTTCTGAGCCTTCTCCAAACTTTCCTTCAAAAGAGTCCCATCATATCTCTCTGTAAGGGTATCCTTGGCTGATAATAAGCCCAAATACTGTAAATAGCCATGATATCCCTTGCCATATTTGTTGAAGCCTGCAGACTTTCTGCAAGCCTGACCAATGATGACATCACGCATGGCTACTGCTGCCTGATCAGACTCATCAAACAGGATTAAGGTCTTCTTGTCACAGAAATCCCTGATACTGACACTTTCCGACAAAATAGGATCAATACCAAGCATCGCCTTATGAACGGTCATCAGAAATACCTTCCTGCTGGCGTAGTTAACCTGCGGATAGACACTCTCCAATGAAGGAAAACGGCTCAGTATAGTCTTCACACCCACTTTCTTCACTTCTCCAGTAATAAGCAAATGCTTCTTGTAGTTGGCAAAGAAATCCCTGACAGCATATCTCAGCCGGCTCTCTTCTGCCTGTATCTGCTCTAGCAGAGAAGCATTCTCAGAATCATCTTGTAGTATGGCCACCAAAGCATTCATGCACTTAGCCAATTTCTCAACCTGCGCCAATCTGTTTTCCAACACAGCCACAGAAACCTTCTTCTTCCGCTGCTGCTCTATCTGATATCCCATTTCGTCCAGCAATTCCTGAAGACTTCCGGACCTTACTGCCTTCAAGATAACCTCCGTGTTGTTCTCTATTACAAGCTTCTCACTCAGCTTAAGACAACCAGGCTGATCGATAAACTTCTCAATCTCGCGATTCATACCCTCAATCAGCTTGTTCTGAACACACAGAATGATGATGCACTCAAAATGCTTGGGATAATATTCACAGGTGAGTTTACCAATGGTATATGACTTGCCACCACCAGTTGCCAAGTCACAGATGTAAAGCCCAGGATGAACATACTGCTTGAATATCTCCTCCACATGGGCACTCAGTTCTTGCTTTTTATCTTTCACCTCAAATCCGCAACCTATAGGGTTTAGTGGGATTTTGCTTGCAAATTGACAAAACTCATTTTATTGTACATATTTCTTGCATAACAGAAATGTCGCAGACACAAAATCCCCTTACCCCATAAAGCGACTTGAGGTAA
>OHAY01000218.1_pt1 | contig 62062 bp, 87 predicted proteins | sample 1577191 | NCBI WGS metagenome assembly OHAY01 (sample SAMEA3541504, study PRJEB24748) | human gut metagenome | biome: human gut; feature: human-associated habitat; material: faeces | place: China | collected 2012 | reverse complement strand
TATTCGTTAGAATACTTGACCGAGAACCCCGCGACTTTAGTCGTGGGAGGTTCAGGAACATGTGGATAGATTTTTTAATAGTGCTAGATTGTTAAATATCAATTTAGGATTTACTAAAGAGTATTTAAAAGATTTATTGAATGAATTAGTACAAAAATTAGATGATGATGAACTGTTTGTATATTGGCAAGCTACTCGTGGCGGTAATGGGCTTAGAAGTCATAATTATGATAAAGAGCAAAAAGCTAATTTATGGATAACAATTTGCCCAGAAAAAATAACTGATAAAGATAGAGAATACAAATTGACTTCTATGGAAGATACAAGATTTTTGCATTGTAATATTAAGACTTTGAATTTAATTCCTAGTGTAGTAGCTTATCAACATGCTAAGGAAAATAATTGTGATGAAACTGTATTTCATCGCGGGGATATAGTTACAGAATGTGCTCATAGTAATGTGCATATAATTAAAGATAAAAAATTCATCACTCATCCTGCTGATGAATATATTTTACCTGGTATTGCTAGGGCACATTTATTAAAAGCATGTAAAGCATTGAATATTGAAATAGAAGAAAGACCTTTTACAGTAGATGAAATAATCAATGCTGATGAAGTAATTGTAAGTAGTTCTGGTGATTTGTGTATTCGTGCTACAGAATTTGAAGGAAAAGCTGTAGGTAAAAAAGATAGTGATACTTTCAATAGATTGAAAGAGTATATTTATCAAGAATGGTTAGAATGTACTAAAAAATAAAATTGAATAGATTTAAAAATTATTCATAAAATATTTGACAATGAGAATTGTTTTCAATATAATTATTTATGTAATTTTTAAAAGAGAGTCTAGAACTCCATAGAATATATTTTTAAATAAAATTTTTTGTGTGTATTTATCTTTATTTAGAGCATGAGCAAAATTTTATTTTAGATTTATTCTATGGAGTTTTATCTTTTTAATGAAGATTATTATTTAGAGAAAGGTGCGTTTAAATTGGATTTTATTATTAGTGCATTAGAATTATTTCATCATGGTGGTTGGGTGATGTATCCACTTTTAGCTTGTTCTATTTTAGTTGTTGCTATTGGTATTGAGCGTTTTATTTATTATAAGAGGACTTGTGGCGATAATAAAGATATGGCTCAACAAATTTTAGCTTTAGCTAAAGAGCGTAATTGGCAAGAAACAGAAAAAGTATGTGCTAATAATCGTTGCTTTGTCAGTGATGTATTGGCGATAGGCTTAAAATATCGTGAGTGTCCCATGTCAATGAAAGAAAGTTTTGAGGAATATATTTCTGTTAGAGCAAATGGTTTAAAACGAAATTTAAATTATTTAGATACTATTGTTACAATGGCTCCGCTGTTAGGTTTATTAGGCACAGTGGTGGGGATGATTAGTTCTTTTAAAGTATTAGATGTTGCTGGTGATAATCCTGCATTAATCACTGGTGGTGTAGGTGAGGCATTAATCGCAACTGCTACTGGTCTTTGTGTAGCCGTGCTAGCCTTGATTGTGCATAGTTATTTTAGTAATCGCTTAGATAGTGTTTTGACTGATGTAGAAAATGTTTGTACTGTAGTGATTAGTAAGGCAAGAGGTAAATAATAATGAATATACGTAGTAATCGCGTGGCAAGACCACCACGATTGATGATTATACCGATGATAGATATTATATTTTTCTTGATGGTGTTTTTCTTATTTAGCACTTTGCAAATGGTTTATCAAAAATCCATGCCTGTGAATTTGCCAGTAGCATCTTCTAGTCATCAAGAAGCACCAAAGCCAGTGGCTATCACACTAATGAAAGATGGCACAATCAGTATAGGTGATACTGTGGTGGGCATAGAAGAAATAAAACCACGAGTGGAACAATTAGCTGATAAAGCAGATACTCCTGTGATTTTAAGAGCTGATGAGAATGTAGAACATGGAAAAGTAATCAAAGTGATGGATGAAATTAAGAGTGCAGGTGTAACAAAATTATCCATAGCAACTCAGGAGAAATAGTCAATGAAAAAACATATTTGGAAAAAATCTTTTTCAATATCATTTGTTTTTCATTTTATAGTAGTCATAACCATTGGTGCTATGGTAGCAGGCTTTCATCAAGAGATACAAAGACCAAAAGAAGAATTGATTACAGTCAATCTAGCGGACACACCAGAACAGATAGCAAAAGCTCAAGAAAAATCATCATTTAATTCATTTAGTAAAGATATAGAAAATATTTTTAAGCATAATAGTGATAATGATAATCAAAATATTGAAAATAAAAATAATGAAGTAAATGAAAATAAAGATATAAAACAAATAAATAATGTAGAAAATAAGCAAATTGAAAAAGATGAAATTAGTGCAGAAGATGGAATTTTACCAGCTTCCAATAATATAACAAATACAATATCAGAAGATGATACGCAAGTAATCAGTGACGGTATTGGTCAGGGAGATGGTGAGAATTTTTCTGGTAGCGAAAATAAAAACAGTGGCAGTGGAAGTGGTGGCACAGCAGAAGGCATGGCTGGTGGCAATAATGAAAGAGCTAGTGGCGGAGCAAATGTTACAGAAGATAGATATAGTGTAGCAAGTAGATTTGCTCAAGCTGTGGAAAATCATAAATCTTATCCGTATGCAGCTGTTAGATTAAATCAGCAAGGCACAGTAATTATTAATGTAACTATTGATGCAAATGGAAATTTAATCAGTGCAGGTGTAGTTTCTAGCGTTAATGGGAATTTAGATAAGGCTGCTTTAAATGCAGTATATAGTGCATGTCCATTTAGTCATGGTTTAGGCGAAAGTATTAGTATGAATGTTCCTGTTAATTTTTATTTGAATTGATATTGAGAAAAGAGCTGTTTTTGATGCAAGAAGTTATATTAAAACAAGAAGAAATCGAAAATATTATTATAGATGATGAAAAAAAAGACGAAAAGAAAACGTTAACTAAATTACCAGAACATAGATGTAAGCGATGTAATAGATTGCTTTTTTATGGAAATGTTAAATATGTAGAAATAAAATGTCCTAAATGTAGTTGTATAAGTAAAATTGGCAAAGATGTAAATAAAATTTGTATAAAAAGTTGATTGAAAAATAAAGAGGTGAAAATATGAGTGGCTATTTGAGAAAAGTAATCTTTGGAATTATTTGTTTGATAGCTATTGGCGGATTGTTTTTAGGCTTTCGCTCACATGAAGAAGATACAAATAATATCAGCTCAACAAGAGTCGTTACAGATAGCACAGGTAGAGAGGTAACAATACCAACACATCCTAAACGTGTAGTATTATTAAATGCTTCTCATTTAGATTTATATTATTATGCTGGCGGTAAAGAGACTGATACAATAGTGGGAAAACCTACTTCAGAAGCTTTGAGTGATGAAGTCAAAGAAGGAACAAAAAATATAGAGCAAATCGGTGTAATTCATAATCCTAGTGTAGAAACTATTTTGAAATTACAACCTGATTTAGTAATTGGTGTAAATGTACCTTTTCATCAGCAATTAATTCCTACTTTGGAAAAAGCTAATATTCCTGTGTTGATTAAATCTTTAGACACATATGAAGATGTGATATCCACTTTAGGTTTTTATGGAGAATTAACAGGAGAAGAAAAAATCGCTCAAGCAAAAATCAAGGAAATAGAAGCTGATTATGAAAAAGCGATTGCTAGAGCAGAAAATAAAACAGCTCCAAGAAGTTTGATAATCTGGGGTACGACAGATAGCTTTAGCATGGCAACAAGTAAATCATTTACAGGAGATTTATTAAAACGCTTAGGTGGTAATAATATAGCAGATAATGTGGATTCTGTAGCAAAAGACAGTGGCTATATTCCATTAGGAATGGAATATATTGCTACACAAGATCCAGAGGCGATATTTGTAGTAACTCATGGTGATGTGGATGCAGTAAAAAATAGTATAGATGAAAATTTAGGGCAAAATCCTTTGTGGCAAGATATATCTGCTGTGAAAAATAATAGAGTATATGTATTACCATATCAGTTATTTGCTGTAAATCCTGGTACTAATATAGCTAAAGCGATAAATATATTGGCAGATGATTTATATTTACAAGAATAAAAAATATGAGGTATGGTAATGGCTATTGCTAGTATAAGTGAAAAGATAAAAGATCCTAGAAGTAAAAAACGCAATTTAGTGATGTTTTTGGGACTGATTTTGTTGGTAGCAGTTTTATTTATCAGCATGATTATAGGTACAGCAAATACATCATTTAGCGATTTATATAATGTGTTTATAGGTGTTCAAAATACAGAAAGCTATAGAATTTTATATCACATCCGCATTCCTAGAGTGCTTACAGCGATGTTTGCTGGTATAAATTTGGCTATTGCAGGCTGTATATTACAAGGTGTATTGAAAAATCCATTGGCAGATCCAGGTATTATTGGGGTATCAGCAGGGGCTGGTCTTGCTGCTATGGTAGTCATGATTGTTTTACCTGAATATACGAATATGGTGCCAATCGTAGCTTTTGTAGGAGCGATGGTAGCGACTTTAATTTTATTTGCACTGGCATGGGAAGATGGTATTCAGCCACTTAAATTGATTTTAGCTGGTGTGGCAGTTTCGGCATTTTTTGCTGGCGGTATGACATGTTTGATGGTATTTTTCTCCGATAAAATTCAAGGCACAGTGAATTGGATGGCAGGTGGTTTTTCAGGTGCTTCATGGAAGCATGTAACTATGATTTTGCCATATACTATCATTGGTTTAGTAGGTGTGAGTATCAGCAGTAAATTGCTAAACGCTTTGCAATTAGGTGATGATGTAGCAAAAAGTTTGGGAACACGAGTGGAAGCTACAAGATTTTTCCTCGTTACGTTGGCGGCTTTATTAGCTGCTTCTGCTGTGAGCGTGGCAGGTATGCTCACATTTGTTGGTCTTATAGTGCCACATATGATGCGTTTAGTAGTGGGTTCTGATTTTAACTATTTATTGCCAAGTTCAGCTATTTTTGGTGGAATTTTATTGATTGTAGCGGATACAGTGGCAAGGACTGCTTTTAGTCCGATAGAGGTGCCTGTAGGTGTATTTATGTCATTTATTGGTGCGCCGTTTTTCCTTTATTTATTGAAAAGGGGAATGCAAAAGAGATGATTTTACAAGCAGATAAACTTACATTGCAATATGGGCAAAAAATCATTGCTGATAAATTGAATTTTAAGGTAGATAAATCAGAGATAATAAGTATTATTGGTCCAAATGGTTCAGGAAAATCCACATTATTAAAATCTTTAGGTAGATTATTAAAGCCTACACATGGGACTGTTTTATTAGAAGGAAAAGATATTCAAAAAATGAAACCTGGTGATATAGCACGCAAGATGTCGATATTGCCACAATCTTCAACGGCTCCAATGGATATGACTGTTTATGATTTAGTCTGTTATGGTAGAATGCCACATCAAGGATTATTTTCTTCGCCAAATAAAATTGATGAAGAAAAAATCGAAGAAGCATTGACGCAGACAAATACATCACATATGCGATATCGAAGATTAGATACTTTATCTGGTGGTGAACGTCAAAGAGCATGGCTGGCAATGGCAATAGCGCAAAATCCAGAGATTTTATTATTAGATGAACCGACTACGTATTTAGATGTAAAACATCAATTGGATTTAATGAATTTAGTATATAAATTATATGAAACGAGAAAAATCACAGTGATTATGGTCTTGCATGATTTAAACCATGCTGCTAGATATAGTCATCGCTTAGTAGCGGTGAAAAAAGGCAAGATTTTTGCTGAAGGTTTGGTACAAGATGTATTTACAGAAAAAATACTTTGTGATTTATATGATGTAGAAACGTCAGTCATGTCTTTAGAACAAAATGGACAAAAACATTTAGTTTGTTTCCCTTATGATGTAAAACAAGGGGAGAAAAATTAGTGCAGGTTTTAAGTTTAAATAAGATAAATAAACAAATTAAGGATAAAATTATTTTAAAAGATATAAGTTTCACACTTGAAAAAGGCGAGATATTGGGGCTTTTAGGCCCTAATGGTGCTGGTAAAACAAGTATGATGAAGATAATATCTGGTTTAAGCAGAGCAAATTCAGGTAAACTTGATATTTTAGGGATTGATGCTGATAAAGAAAGAGCAAAGATAAAGTCTCAGCTAGGTTTTGTCATGCAGGATAATAATATGGAAAGAGAATTTTCCGTTAAAGAAGCTTTGCTATATTATGCTCGTTTGTATAAGGTGAAAAATTATAAATATGAAGTGAAAAGAATAATATCTCAATTTGAAATGAATACTTGGCAAGATAGAAAAATTGAGAAATTATCTGGCGGTATGGCTAGAAAAGCAATGATTGCTAGAGCTTTATTAGTGAAACCTAAAATCTTATTATTAGATGAACCTAGTGTAGGTTTAGACCCTGATGTGAGATATGACATTTGGCAAGAAATAAAAAAACTAAAAAATATGGGGATAAGTGTAATTATCACTACTCATTATATGGAAGAAGCTGAATATCTTTGTGATAAAATCGCTATTTTAAAACAAGGAAGATTATTGGCGATAGATGAAGTAGAAAAAATAAAGCAGATAATGCAAAAAGATGAAAATGAAGATATAACTTTAGAAAAAGCTTTTTTACGATTTATCGGTAAGGAGGCTTATTAATTTTGAATTTTTTAGCAGTATATATGCGTGAAATGGCACTTTTGCAAAAGAAGATGGGAAAATTAGGATATATTTTCTCAGCAGTGATGTTTCCGATAATCTATTTATTTGCCTTTGGCATGGGGATTGGACCTGTAATGAATGGTATCCATGGTGGTTATTTACCTTTTTTGGCAAAGGGAATGCTATCGATAACAGTCATGATGAATGCTTTTCAACAGACAGCATTATCAGTGAGTGTGGGGAGATTTTATTTTAAAACATTCCAGACATTATTATTGAGTCCGATTTCGGCTTTTCAAGTTATATTAGGCATCACTTTAGCTGGAGTTACTCGTGGCTTTATAGCTGGAGGTATTATCTATATCATAGCTATGGTATTTTTTGATGTGCCGATGTTGAGCCTTTGGGGACTTTTAGGGATTTTATTATCTGCCTTTTGCTTTGGTATTTTAGGGATTGCCATAGGTCTTTGGATCAAAAATCCAGATGCGTTATCTTCAGTGATAAATTTTATAATTACACCGATGACTTTCTTTTGTGGTACATTTTTTCCGTTGTATAATTTGCCAGATTGGTTGCAGATTGTAGTGGGGATTTTGCCATTGACTTTAGCGAATAATTTATTGCGTACAGAAGTATTTAGTATGTATAGTTTGTTAGATATGATTTATTTAATAATTATCACATTAATCTTGTTGGTAATTAGTAGATATCAATTAAAAAATTATAATGAATAATCTAATTGATAAAAAATAAAAAGTTTTAAATTTTAGTGTGTTTAAGATAAATTTAGACTATAATTTGAGTAAAGATATATTTTTTATAGAAAAGAAGGAGATAAAAAATGAAATCAATAGTAGTTTATTCTAGTTTAACAGGTAATACAAAAATGGTAGGAGAAGCTATTGCCGAAGTTTTAGCTCCGAATTGTGATATTTATAAAGTAGAAGATAATCCTGATATTACAGGTTATGATTTAGTTGTTGTAGGTTTTTGGGTGGACAAAGGAACAGCTGATGCAAAAGCTAGTAAATTTTTGAAATCCATTCGCAATAGTAAAGTGGCTGTATATGCTACGCTAGGAGCTGAACCAGATTCAGAACATGCAAAAACTAGTTTGCAAAATGGTATAGATATGTTAGATAGTTCTAATGAGGTTATGGGGAGATTTATCTGCCAAGGAAAGATTGATCCCAAATTATTAGAAGCGATGAAAAAAATGTTTGGCACGAAAGTTTCTAAAGAAAATTTTCACGCAGTAGATGAAAAGCGTTTAGAACGTCATCGCAAAGCTAGTACACACCCTGATGAGCAAGATTTGGCTAATGCAAAAAAAGTATTTAGTGAGATTAAAGCAAAAATGAGTGGTGAAATGAACTTATGAGCAAAATAAGAGAAATATTAGATAATCTATCAGCTGAACAATATAAGATGATGATAGGGGAAAAATCTTGTCAGCCTTTGACGGAGACTTTTAGCAAAAAAAGAGTAGTTCATCCAGGGGCAAATGGACAGATGATACCACCTGTAAAACAGCAAGAAATTTGGCTTGAATATATGCAAAGAAAAGGAGATAAAAGTAAAAAGAAAGCAGTATATATACACATTCCTTTTTGCAGTCAAATTTGTCTATACTGTGGTTTTTTCCAAAATTATTCTAATGAAGAACGCGAAACCATGTATGTAGATAGATTAATCAAGCAATTATTGATGGCAAAAGAATATAAATATGTACAAGATAGTGTGATTAATGCTGTATTTTTTGGTGGTGGAACACCATCTACATTATCACCATATAATGCAGATAGATTATTAAAAACTATGAATGAAGTATTGCCACTTGCTAATGATTGCGAAATAACTATGGAAGCTCGTGTACATGATTTAGTTGATGAAAAATTGCAAGTATGGTTTAAACATGGTGTAAATCGCATATCTGTGGGTGTACAATCTTTTGATACAGCTATCCGTCAAAGTATGGGACGCAAAGATGATAAAGAAACTGTTATTGAAAATCTCAAACGAGCTGCAAGTTATAATCAAGCAGTATTAATCATAGATTTAATTTATGGTTTACCTGCTCAAGATGTGGATAACTTTGTAAATGATTTAAAAATAGCAGATAGTTTGCCAATTGATGGTATGGACTTGTATCAATTAAATGTGTTTGAACAATCTGCATTAAAAAAAGCGATAGATAATGGCAAAATACCACCTGCGGCAACAACAAAACAGCAGGCAAAATATTTAGAAGCAGCTATTTCATATTTAGATGAATTAGGTTATAAGCGATTGAGTGTCTGTCATTGGGCAAAAACAAATCGTGAACGCAGTATGTATAATACTTTGGCAAAATCAGGAGCTGATGTGATACCATTTGGTTCAGGGGCTGGCGGTTTTGTAGGAGATATTTCTATGTTTTTAAATAGAGATTTACAGCGTTATATGAATGCTATTGATGAAGGAAAATGGCCATTGATGGTTTTAACCAAAGAAGCAGAAGGCAAAGTTTTATTTAAGGATATTCAAGCACAGACTGAAAATTGTATGGTAAATATACAAAAATTAGCTCAAGTATATAGTGAAGAACTTTTACAATTAGAAGAAGTATTCAATATTTGGGTGGAATATGGTTTATTTGAAAAATGTGGTCATACTTATAAAATGACGATTGCTGGTCAATTTTGGCAAAATAATATCACACAGACAATAATAGAACTTACACAACAATTATTGATGGGCAAAAAATCTTTTGAAGTTCAGCCAATAGCAGCACAAGGTTAAATGTATAAATAAAATAAGGCAGTTATGATTAATTTTGATAACTGCCATAATTTTTAAAGTATAAATGATAATGATTATTATTAATAGGAATTGATTTTATAATAAAGGAGACGAGTAATGCTAACAAAAAAACGTAAATCTACACTTTTAACTTTATCTATATTGATGGGATTGACAAGTTGCACGCAAGCCAGTGAAGTAATCCAAACACCAGATGTAGTGGTAACAGCTACGAAAACTCAACAAGAAGTGAAAGCTGTACCTAATGCTGTAGAAGTCATCACTAGTGAAGATATTGAACAATTAGGAGCAACAGATATTTATTCTGCTTTGAAATTGGCAACAAATGTTGATGTTTCTCAAATTGGTGCAGGTCATAGATTGATGGTTCGTGGGAAAAATGCAGGTGCTTTAGTATTATTAGATGGCAGAAGAATGTCAAATGAATATTCATCAATGACTAGAGGAGCTTTTGATTTAGATAAGATAAATTTATCTAGTGTAGAACGCATTGAGATTGTTAGAGGTGCAGCCTCCGCTCAATATGGTGCAGATGCTGAAAGTGGAGTAATCAATATTATTACGAAAAAATCTAAAGAACAATCTGTAACTGTAGGAGCAAATACAGGAACTGATGTCATGAATAATTATTATCGTTTTGATTTAGGTCAGCAAGGTAAATTCAATGGTGTAGTGAATGCTAATTTTGCTAAATATCGTAAACGTGAATTTGTCGGTGGCACAGGGACGAATTATTTTGGCCCTAGAACGAATTATGATTTTAGTGGAACGTATGCATTTAATGATAATAATAATTTAGATTTTTATATAGGTTATTATGATGAAAAATCAAAGAAAATAACAGATTATTCTTCTATGGGAATGGGAAAAAGTTCTACAAATTATGATAAGACAAATCAAGATTATAGTATAGCTTATAATGGAAAAGGCGATAATAGTAATTATATGATTAGAGCTTATTATAATCGATATGATAAGGAAGAATATAAGGGCAGTAAAAATAATAGTTATAAGCAAAACACATTTGATACTTTAGGTATTGAAGCTAAAAATACAGTACAAGCAGGAGATGAGCATTTATTAACTTATGGTGTTGAATATAAAAATATAGGTGTAGAAGGCCCAATCTTAGCTTTAGGTGACGGTAATAGCAAGGACAATTCTGCTTATGCTGGATATATTCAAGATGAATGGTTTATAAATGACAAAATTTTATTTATTCCAGCAGTGAGATATGACCATGATGAACAATTTGGCGGAAAAACGACACCAAAATTAGGGGCAACTTATTTTCTAAGTGATAATAGTCGTATAAAAGCGAATTGGGGTAAATCATGGAGAGCTCCGAATTTAGTGGAATTATATGCTGGGCAAGATCATGGTTTTACTACGATATATGGAAATCCAGATTTGAAACCAGAAGAAGCTACTACATGGGAACTCGGTTTTGAAGCTGAAAAAGATAATAATTGGTTGAAATTAAATTATTTTAATAGTAAATATGATAATTTAATAACATATGATAAGGTAAATGGAAAAAATACATTTATCAATGCTCAAGATGCCAAAACTGATGGCGTAGAATTTGAAGTAGGTCGCCAATTCAATGACAATTGGTCTATTAGAGCGACTAGTAATTGGCTCAATGCTAAAGACAGTGATGGGGAAAAAGTATCTGCGACAGCTGATAATATTTCCACTTTAGAATTGAATTATGATGATAATGATATTAATGGATATAGTGCTAAACTTTGGAATTCTTGGGTAAGTAATTATCATTATGCTAATGAAAATTATGATTATAATACTTTAAATTTTGTAGTAAATAAAAAATTCGCTTTTGATGATGGTCGAAGTGGACGAGTTTATGCAGGTGTAGATAATATTGGAGATAAAAAAATAGGAGATATTTATTTAGAAGGCAGAATTTGGCGTGTAGGAGCAGAGATTACTTTTTAAATAAAAAATATTCATAGCTAAAGAAAAGCAAATAATACGTTTAATCTGTTTATATTAATGATAATGATTATTGTTAATATAAACAATTACATATAAAGGAGTTAATATAATGAGATTATCTACAAAAAAACAACAAACTTTATTGACTTTATCAGTGTTATTAGGTTTATCAAGTCCAGTATATGCACAAGATATACAAAATAATGACGTGATAGTTACACCAGATGTAGTAGTTACAGCGACACGAACTCAAGAGGAAGTAAAAGCTGTACCGCAAACTGTAGAAGTAATTACTAAAGAAGATATTGAACAATTAGGAGCAACAGATGTTTATTCTGCACTTCGTTTGGCAGCTAATGTAGATGTAACTTCAGCAGGTATGGCAGGTCATAATGTGATGATTCGTGGAATGAGCACAAATCATACTTTAATTTTAATAGATGGTAAAAGATTTGCTGGAGAAGATACAAGTGCCACACAAAACGTTTATGCCTTAGGTCGCTTGAGTCTGTCAAATATTGAACGTATTGAAATTGTGCGTGGAAGTGCTTCAGCACAATATGGTTCAGATGCTTTAGGTGGAGTAATTAATATCATCACTAAAAAATCAAAAGAGCCATCAGTTATGGTAGGTCTTTCTACAGGATCAGAAGCTATAAATAATTATTATCATATAGATTTTGGAAAACAAGGAAATTTTAGTTCTACTTTTGATATGCGTTTTAGTGATGTACGAAAAAATATGCAATCTGGAGACGAAGGCAGTAATTATTATGGGCCTATTCAAGATTTCAATTTTAGTGGAACATGGGATTTAGGCAATGATAAAGAAATTGATTTGACGCTTGGCTATTATAATGAACATACAAAGGCAGATTATGCAGATAAATATACATCAGGTATGCAAACTAGTAAAGATAAAAAGGAATGGTATGATTATAGAAGGTATGATTATAGTTTAGGTTATAGTGGCAAAACTGATAATAGTGATTATATGATTAGGACTTTTTATAGTAGATTAGATAAAGAGAATAATTTATATAATTATCGCAGTAATTTCCCAGGATCAATGGAAAATATTTTGGGTTCAATGTATCCAAAATATGATTGGGATAAATCCACTTATACGCTTTGGGGCATAGAAGGTAAGAATACTATACAATTAAATGATAATCATCTTTTGACATTTGGCGGCGAATATCGTCAAAATAAAGTCGAAGGTACTCGTTTGGGTGATGGAGGCGATAATGTACATCAAGTAAGTCAGTCAGGTAATGGTTATAATAGTCCAAAATCTTATTCAGATAAAGATATTACAAATTATGCAGGGTATATCCAAGATGAATGGCAAGTAAATGATAAATTATTAGTAATTCCATCTATACGTTATGACCATGATAGTTCTTTTGGTGGGGAAGTTACACCAAAAATAGGTGCGACATATTTTATTAGTGATAATAGTCGCATTAAGGCTAATTGGGGTAAAGGCTTCAAAGCTCCAACTATTAGTGAATTGTATATGGCAATGCATCGTGCAATGGGTGGGCAAACTGTCAATGTTTATGGCAATCCAGATTTAAAACCAGAAAAATCTACTTCATGGGATATCAGTTTTGAAGCTGAAAAAGATAATAATTTTGGTAAATTAACATACTTCAATAATGATGTTAAAAATTTAATCACAACAAAACAGACAGGCAATAGTTATTTTGAGCAAGGATATGTAAATGTAGATGAAGCTGAAATTGATGGTGTAGAAATGGAAATTGGTCGCAATTTAGACGATAAATGGACAATAAAAGTAACAAGTAACTGGCTTGATGCAACAGATAAAGTAAGTGGTGATCGCTTAGATAATCGATCAAAAAATATGACTACATTGCAATTATTATATGATGATCATGATGATTGGGGATATAGTGCGATTTTATGGCAACAATGGGCTAATAAATACCATTATAATGATAATGATTATAATTTTACTACAACTAATTTTGTACTCAATAAAAAATTTGGTGAAGGAAATAGAGTTTATGCAGGTGTAGATAATATTTTTGACAAAAAGATTAGTGATATTGGTTTAGATGGTATGATTTGGCGTTTGGGTGCAGAATGGACTTTCTAAGATAATAAGATAAATTAAATAAAGTAGCAGGGTAAAATCTTGCTACTTTGTTTTAATTAATAAATAAATTTTTACTAAAAGGAGATGGTATTTTGAAAAAGTTTTGGCAGATAATTGCTTGTAGTGGGCTAGTATTGACTAGTTGCTTGGGAGGTATGGCTCAAGCACAAGATGAAAAATCTGACGTAGAGTATTATTATCAAGGGGAAAAAATTAATTTAGATAAAGCGGTGAGCATTTCTCAAAATTATGATGTAGTATTTTTTGATGAATATCACGACCAAAAATCTATTCATGAAGCAGAATTATTATTTTTCCAAGAGATGTATAAACAAAATAAAGATATGATATTATCTATGGAAATGTTTGAAAGAGATGTTCAGCCTGTAATGGATAAATATTTAAATGATGAAATGACAGAAACAGAATTTATAAATAATTCTCGTCCATGGGAAAATTATCAAACAGATTATAAACCATTGGTAGAATTTGCTAAAGAAAAAGATATGTATGTTTTAGCATCAAATATTCCACGAAGAATAGCTAATCAATATACAAAAGTAGGTGATTTAGCTTTAATTGAAGATGAAGATAAAATTTATTTGCCGAAAAAACATTTAGTAGAATATGAAAGATATTATGATAAATTCAAAAATTATATGTCTATGGGTGATGGTCAAGGTCATATGATGATGACACCAGAAAGAATAGAAGCTTTCTATAAAGCTCAATGCTTAAAAGACGATACCATGGCGGAAAGTATTGTTGAATTTTTAAAGGAACATAAAAATAAAAAAGTTCTCCATGTACAAGGAAGTTTTCATGGTGATGAACATTTAGGCGTGGTAGAAAAAGTAAATAAACTAAATCCTAGCTTAAAGACTGTAGTTATAACACCTATTGAGGCTAAAGAATATGAGAAAATGAAGAATAATTATGGTGAGGATACTATAATTATGACTTTTGTGAGAAAATAATATTCGTATATTTATTTATCAAAGTGCCTGTTTTATGCAGGTACTTTTTTTATTGTTGCCATTTTGTTGCCGTTTTTATTTAGTCATATAATTTTCAAACGTATTTGCTGTATCTAATTTAGATTTTTCTGTTATATGAAGATATATTTTGCGAGTTGTTTCATCACTGGAATGACCTAATCTTTGTTGGATTGATTCTAAACTTATATTACCAGCTTCAGCTAATAAAGATACATGTGTATGACGAAATAAATGAGCATAAATTTTTTTATTAAATAAATGTTTTTTATTTATTTTTGTAAAAATTAATTGTACAGTTGGTTGTAAAACTGCAATTTCTTTAAATTTTGTTTTTTCAAATCTTGTAAATACAAAATCTAAATTTGGTTTGTTATTACGTGTGCCATAAAGAACACGTAACGTTAATTGTTCTGTTTTCCATTTTTTTAATTCTGTTGCTAATGTATTACCAATTATTATAGTTCTAATACTGGATAAATTTTTGGGTGAATTTTGTCGTTCATATTCATTTTGATTTTTAGAATACATACTAGATTCAATTTTTATTGTTTTATTTTCAATATCGATATTTTCCCACAGTAAAGCACAAGCTTCACCTAATCTTATTCCTGTGTATGCAAGTGTTAAACATAATGGATAAAAATAGTTACTACCATAGCCTTTATAGTTTTTAGCAAAATCCAAAAATTCTAATAGCTCATTTTTAGTTAAATACATAGATGTTATATCTTTTTTTGTTGGTTCTATTTTAGGCATTATAGTATTATCTGCTGGATTTGAATTTATAATAGAATATTTTACTGCTGTATTGAATAAATTTTTTAATATAACATGGGCTCTTTCTACTGTTGATTTTTTTCGTCCGATAGCATAATTATTTAGAAATGATTGATAATCATGGATTGTTATATCTTTTATTTTTTTATTACCAAAATATTTAATCCCAATTTTTACATTGCTTATTAAAGTAGGTAGACTAGCCTTTTTTAGATGTAAACTATATTCTTTTATCCATTCATCAGCATATTCTTTAAATGTAATATTACTTTCAATTACGTTTTTCCCAAGTAATAACTTATTAAGAATAGGTTGTGCAGCAGCTCGAGCTTCTTTAGCTGTTTTAAATCCACTTTTAGAAACACGTTTTCTTTTTCCTGTAATAGGGTCGCGACCTGCTTCTAGTCTATATGTGTAGGTAGTGCCTTTTTTCCCTTGTCTTTTATAAACCAATATTTTACCTTGTGTTGCCATATCTAACAAGTCCTTTCTATAGATACTTTTGTTTTGTTATTTTCTTTTGGCCATTAATTTTATGTTTACAATAGATTTATAAAATAGATATTTATTCAATTTAGTGTAATATTTTAATTCGGTTTTCTGAACATAAAAAGTAATAAATAAAGACTAAATTAATAGTCAAGGTAATATTTTTCTTGATTTTATATGATATAACATATAAAATATATATAGGATATAACATATATTTTATTATGAGGTGATTTATTTGACCGATAAAAATGAATTTGAGGTCATATTTTTCAAAAAAGATGATAATACTATTCCAGTTAAAGAATTTTTAGATGTTCTTGATATTAAAATGCGTGCTAAGGCTGTTGGTATGATTATTAGATTAGAAAAATATGGCAATGAATTAACTGAACCGTATTCAAAAGTTTTAGATGATGGAATATGTGAGCTTAGAATAAAACAAGGTAGTAATATTAGTAGAATTTTATACTTTTTCAGAGTTGGTAAAAAAATTATTTTAACTAATGGTTTTGTAAAAAAAACACAAAAAACACCTAAAAAAGAAATAGAATTAGCTAAAAAATATCGTAAAATTTATTTAGAAAGAGAGGATTTATTATGAGTGATATTCAAAAATATTTAAATGAACAATTAAAAGATGATGATTTTAAAAAAGAATGGAATAACATTCAGCCAGAACTTCAAATTATTGATACTTTAATTGAAGCTAGAAAAGCTAAAAAAATTACACAGAAACAATTATCTGAACTTACAGGGATTACTCAAGGAGATATTAGTAAATTAGAAAATGGTTCAGCTAATCCATCAATAAAAACATTACAACGATTAGCAAATGCTTTAGGTATGATGTTAAAAATTGAATTTGTACCGGTAAAATAGAATAATATGTTTATTATAAAAGGGCTATTAATTAGCCCTTTTATATATTTTCAAAGATATCTTTTACTTTAATTACTAAGTTATCACATATTGATACTTTTATATCAGTGTAAATAGTTAGCTTATTTTTATCATCATTTGCTAAAGCTTCATTTTCTGCTATTTCTTCATCTGTGAAATATACATAAACATTATCTAAATAAAATCGATGGTTATTATTTAAATATACCTTTACAGATTTATCTACAGTATTTACTATCCAGTATTCTTTTACACCAAATTTTTCATAAATATCTTTTTTTATTCCTTTATCATTTTTAGCTGTAGATGGAGATAATACCTCTACTACTAAATCTGGTACACCTTGTATATTTAAATCAGTAATAATATTTTTATTACATATAATCATTACATCAGGAATGAAATGATTTTTTTTCATCTAAATATACATCTACACTATCAGCAAAAGCTTCGCATTTTTTTCCTTTTAAATATGTTCTAAATTCGGAAAAAATATTACCTAATGCTTTACTATGGTCTATTCTAGGACGTGGCGACATCATAAAAATTTTTCCGTCGATTAACTCAAATCGTTCTTTATAATCATCAATATATGCAAGATTACTCATATTTTTCACCTCATTTATATAGGATTATTTACAATATAAGTTGGGAGAGTTTTTTATTTTTTGCATAGTATAACTTATATTATCAATAAAGCACTAGAATTATATCTAGTGCTTTATTTTTATTTCAAGCCAAATTGAGATTTCATACTAACAACGCCATTACTAAATGTAACATTAAAATTGCCACCATTTTTATTCATCCAAGTATACATAATTGATTCTTGTCCAACAATATTAACTTGAGATGATAATAATCCTTCTCTTCCTACTACTTTACATACTTCTTCATAAGAAGAACCCATTTGTATATTATTAAATTGTTCTAATGTAATATCTTTTCCATCTATGTTTACTAAACTAGAGAAATCTGCCATTGCTTTACTTACCATTTGTCCATTTTGGAACATACAATTCATGTTTGCCATACCTTCATGCCAACGATAAGATTTTGTTTCAATATCGCCAAATTTATTTGAACTTTCTAATTCGCCTTCAGTTCCTATAATTTTATTGACATCTTCAACAGTAATACCCATTTGTAAATCAACAAATTTTTGGTATGTAAGACCTTCTGTTTTTATTGTTTTGTTTGAGGAGGTAGAGGTTGATGAATCGTTATCGTTGCTACCACTAATAGCACCAATAATACCTCCTAAAACTAAAAGAGCAATGATAAAGCCTAAACAACCTAAGCAACCTTTTTTAGCCATAATAATATAACTCCTTTGTTTGATAATTTTTATTTAGTAGTTTTATCTTCAATAACATTTGTTGAGTTATCTATAGTGTTTGAAATAATGTTATGTTTTACTAAATAATTACGAGATGTTTCATCTGCATAATTGACATACTCCCCATGCCTAAAAACAGGGATTTTTGGATATAAACGATACTTGCCTACTAAAATAACAGGTCTTACTGTATCTCTCCAAAAAAGGTTGATGTCCCAACCTTCATGTAATCATCGTTTTTATTGTGCGTTTTTACTTGTTTTCCTACCCGCAATTATAAATACTATACCAAATATAATAAACAAACTACTCCAAATTGATAAATCTTTATATACATCACTGTTCGTCATACCAATTATACCTGAAACCAAATAGAAACCTGCCGAAGTATATGCACCTCCTACGGAGCTTCTTGTAGCTACTGCCACTATACCAGCTATAAGTGACAAAAAAGCTACTATTAATCCAGCTCCTCCACCTACATCATTACTTTGATTTATAGAATTTACCACACCAGCAGCACAAGATTGAAATGCAATAATAACAAATAAAACGATAGTTATTATACCTAAAATAAGTCTAGTTGTTTTCATTTTTAATATCTCCTTATATGAATGTTAATTTATAAAAATAAAGTTTATAACTATGGGTATATATAATAATTATTTTTTATGTCCTAATTCTAGAAATTGGATAATGTATCGTTTATCAACATCACTAGAATAGGACATTAGTTCAGCACTAAATGTATTGGCTTCGTTTTCTTTACGTGTGTTTTGGAAAAATGTTCTACCAGCAATATTATAACTGGAGTAACCTTTATGGCATAAAAAATGTCCTAGCTCATGACATAAAACAGCTTTTTTCTGCCATTCGTTTAAGTTTTCATCAATAAAAATATATTTGCGTCTTAAAATGCGTCGCCACATTCCATTTATTTTATATGGCATATCACAAAATACTATTTCAAATTTTAGCTCTCTAGCAATATAGTATGGGTCTGATGTGCCATATTTTTTTACTAGATTTTTGGCACGCAATTTTAGATTTAACATAAAAATCACTTCTTACGTTTATTTTTTTCTTTTGCGTCCCAAAAGGCAGCTTCGATTATACGTTTTAGTTTTTCCTTATCTTCTGGTGTTACTAATACACCATTTAGAGTATATTCTTCTTTTTCTAATAATTTAATTAAATCTTTTGGTTTATTTTCTACTTGTGCATTAATAGCATTATTTATATTAAAATCAGTGTCATCTAGTAATTCAGATATATTTATATTTAAAGCATTAGCCAATCTTTTTATATCATCTTGATTTATAGATGATGTGTATCCACGTTCCCAATTAGATATAACTTGACTTGATTTATTAATAAGTTTACCTAAACTTGCTTGAGTAAGTCCTCTATCTTTACGTAATTGTTTTATTTTATCTTTTAGTAACATATAAGCACCTACTTTCATATAATATATAGTAACATAAATTAACATATTTTGTTAGTTTTATAACGGATTTTGAGGATTTTTTTGCAAAAATATATTGACATTAACGTAATTCGTTATTATAATATAAATATAACGAAAAACGTTATAAGGTAGGTGATAAAATGCCAGTATATAAAAATGTAGCAAAGATAAGACAGGCTAAGGGAATTACTAAAACCGCAGTAGCCAAAAGTTTAGGTATGAGTTTACAAGGATATCGGTATTTAGAAAATGGAGAAAGTCGTCTTGATGTAGAACGATTAAAATTAATAGCAAAAAAATTAGGAGTAAATTGCTCTGTTTTTTTTGATGATAAACTAACGGATAACGTTATAAAAGAGCAAATATAAATGAACATCTAGCGTGTAGCACTGACCCAGCAATAAAAAATCTAATGGCAAAAAAATTACTTCCCCTAAAAAGTAAATAATATTGCTGGGTGCGTGGTACACGCTAGAAAAGGAGAAAATAGTATGTCGTTATTTTTCTTGCCATCGAGAAAATCTATACAAAAAGAGATTGAAAAGAAGATTAAAGAGAAACCTAATATATCAGATTGGACAGAAGATGAAAAACAACTTATAAAATATGATATTTTTTGCGAATTTTTATCTTCCTGTTTTGTAAATATTATATTTTATGCAGTAATAATATGGATTTTGATAAATATACTTATTTATTAGGTTTTAAATATTTATTTACTATGAAGTTTATTATATAAGCTAATGTAAAAAAGGATAATGGATTTTTAAAAACATCATCAACTAAGGTAATCTGTCCAGATAAAGATTGAAATAAACTATTCTGAATAGTAGATATTCTGGAAAGGAATTGTTTATCGTAATTTATAGATACTTTTAATTGTATTATATGGGCATTATAAGAAATTAAGTTATTTCTAAGAACATCATCTATAAATTTAGAATAATATTCTAAATATGGTGGAATAAGTTCTAATTTATCAATAAGTAGTTTTTTATCTATATCAATATCATTTTGTTTTAAAAATACTAGTAAAGACATATTTTGTTGAACTATCCATTTACATTTTAAAAGAGATTCTCTATAAGATTTTTTAAAAGATAACCATTGTTTTAAAAAATAGGCAATTATAGCTATGATAATGGGGATTGCTCCATTGAGTAGAATAGCTAAGATATTTTTAATGGTAATAAGAATATCTAATAAAGTAATATTGAACATTAAAATAAACAAAATAATAAAAAGGAAAAATAAAAACTTTTTCATGATTAAGATTTTATCTCCTTAGTACGTAATTCAATAAGCTCAATCAATAATTCTAATTCTTTGCTAGGTAGTTTTTCAGCTACTTTTATAAGGCGAGTTATTTCAGGAGATTGAGTTGGTACTTCATTAGAAAAAAATTCATGTGGTTTAAATCCTAAAGCTTCAATTAATTTAATAGCAGTATCAAAAGATACTTGTCTTTTTCCTGCTTCTAAATCACTTAATCCTGATTGTGCAATTCCTACAGATTTAGCAAGTTTATTCATACTAATACCTTGTTTAGTTCGTTCTTCTTTTATTCTTTGACCTAAAGTCATAAAATCAACTACTTTCAATTATTAATCTTAATTCAGATTATACCATAATTTTTTTATCACTTTTTATCTTAAAACAGATTGACAAATTATCTATAAAGAGATAAAATAATTATAGTAAATCAGATAAGGAGGTATAAATATATGAAAAAATCTTTAGCAAGTAATATTTCTTATTTTAGAAATGAAAAGGGTTTATCTCAAAATGAATTAGCAAATTTAGCTAAAATTCCACAATCAACTATTAGTGATATTGAATCTGGGAAAAGAAAAAATCCTGGTGTTAATACAATTATTGCTATTGCAAAGGTTTTAAATGTAAAGATAAATGATTTATTGAAATAAAAGAATAATATCATGACTGACGTAGAACAATTAAAAGAAGAAATAAATAGTTAAAATCAATACAAAGTATGGAAGAAAAACTTAATTAAAATCGCATATTACAACGAACGCTTGGCGGTGGGTTTTGATTAAACCGTTATTATTGTAACTTATAGCTTATTTAGTGGGTAGCAACCATATGTACTATTAATTTTATTGTAATTCTAATTGAGGTAATAAACTATGATAAAAGATTTCGGATTACTACTTATAGAAGCACGAAAAAGTGCAGGTTATACACAAGAACAAGCAAGTGAATTATTAGATATAAGTGTTAGGACATTGGCAAAGTATGAAGCTAATCAAATAAGACCAACCATAGATAAAATGAATGATATTGTTGAGATTTATGGTAGTGAATATATAGGGTATCAATATTTATTAACTTACAAATTAGGACAAAAATTGCTTGCCCCTATTGAAAATAAAAGTTTTTCGGAAACTGTCTTAAGTTTTATAACCAATATAAAGAAATCTAACAAATGTATAGATGATTTAATTGAAATTGGTGCTGATGGAAAAATAGATAAAAAAGAACAGCCTAAATATAAACAAATATTGAATACATTTAGGCTGATGACAAAAGATATTTTGATATTAAAGTTTTGTAAAAATAAAAAAGCTGAACCATTTAATAAACAGTCCAGCATATAATAATTAAATTCTTTGTAAAAATATTATAGCACAAACACGATAAAAATTAAAGAATAAGAGAAATCAAAAAGGTCGGTTCGTAGTGCTTAGTTTAAAAAATTGGTGCGTAGCAAGCCATAGCAGAAAGGTTATTAACATAACAAAAAATAAAAAAAGAAAATGGCAAATCTTTAACGATAATCTTCTTAACAAATTTATTATGGTAGGGAGGTTTGCAAGTGGTTCTGCTATGGTGCTTGGTACGCACCAGTAAGAAAGAGAGGTGAGAATATATGGAATTACCAATAAAAGAACAAAGTACATTAGAAAATATTAGAGATATTCTTATTGATTATGTAAAGGTGAAAGAAGAAAACAAATTATTAAAACAACAATTAAGCGGTAAAAATGATTATAGCAAGTATTGTTCACCTGCTGGCATATCTACTGCAAAACAAGTTGAAGAATTTACAGGTTTAAAACCTAGTATGGTTAGAGAACTTGGCTATCGTGGTGTATTTGAAGAAATAAGAGAAGGTAAAATGGTGCGATACAAATTTAGTAGTGTATTGGCATTTGTTCAAGGAAAACCAAAATTAAAGGTGATTTAGTATGAAATGTTGGCGGTGCGGTAAAAAATTGAATAAAGGGCAGGTGCATATATTGCATTTGATATGCGGTCTTGCTGTTCCAGTATGTGCTGATGACCGTCAATGTTATTCATTTGCTCAAAAAATAAAAAGGAGTGATAAAAATGTATGTAAATATAAGTAAATATATCTGTATTAAGCATAGAGGTGCTTTAAAAAAAGGTGAAATAAAATTATTTCTAAATTTAATGATGTTAATAAAAAAAGCTGACCAGCATTAAACTAATCAGCAACATAAAAAATTATTCGTAATTTAAGTATAACATAGGAGTAAAAAAATGAAAATAATTGCTATCTATGAATATAAAGATGATGTAAAACCCATCTTAATTATAGCAACTAATTGTATAACTGATTGGGAATATAAAAATATTTTAAACGGTAGATTAAGTGATATATATTTTGATAATAACCGTTGGCATATTGAATATTTTGATGATAAAGGTAATGGTTATGCAGATATTTTACCACCAGATGTGCAGATAATAACAAATAGAAAGGCTGTGGCGTGATGAATTTATATGAAATAAAACAAGAATTTGAAAAGGCTATTGAAGAATGTGTGGACATGGAGACAGGAGAGATAATAAATCTTACTCGTCTTGATGAATTAAATATGGTTTTAACTGACAAGCGAGAAAATGTGGCTTTATATATAAAAAATCTAAGTGCAGAAGCAAAAGCGATTGATGAGGAAGCTAAAAATTTAACCAATAGAAAAAGAGTTCTTAATAATAAAGTAGAAGGATTAAAAAAATATTTAGCTTCTAACTTAGAAGGACATAAATTTGAAACTGCAAAAGTTGTAGTTAGCTTTAGAAAGTCTGAACAATTAGAAATTAATTCTATAGAGCATATACCAACAGAATATTTAATATCACAAGAACCTAAAATTGATAAAGTGGCATTAAAAAAATCAATAAAGCAAGGTGCTGTTATAAATGGTGTTCAGATAATTACAAAACAAAATATTCAAATAAAATGAGGTGCTTTAAATGAGTAGAGTTGTTTGTATAATGGGCGAAAGCGGAGCTGGTAAAACTACCAGCCTTCGTAATCTTGATTATAAAACTACATTTATTATTGACGCAGACAGAAAAGGTCTTAGCTGGAAGGGTTGGAAAAAGAAATATAATACAGAAAATAAAAATTATGTTCAAACTTCAAATGTAGGTGCTATAGAAAATGTTATTAGTAGAATTGATACAGATTTTAAAGATATAAAAGTTCTTGTAATAGATACTATAAATGCCATTATGGTTGATGATGAAATGGCTCGTATGAAAGAAAAAAATTATGATAAATGGCAAGATTTAGCTACCTGTATATGGAGAGTAATTTCCAAATTGCATTTATTAAGAGATGATTTAACAGTTATATGTATTGCACATTCTCAAACAGATAGAGATGACAGTGGTTTTTATTTTACACGTATAAAAACCAGTGGTAAAAAGTTAGATAAAATCGTTTTAGAGAGTAAATTTACAACAGTATTGTTAGCTAAAGCAGTTGATGGCAACTATGTATTCGAAACATATGCTAATCATTCCACAGCAAAAAGTCCTATGGGGTGTTTTGATAAAGAGATACCTAATGATATAAAAACTGTAATTGAACAATTAATAAAATATGAAAATGATGAGGAGTAATTAACTATGATGAATAAACCTGCAAATTGGGATAGTGTAGAAGCTATTACAGGAGAATATAAAAAATTACCTGCTGGTGGCTATGTATGTAGCATTGTTAGAGCTGAATGTACTAAATCTAAGAATGGAAAAGAGATGTTAAAACTTGCAATAGATATTGCAGAAGGTGAATATAAAGATTTTTATTTAAATCAATATTTACAAGAGCAAGAACGAAATAAAGAACAAGCCAAATGGAGAGGTTCATATTATCAACTTACAGAAGGCGATAGTATGGGACGTTTTAAAGGTATGTTATTAAATATTGAAAAATCAAATCCAGGATATAAGTGGAATTGGAATGAAAAAAGTTTAGAAGGAAAATTATTTGGTGGAGTATTTAGGGAAGAAGAATATATTAATCGTAATGGCGGATTATCTACTGCTGTTAAATTAATATCAATTAGACCAGTAGAAGGAATTACAGATATTGAACCACCTGCAAAAAAAGTATTAGAAAATAATAATCTAGCTGAAAATTTTGGAGAAGAAATTCCATTTTAATGATTAAGTATGGAAAAATTGTAAAGAGAACTGAAGGCGGTGTAATCGCCTTCATTCCTTGTGAAGATAATGAGATTACAAAAACAACTAGAAAAATTATTGTTGAAATACCAGATAGTAGAAAAATAAGTATGGCTCAAAGAAAAAAGGCTTTTGTTTTGTTGGGATATATTTCAGCATGGTGGGGATATACTCCATTAGAAGCAACAAAAGAAATAACTAAACAAATGTTTAATGGTCATGTTCCATGTAGTTTTGATACAGACTTTTCTTTATCAAATTGTAGTGTAGAAGTAGCTAGATTATATATAACGTATTTAATAGATTTTTGTATACTTCATGATATAGATATAGGAGAGCCTTTATATGAATTATGTGAAGATATTCCTAAATATGTATGGGCTTGTTTAATGAAAAAAAGATGTGCAGTGTGCGGTAAAAAAGCAGAACTTCATCATGTAGATGCTATAGGAGCTGGTAGAAATAGAAAAGAAATACCACAGGTAGGAATGCAAGTATTACCACTTTGTAGGATACATCATAATGAGATTCATAACATTGGTAAATTAACATTTTTGAAAAAATATATTTTACAATCCATAGCATTAACTAAAGATATAGCAAAAATTTATAAGTTAACTAAAAAGAATATGGAGGTAAGAACAAAATGAGTAATGTAACTATTAATAAGATTAAATATCAGGAAAGTTCAGGTAAATTAACTATTGAATATATGAGGACAAATGAAAATAAAAAGCCATCATATCATACATCTATATTTAACGATGAACCTGCACCAGAATTTTTTACAGCATTAAAAAATTTAACTAAACCAACATTAAATATTTTAGGATTAGGAGCATTACTTATAAAACGTATAAAACCTTATGCGGTAAGTTTCAAGTATGCAGAAGATAAAACAATGTCAGCAGTTATTTCTAGCATGTTTTATGTGCCTTCTGCTGATAGAGAGATAGTAGTAAATACACCTCTTATGAAATGTCCTTCTGATGAGGTAGAAGCAAGTCAAGCTGGGTTTTTTAATCAAGAAGCGGTTGACGCTCTTTGGGCATTTGAACAAGAAGCACGCAAGTATTTAGATGGTAAGAGAAATCAAATTTCCTTATTTGGAGAAGATACTGAAGCTGAAACAATAACTGATGATGTGTCTGTAGTTGATGTACCAAAACCAAATAATGTTGTACAAATGCCAACAGTGGCACAATAAATAGGAAAAGGTGCTTGCCATAAAGACAAGCACCTATCCACGAGGTAAAAAATATGGAATTAAAACCTTTATCTTTAATAATTTCTTTTCGTTCTAATTATGCTAGTAAATTAGATAACGATACCCAGATTTTATATTGGGTATTATGGGACAAATGGAATTATCTTAGGCGACCTACTCAATTTAATATAGATAATAATACATTGATGATAGAAGCTAATTTGAAAAATTATAGTAAGTTAAATGATAAACGAAAAAAACTTATTGAAGCAGGATTGATAGAATATATTCCCAGTAAGACACGAGGTAAAAGCTCAACATATGCTTTAATAAAAAATTATGTTGAAAATGTAACACCAAACCTAAATCAAAACCTAATTCAAAACCCAAAACCAAACCCAAATACAAACCTAAAACAAAACCTAAATGAAACCCAAGAACTCAATAATAATGCGAACTCTTACGACCTCATAACAGAAAATACAAACCTAAAATCAAACCTAACTCAAAACCTAAATACAAACCCAATACCAAACCTAAAACAAAACCCTAATAAGAGTAATAGAGATATAGAGAATAATATATATATATATAATAACGCGCGTGATGATAACATTTCTCCAGCAGAAAGTCAAGTACTTATTTTCTATCAAAATCGAATCTGCTCTAATCTAGGAGGAACACCAGGAGCTAATGAAATAGCCTGTCTTAGAGAGTATGCACAAGTTTATGGAGCAGAACAAACTATACAAGCTTTAAAAAAGGCATTGCAAAGCTCTAGAAAATTGCAAGGAATATACTTTGTTAAGTATGTAGGTGGAATATTAAGAGGTTGGGCAAATTTGAAAATAGCAGGTGGTGAATCTAATGGACAATTACAATCTAGCAACCTATCAAGAACTGCAACGCAGGCTCAAAGAAAGACAGGAACAGATATCAACTGGGCAGAGCTTGATTGATGGGAAATTGGTATGTAAAGAACTAGGAATAAAATATATATCATGTGAGTTTTCTAAAAATGAAATGGCATTAGTTGATGCTATGTATAGACAAGAAAAATGTAAGATTTGTAATAAGCATGGTATTGATTGCAAAAATTGTTTTTATGTAAAAGTAGATGAACAAGCTGGTAAATATTTTATAAGCTACAGTAATTGTGAACGCTGGAAAAATTATAAACAGCAAGAAAAAATAAATAGGCTTATGGAGCAAAGCAATGTGGGGAAACTTTTTGAAGGTAAGACCTTTAATAATTTTAAAATATTGCCAGCAACAGAGAATGCTTATAATGATTGTTTAGATTTCTGTACGAATTATATTCCTAAAAGTAGGGGATTGAGGTTACACGGTAGATATGGGTGTGGTAAAACACATCTTGCAGCAGCTATATTAAATAATTTATTGAAACAAAATATACCAAGCATGATGATTGTTACAGCAAATTTATTTGATTGTATAAAACAAGGCTTTAATGACAAGGAAAAAGCTTTAATAGCAACGGAATTAGTAAATAAAGCTAAACAAGTTGATGTATTAATTCTTGATGATTTTGGAGCAGAAAAAGATAGAGATAGCAACGGAAATTTAAAAATGGTGGGTAGTTGGGAACGTGAAAATTTATTTTTGTTAATAAACACTAGATATGAAAATAATCTTACAACGATAATAACAACTAATTACAATATGCAAGAACTATTTGAATTATTTGGAGAACGAATAATGAGTAGAATTGCAGAAATGACAAAACCTGTTGGAATGAAAGGTGCAGAAAATTATCGTATAAGATTAGCACAGGCGGTGTGATTATGAAAAAGATATGTGCAAATCCTGAATGTAGAAAAGAGTTTGAAAGTAATTATAAAAACAAAAGATTTTGCTGTAAAGAATGTTATAGCAAAGCATTTTATCAAGAGCATAAAGAGTATTGGAACCCTGAACCTAAAAGAAAAATAGAAGCAGAGCAGAAAAGAATAGAAGTGGAAAATAAAGCTAAGAGGGAAAAACGTAGAAATGACATTAATCGTTTATATAAACGAACCTAAAATAGTTAAATCACATGGTGGGAAAATTACAGGTGGATTTGATTATTTCATGATATCAACAAATTAGGAGCAAATTTCTATGGAAGATTTAGAGTCAATAAAAGATAAGCTTGAATATATAGACATTGCAATGAAGTTATTATTGCAATATGGAAAAAATAATCCAGATGTAGTTGATTTTCTTAGTAAAAATACAATGATTGCTAAAGATAAAGAAAATGGTTTTTGTGTAGTAATTAGTTTTAAAAAGATGAGGAATAATAATGAGTGAATTTATAAGTGGAAATGCTGGGATAATAAAAAAAGAGGATATTGTTTTTTTAGAAATATTAGAGCCTAATCCATTCTTTTTAAAAGATGAGTATAAGATATATGCTACTACTTATACTTTAGATAAAGGTGAACGTAAAGTATTGTTGGAAAGCAGAAAAAAGTATAAGGAAATAGAAAAGGAATTTAATAGGATAAAAAAAGAAGTTGAAAATACTGTAAAGAAAAAAATTTGTTGGAAACCAAAAGAACAGGAAACATATTATTATGTTGGTATTTCAGGTGATGTTATAGAAGATAAATGGGATGAAACAACAACTGATTATGCTTTTTTTATAACAGGTAATTGTTTTAAAACTAAGGAAAAAGCAACAAAACATATAACAGAAATATTAAATATTTATGGAGTTAAAAATAATGCAAAATAGACCAAAATATAATGCAAAAAAAACAATAATAGGCAATTTAAAATTTGATAGTAAGAAAGAAGCAGAATACTATTTAAAATTAAAAGCTAAACGTATTAATGGAGAAATAAATTGGATAAAGTTACAGCCGGAATTTTTGATTTTAAGAGGATTTACATTAGAAAATGGGGAGCGTACAAAAGGTATACGTTATGTAGCTGATTTTGAAGTTGAGTATGCTGATGGACATAGAGAAATAATTGATGTTAAAGGTGTAAAAACAGAAGCGTACAAAATAAAAAAGAAAATGCTCCTGGATATGTATCCTAATATTAATTTTATAGAGGTATAAATGATGAGGGAAATATTATTTAGAGGTAAAGATATAAATACAAATAAATGGTGTTATGGTGGATATGTTAGAAAAGTTTTATTTAAAAATACGAAAGATGAAAAAATAAGACATTATATATTTGATGGAGAAAATGCCGGACCAATAGTAATGCATGAAGTTAATCCAGAAACAGTGGGGCAAGCAATATGGCTTAAAGATGTAAACGGAAATGAGATTTTTGAAGGAGATATTGTAGAAGAAGTTAAACCAGAATGGGACGAACCTTCTCGTGCTGTTGCTGTTTTTGAAGATAATAATTTTGTGTTTGGTTATAATACCGGAGCGATATTATCAGTTGAATTTTTTTATAATGAAATAAAAATAATTGGGAACATATTTGATAATGAAGATTTATTTGAAAAAATATCTGAACAACACAAAATTGAATATTATCAAGAAATGAAAGAATTACACGGTGATTTAGAAAGTTTATAAGTGTTAAAAAATACAAAAAGTGTGAACGACTATGCAATGTGATGAACGATATTATGAAGCCGACACAGGGTATATGTGTTGGATTAATAAGAAACCATGTAATAAAAATAACTGTACATTAAAACATAAATTTGCAAAAGAATTTTCTAAAAAGGTAGTAAAAAATATAAAGGCTGGTGAGTGAATGAGAAAGGAAGGGATAAATCCTCTTACAAATGATGGACAATATGCAGATACAACATATAAAAGAGCTGTTGAAAAAAGAAACCGAGAAAACTTCTTTTATGCTTTTTGTCGTAGGGCTTTTAGACGAGCTAATGTAGAACTAATGAAACGTTTGCATATAAAAATTTTAAGAATTGATTTCTGGGATATGGAAACAGATAATAAAAAAGTAATGAAGGTAGGAAAATATGAATAATAATGGACCTAAGTTGATAAGAATACCATTAAAGACAGAACAAGAATTTTATAAAAGAAATATTCCTATAATCAAAATTACAAGTATTATATTGTGCTTGATAGCAACTACAATATTTTTAATAGGATAAATCCACTAATTAGGATAGCTAAAATAAAGCTATCCTTTTAGTGTTTATATGAAATAAAGGAGGTATAGAAATAATGACTAAAATAGATGAAGCAAAAGAATATTTACAACAGGTATATAAGGCTAAACAAGTATGTTTAAGATGTAATGCAGATTTAGAAGAATTACGTGCAACATCTATTATGTTAATTCCATCATATAAAGAACGTACAGGTTTTAGTAATATAAAACATGATACCAGTGATTTTATATCTAAATTAGAACAACAGGAAGAAGAAATGGAAAGATTAAAATTAGAATGGCTAAATAAACGCATAGAAATAAAATCTTTTTTAAACAATATAAATATGAGCGAAAATATTAAGAATGTACTTATTTTACGTTATGTTTCTCTTAGAAAATGGGAAGAAATTGCTTGTTCTATTAATTGTTCATTTAGATGGGTGCATACATTACATTCTCAAGGATTATCCATTGTTGCAAAAAAAATAAAAAATTAGTTCACTAAAGTTCACTAAAATTCATAGAAGTTCATACTTTAATTGTGATATAGTTATACTTGTTAAAGAAAAAGATAAACCGTTGGTAAAAATACTAGCGGTTTTATTGTTTTATAAGTTTATCTTGTATAAATATTGGTATATACCCATATATTTTAATAATAATATGTATTTTTATAATTTATATTAGAATAATAGCCTTCATGTTGCAAAATTTATGTAATATGCTATACTAAATATAGGCAAAACATGATAAATTGTCATATGGACAGCAAAACCCCATGAAGCTCGCACCTTCATGGGGTTTCTTGCGTTATATAGCTAACGCTGAAGCTAGGCTAGTTGCCACATAAAACCGAAAGAAGCTTATCTAACCCTTTGCAAATATAGTAGGCAACTATACTTGCCATGACAGCTTCTAAAAACATGATAAATCTTGACATATGGACACCTCCTAACTGTTACCAGTATAGGAAGGGCAACGAGAGATATTATAACATATAAACATATTTAAAGCACCTAAATAGGTGCTTTTTTTATGCCTAAAAATAAGAAAGGAAGTATAATTATGGACATTAAAATTATTTAATAATAGAAGCATGGAAATTGCTAAGAAATACAATATGAAACCAAAAAATAACATTTGCAGGTTTTATTAGATAGGTAGGTTTAGAAACCTACCTTTTTTATTTGGAGGGAGAGTGATGGGAAATGAAAATTTAAGACCATGGGAAAGACAAGATGGTGAAACTGAAAAGGCTTTTTCTGCATTTAAAGCCTATTTAGAAATGGAAGATAGAAATGTAACTTCGCTTGCTAAAAGGTTGTCAAAAAGTAGACAATTACTTGTCAATTGGAAGCAAAAATATAATTGGCAAGAACGTTGTATAGCATGGGATAAATCACTCCAGGAGATAGAATATAAAACCGCTGTAAAAGAACGTAAGAAGATGGCTAAACGTCATATTGCTATTGCAATGTCTATGCAAGCAAAGGCAGTAGAAGCGTTAAAGAAAATAGATGTATCTAAACTAAATGCAAATGAAATTATTCGTCTATTTGATACTGCGGTTAAAATAGAACGTTTAAGCCGTGGAGAAGCTACATTTATAAATTCAAGTAAAAATGATGACTCAAATAAAAAAGATGTTGCTGATATTTTGACAACAGTTTTAGAAAAAGCATGGGATGAGAAAAATTGATGAAAAAAAATAACATAGATGAATTAGTAAATTCTATGAAAAAATATATCCAAGACCCAGTTCTTTTTGTACGTAATGTTTTGAAAGTTAAACCAGACAAATGGCAAGAAGAATGTTTACAAGCAATAGCAAATAATGGACGCGTTGCAGTTCGTTCAGGTCATGGTGTAGGAAAAACAGCACTGGAAAGCTGGGTTATTTTATGGTTCTTATTTACACGTCCATTTCCCAAAATACCATGTACTGCTCCAACTCAGCAACAGCTATTAGATATATTATGGCCAGAAATAAGTAAATGGTTAAAGCGGTCGGAATTAATGGACTCGTTGTTTGATTGGCAAAAAACTAAAATACAAAATAGAATATTTCCGGAAAGATGGTTTGCTACAGCTAGAACAGCTAGTAAACCAGAAAATATGGCAGGGTTCCACGAAGAACACCTGCTTTTTGTTATTGATGAGGCAAGTGGTGTAGCTGACCAGATTTATGAAACAATAGAAGGTGCATTAACTACTAAAGATGCTAAACTTCTTTTATGCGGAAATCCAACTAAGAATTTTGGTGTTTTTAAACGAGCTTTTTTTGAAGATAGATATTTATATTACACAATTAAAGTTAATTGTATGGATACAAACCGTGTAGCTTCTGATTATTGCCAAAGACTTATTAGACAATATGGTATGGATAGTGATGTTGTTAGAGTTCGTGTACTTGGTGAATTTCCAAAATCAGAACCAGATGGATTAATTCCATTAGAAATTGTTGAGGCTGCAATGATGAGAGATTTAGATATAAACTACGATTCAATGCTTCATATTGGAGCAGATATTGCTCGTTTTGGTGATGATGAAACGATATTTGTACCTAGAATTGCTGGAAAAACATTGGGATTGTTTCACTATACAAAGCAAGATACAACAGTAACAGCAGGTAAGTTGTTAAATATTACTAAAAATTTAATGAGAGATTATAACAAACTATATGCGACTATTCGTATTGATGATGATGGTGTTGGCGGTGGTGTTACAGATATGCTTAGGGAAACTATAAGAGAGCAACGATTAAACATAGATGTAATAGCTTGTCATAATGGTGGTAGTCCAATAGACAAAGAGCATTATGCAAATTGGGCTACTGAACAATGGTGTAATTTAAAGCAACGACTACTAGATGGTGATATTGAAATCCCAAATGATGATGAATTATCAGCACAATTAAGTACTCGTAAATATTCAATAGATAGACGAGGTCGTATTATTTTAGAAGATAAAAAGACTTATAAAAAACGTATTCATAGAAGTCCAGACCGTGCAGACGCTTTAATCCTTGCATTTGCTGTACTTAGAAATAATATTGACCCAAATATAGCTGCACTTTTAGGAGGAGCAAATTTATATGGTAATTAAAAAATGGATTGATAAGGCAACTGGAGAAATAAGCAAGTTACGTATTAAAAATTGGTTTTTTAATATAAATAATATGTATTCTGCTCCATATTCATTAGGCATAGAGGGTCATGTTGACTATAAGAAAGCAAGAGACCTTTACTACAACAGAGATGAGAGATATAAATTAGGTGCTGGTTTTGCTAAGCCTATTATAAATACATTAGCTGGATTTATGGGAACACCTCAATTTTATTGTGAAGATAAATTAGCACAAGAAGAATTAGATTTATTTATAAAAAATTTAAAAAGTAAAATGCAACGTACTCATCAAAAAAATTTAATTGATGGTGAAGTTTTTATTCGATTAATTAATAAGAAATCTAATCCCAAACTTTATCCAGAAAATAGTAAAGGTACAACGTTAGATTATATTCTTATACCACCGGAGTTAATTCCTGCAGGTGGAATAGAATTTGACCCTATAACAGGAGAATATTCTGCTATTACTATATTATCAAGAAACAAATGGATTGATGAAAAAGGTAATAAACAAGAGTATATTTTTCGTCAAAGGCTAACTGCAAATGAAATTACTACAACTATTGAAGGGAATGCACCTAAAGGGCTTAAAAGTAAAACAGAACCTAATCCATGGGGATTTATTCCTATTATCCATTTCAAAAATGAGTCAGATGAAACAGAATTACATGGATATAGTGAGTTGGAACCAATAGAACCATTTTTAAAGGCTTATCATGATGTAATGATTCATGCAATTACTGGAAGTAAAATGCATTCAACACCTAAACTTAAATTTAAACTAAAAGATGTTGAAAAATTTTTAAGAGATAATTTTCCTAGTGCTTTTAATGATATGAAACAACAAAAAGATATTAGATTAGATATAAGCGGAAAACAAATTCTGCTAATGCAAGATGAAGATGACGCAAGTTTTATTGAGTGTACATCTGCAATTGGAGATACTTCAACATTATTGCAGTTTTTATTTTATTGTATTATTGATACTTCCGAGGTTCCAGAATTTGCGTTTGGTGTTCATATCTCTAGTTCTCAAGCTAGTACAAAAGAGCAAGGACCAATTCTTACTCGTAGGATAGAACGAAAAAGAGAACAAGTAGAAACATCATGGTTAATGTTCGCACGAATGGCTCTATCTATGATTAGCTCTATATCTGGTAAAAATTATAAATCTTACAATGTAGAAATAAAATGGGATACCGTAATGGACAAAGATGAGCAATCTGAAGCACAAACTTTATATGTAATAACACAAGCATTAAGTAATGCGTTAGATAGCAACATTATTAGTATTCAATCTGCTGTAGATTATTTGGCTAAATATATTGATACCATGGAAAAATGGGAACAAGAAAAATCTAAAATAGAAGATACAAAAATGCTTAATAAACCAATAGAAGAAGCATATCAACAAAACAAACAAGTAAAAGAAATTGATGATATCTTAAATGGAGATAATGCATGAGTGAGTTAGATGGAATTAAATCAGCAGCTGGTGATTATTATAAATGGGCATTAGAAGCTAGAAAAAAATATTTATTAATGTTGCAACAGTCTGATGAAACGATAGCCGAGTTATATATAGCATCCATAAATAGAATTATTCAGGAGTTAAAAAAAGGGGAGAATAAAAATCTTAAATATTTACTAGAAGTAATAGCAAAAGATGTAGACCAATTCAATCAAGATTTGGCAAAAGCAATAAAGTTTGTAGTAGAAAATGGTACAGAAAATGGTATGTATTTTATAAAACAAGTATCTATAGATGTATTGAAAGAAGCTGGTGTTGATACTGTTCCATTTATAAAATCTATGGAATTTAGTCGTAAACGAGCTATACAAACAAGTTTTGCCCGTTCACATGAAGATGGATTAAAATTATCTGAACGTATTTGGAATATTGGTCAACATAATAAAAAAATAATGTCAGATATTGTTCGTGCTGGAGCTGGTGAAGATGTTGTTACTGTAGCACGCAGTTTAGAAAGTTATGTAAAAAAAGGCAAAACAAGTATAGCTGCTAATTATCCTAATATGATAAAAAGAATGGAGAGTCGTATTCCTGCAAATCTTGATTATAAAGCACTAAGACTTGCACGAACTGAACTTACAGCAGCTTATGGTGAAGGGGTAATTGCTTCTGCAAAAGCTACACCTGTAGTTAAATATGTAAAATGGGTTATAAGTTCTAGTCATCCACGTAAAGATATTTGCGATACTAATGCTAATGGTGGACCAAATGGAAATGGAATATATGAAGCAATGTCTTGTCCAATATATCCTGCACATCCAAATTGTATATGTACGTTGCAACCAGCACCAGAAAATACAACAGTTGTGGTAGATAAATTAAAAGCTTGGTTAAAAAATCCACAATCACAACCAGAGATAGAAGAATGGTATCAGACACATTATAAAATGTTTGAATAATGAAAGGGGGTGAAATCATGAGTATAAAAAGAAATGGTATTATGTTAACAGCAAAAATAACTGGCGAAATGAATGTTGAAGATATTCCAGTAGCAAACTGGGCAGATATTGACGCATTAAAAGGTGATGATACTGACCCCTTAGAGGTTGTCATGTCTGTTCCTGCTGGTAAAAGTACAAGGGGATGGAATTACACAAGTAATGCACTAAATTCTATTGTTGGAGAAGTAAACAGCACAGGATTACCTGGATTTTTAGGACATCAAAAAGCTGAAAATGTTGCAACAGAGTTTCCAACACCTGTTACTCATTGGATAGGTGCAAAAATGGAAAATAACGTTGCTTATTTTAGAGGACTTATTGATAAATCTGCAACTGATTTAAAACGATGGATACGAGGAAAAGCAATAAATCAGGTATCTATTTTTGGTTATCCGCAATTAGAACAAAATACCATTACGGGAGAAACAGATGTAATTGATTATAAAGGGTTATCCATAGATTGGACGCCTTTAAATCGTGCAGGAATGCCAACGTCAGTTATAGCTATAAGTGGAGAAATGGCAAGTATAGATAGTATAGTAGATACTTCACATGAAGAATTACGAGATACTTTGCGTCAATTAGCTTATGACAAATTTGTTGGTAATAAAAGTGTCTATTTGTATATCAATGCTGTCTATGATGATTATTTTATAATTTGCTATAGTGATGATACTTCTAGATTAGATAAGTATTATAAAATTAATTATACAAAAGAACTTGATAATATTTTAATTGGCGAGCCTGTAGAAGTTAAGCGAAAAGAAATATGGGAACCTGTAGGAGAAATGGAGATACAAAATATGAATGATAAATTAAAAGCCCTTATTGATAATGGAACAATTACTAAAGAGGATTTAAAACAAGCTTGTGGTGAAATTGGCATTAGTGAAGAACCTAATAAAATTGAGCAAGCTTGCGGTGAAATGTTTGGTAAAACAGGAGATGAGCTGTTAAATGATATTAAAAGTGCAGCAGAATTATTAAAGCAATCTAATAGTAAAAATAAAGAAAAAATTATTGATAAAGTTATAAGTGAAAAAGTAAGTGGAGAAATGGCTCAAAATGTAGTAAAAAAAATGCTTCACACAGATAGTACTGATGAAGCTACAATTGCTGGTGAAATTGATAGTATTTTAGCAGATAAATCTGTACAAGCTTTATTAGCTAATACAAAAATTGATATTGTACCACCAATTAATGGAGACAATAGCAATAATTCTTTCTTTGTTACTAAAAAAGTATCTATTTAATTTTAGGAGGTTAAAATAATGGCTTATAAAGGACAACCTATACCAAGTACAGTATTACCAATAACACAAATAAAAATAAGTGATGGTAAATCTGTAGACGTTACTGTTCCGGCAAGTAATGGAGTTCAAGCTGGAGAATTTTGTGTAGTTGATGGATTTTTTGGAGTTGCACTTCAAACAGTAGATAAAGATAGTAATACCAATGGTACATTAATTGCTTTACAAATAGAACAAGCAGAATATATTACAGGACAAATAGATACATCCAAAACATTTGAAAAAGGCTCCGAACTTTATTTTGACCCAGCGACCAAAAAATTCACTGATGATGATAAAGTATCTGGTGCTTTTTTTATTGGTAGAGTTAGTTATGCTAAAGACAGCAATAATATTATTCAATTTATTCTTTATCCGCAAAATGTAATTCCAGTTGCCGGTGCTTAGTTTAGGAGGAATATAGATGTTAAAAGTAGTATCTCAAGATACATTATTAGAAGCTCGTAGAAAATATACAGGTGAAAGTAAAATTCCATTTATATTTAATGGCAAATTAGATTATGTAAATAAAAAAATTATTAATGGAGAAATGGAAACATTAAGTTTTAGCAAACCATTAGGAGAAATGATTTCTTATGGTGGAACAAATGTTTCTAAAGAATTGCTTAGAAAAGTAGTTCTTGATGTAGAATTAGGTAGAGAAACAGTACAAACTTTATATCATCCAATTTATGATACAATTTCTGACCCTAATTTACCAGAAATTGTAGATGCTAAATGGGCTATGCGTGGTTCATGTGTATTTTTACAAACTGTTGAAGGCAGTGAGATTAAGTTTGGTACAATCGAAGCAGAATATGGGCCAACAGCACGTATTGTTACTTATGCCACTGGTTTTGAATATACAAAACAAATGAAAGACTTTAATCAGTCTTTTCAGGTCGAAATGTTAAATAAGGCTATGGGTGAAAGTTATAATGCTTTATTGAATCATATACATCTTAGTCCTATTTTAGATTTTAGTTATAAATCCAATAATAAAACAGCGTATGCAGGAGCTAGTGAAGATATTGCTTGGGTACGTTTATATGAAACAATAAAAAACGGAATGAAAGACGCTATTAATAAAAAACGTACACCTACAGTTATGTTAGCTAGTGCAGCAAATAAAATTGACATTGAAATGGCTTTACGCGGTGGTTATCAAATCGGGGGTACAAATTATCCAGCCATTACAGGAATTAATACGATTATTTATTATGATGGCTGGGAAGAAACTGTTGGTAAAAAATCTTATATTTATAATGGTTGTCCGGCAAATAAAATTTATTTAATTCGCCCAAAACGAGGTTTTAAAGAACTTTTAAAACAAGATTTACGAATTGAAAGCAATGGAGGAGACCTTACACGCATGATTGAACAGCAGATGATAGGTTATACTTATCGTGGCGTATTTGCAGCAGTTGAAGAAAACGTACAAGAATTAACAATCGCTTAATAAAAAAAGGATGATATTATGATAATTACTGACGAATTTAAAAAGAAATTACGTAAATATCTACATGAAGTTATTCCACCAGACGGAACAGATAAAGATACTAATTTGTCTGATGAAGATATTGAGGAACTTCTTACAGAGGCTGATAATATTTATAGTGCAGCTGCGCAAGGATGGCGATTAAAAGCTACTACTGCACCAATGGAAGTTGGACAAATAACAAAATATAGTATTGGGCAAGAAACCTACGAAAAATCTACAGCAAGTGATTATTTAAGCTATTGTTTGGAAATGGCTAAGATGTATGAGCAAATGGCAGAAAAAAATAATAATCTTTCAGGTAGTAGAATTTTTACAGTAAAGGTGCCAAAAATCTTATGAAAAATTTCATTGAAGAACGTAAAAAAGATATTGCAAAAACAATAGCAGAAAATCCAACAAAAATAATAATAAATAGAACAAATAAAGTTCCTAAAGGTGGAGGGCGAAGCATAGAAAAATCTGTGCTTGGTCCTTTTTTAATACGCATTTTTAATCAAAAGTCAAAAGCATTTCAGGTTAATGTATCTAATACTTTAGCAGGTATTAAACAAACTGATTCAACGTATGCTTTTTTAGCAGCTAGTGATGTAGATATAAAATGTACACCAAATATAACAGATGAGTTTGAAGCTTATGGACAACGATTTAGGGTAATATCAGTTATTCCGCGATATATACAAGGTATTCTTACTAGTTTAGATGGTGGTTTAGAAGTTATTTCATAAGAGGAGAGAAAAATGTTTTGTGATGGTGTTAGAGAAAGTTTAAGACGTAAAAAAGCTGCAACATATTTACTTTGCCAAAATATAAGTAATGATATGGAAAGAAAAGCCAAGTCTATTGCTCCATGGAAAGACCGTACAGCACATGCAAGACAAAGCATAAATAGCGAAACACAGTTATCTGGTGATGATATAAATATGACTATTTCACACGGTGTAAAATATGGTCGATATTTGGAAAATGGTACTCCTGCACATAACATATATCTTAAGAGTAAAAAAGCTTTTATGTGGAATGGATTACCACATCCAATAAAGAAAAATCCCATTAAACATCCTGGAACAAAACCATATCCTGCTATCATTCCGGCAATAGAATATGGAAAAAAGCAGTTAGATATGGAAATAAAAAAATTATGGGAGGAATAAATAATGCGTGAAGCGATAAGAAATGCTCTAATTGAAGCCATTCCAGAAGTTGAAGAACGTATATTTGAGCCACATACAGCAACACCAGATACACAAAAACCATACCTTATAGTTAGAGAAATGACTGAAACTGACAATACAGCATGGGCAGGATATAGGGCAAGAATAGAAGTATGGCCATATTGTGAACAGTCTAGTTATGTAGAAGTTGATAAGTTGGCAAAAAAAATTAGTAATGCCTTAGATAAGCAATTACTAGGAACAAATGATACAGATACAATAACTTGTATTGCTGACGGTATGAGTGATGATACTGTCGATAAAGAATGGGACGCACTTACAAGGTGTGTAAATTTCTATGTACTAGCTCTACAACCTGCCATTTTGCAAGGTCCAATAATTAATGATAATTGGTTAACAGCTTTGGCTGAATGGAGTAAAGAAAAGCTAAGCGAACAAGTTGCAGATTGCTATAGTGGTATCCTGCCAACAGGATATAAGCGTCCATCTATATTATGGAGATTTGATGGCATGGATGTTGAAGAATGTGGTGCATTAGGCTTTGAGGTTATAAAGAATATAACTTGTCATATTTTTGGACGAAATGCAGTAGAAGAATTAAATATTGCAATGAAATTAATTGAAGATATCAAAACGGCAATAAAAATTCCTTTGGATATTAAAAACCGTTGGTATATGACTGTAAAAGATGTATCAGGACATTTTTATACAGACGCATTGAAACAAGGTCAAATTAAATTATCTTTAGCACGTAAAGTAAAACGTCCATATGATGAAGCACCATTAATGATGGAAACATATTTTGATGGAAGAATTAACTTATCTGAATTTGAAAGAAGGTGGAAATAATGGCAGAAGAAGTAATAAAACAATCATCAAAACAAACAAGTAAACAAGCTCCAATTGTTAAGTATTCTATTACAGATTTAAAAGCAGTATCTCGTAAGGTTTTTGGCTGTAATCCAGAAGTTATTGATGGAGCTATTCACGGTAAGCCTATACAAGCTTATGGAGTTGAAGAAATGAGAAATTTAATAAATGATTTTTTAAATAAACCAATAAAATAAATAGGAGTGATTAATAAATGGCTGGTGGAGCATGGGAAGCAACAAACTTACCTAAATTACCGGGCTTCTATATGAATTTTAAATCTGCTGGACTTGCAGCAATTGAAACTGGAGATAGAGGAACGGTTGTTTTACCAATTAAAGCACATTGGGGTAAAACAAATAGTTTTACGACTATCGTTACAGAAAGCGATATTTTAAATGAATTCGGATCTTTAGAAGATACAAATGGCTCTACTTTTTATAAAACACTTAAAATGTGTACATTAGGAGGAGCAAAAAAAATACTTGCTTATAGATTGGCGGATAGCACCGCTAAAGAAGCAAGTTTAACCCTGCAAAATGAAACAGATACAGATGTAGTGAAAATAACTGCAAAATATGTAGGAGAACGAGGAAATAATTTCAAATTAACGATTGCCCCTTCACTTGCTAATGAAGGTACATTTGACATGAAATTATATGAAAATACAGCTTTATTATACACATATAGTTTTGCTACATGGGCAGAATTGATTGATACAGTAAATACGGCAAATGTTTATATCTTGGCTAGTAAAGCGGAAGGAAGCCCTGACATTAGTGGTAAAGATATTAAAAATATTACTTCGCAAGCATTAACTGGTGGGAATAGCGGTATTACTGGAATCGCTAACACGGATTATATAAAATTACTTGATGTATTAGAGACACAAGAATTTAATATTCTTTCTTTAGACGGTGTTACAGATGAAGCTATTCAAACAAGTATAGCGTCTTGGGTTACGCGTATGAGAACACAAGGTAAAAAAATTATGTGTGTTATGGGTGGTTCTTCCGAAGATGATGTTGCTGATGACGCAGTAGAAAAAGCTGTTCAGCGTTCTGCTGGATTTAATCACGAAGGAGTTATTAATATTGGTACTGGAATAATTCTTGATGATGTGAAATATTCTAGTGCAGATTTAGCACCATATGTTGCTGGTTTAATTGCTGGGCAAAAAATGACTGAAAGTACAACTTATGCAGCTACTCCATTTGATGATGTTACTAGACGCTGGACAAGAAGCGAACAGGAAACAGCAGTTACAAATGGTGTATTTTTATTTATTAATGACGGTCGAATTGTTAAGGTTTTACAGGGAATTAATTCTTTAATTACATTAAGACAAGACCAAAATAATGCGTTTAAAAAAATTCGTAGTATTAGAACTATGGACGCTATTGACACTGATTTACAGCAAACAGCAGAAGATAATTACATTGGTAAAATAAATAACACTACGGAAGGGCAACTTGCTTTAATTGGTGCTTGTAAACAATATATGGAGGTCTGCGCTCAAGGTGGAATAATTGAGCAAGGGACATATACTGTTGAACTTAATCCAACATATCACGGTGATAATGCGACAATTAAACCAGAGCCTGACCAGGTATATTTAAAATGGTCTGCACATATTACAGATGTTATTGAAAAAATATTTAGTGACTTTATTTGTGAATAGAGGTGAATTTTTAAATGGCAATAGATGGTGTTCGTGTAGTTAATGGTACATTTGGCTATATATACAAAGAAGGTAAATGGCTTTCGCAATATAATAAAGCGAACGCAAAAGTTGAAATTCAGAAAGCTGAATTAAAAGTTGCTGGCGACCGTTGGACTAGACATAAAGTTTTAGGATTAAAAGGGACTGGCTCTCTTAGTGGTTATAAAGTAACAGATGAATTAATGCAAGAAGTTATGGTTGTTACTAATTCTGACAAACCTTCGTATCGAACAGAATTGATTTATGCACTTAAAGACCCCGAGGCATGGGGATTTGAAAGGATACGCTTAATGAACGTTATGTTTGACAGCATTGATGTAGCTAATTGGGAAGCAGGAAAAGAAATAACAGAAGAGTGGCCATTTACTTTTGAAGGTTATGAGTTGTTAGACCCAATAGAAGAATAAAATTTATTTAAGGAGATAAAACAATGGAAAAAAATTTATTAAATAATGCAGAAATTGAAGAAAATACCGTAGAGCAAAATTTTGAAGATGAAGAAGTAAAAGAAAAAATAAATAAAGATATGTCTGAAAGTGATATTATTACAGCATTATTAAATAGTAATGCTGATGATAAACCAACAATGATTGTTCCGCTAAAACGATTAGGTATTCCAGTTACTTTAAAAGCATTAACTGGTAAACAGGTTTCTAGAGTTCGTGAACGTAATACCCGTACAGTTGAGAAAAGAAATAAAACAGAAAAGGTTTTAGACTCCGAAGGCTTTAATATGGGACTTATTATTGCTTCTACTGTAAAACCTAATTGGAGTGCGCCAGAATTATTAAATAAATTCCGTGCTTCTAGTGGTGAGGAAGTTTTAAAACGTATTTTGCTTGGCGGTGAGATTTCTCTGCTCGGTGATGTTGTATTAGAACTTAGTGGATATAATATCAGTATTGATGATATAAAAAACTTATAAAATCCGGAAAGAATATTTTATCTGTAGCCCATGCACTAAGTATTAGAAGGAATATTAGACCGTCAGAGTTTTTTAATATGCCATTCATGGAACGTCAATTTTTAATCGCGTCTATTGAAGTAGAATTAGAAGTAGAACAAGAGGAAATAAACAGAATAAAGGAGAACCGACGTGGCAGATAATCAAGAATTTTATAGATTAAAGCTAGTTTTATCTATGCAGGATAGGCTTACAGCTAGGCTTAAAAAGATAGATGAAGGCGTTGTGAAGTTTGAGGAACGTATGGCAAAAACTCAAGCAGTTATGGATAAATTTTCTAATACTAAAGTTGAACCAAGAATAACATTAGACACATCAACTATTGAGGATAGATTGAATAAAACTAATGAATTATTAGAAAAAATTGCTAAAAAAACGGTTGAGCCTAAAATAAAACCTAAAGATGAAACTGAGCGTACAACTAGCAAAGTTGAAGGAAGGTTGCAAAAGCTTACAGCGAAAACATGGGATATAACTATAAAGTTAAAAGATAAAACAATTTCCGGATTAGATAAAATAAACAATGCTCTAACATCTCCTTTAGGAATTTTGGGAGTTGGTGCTGGTGCTGTTGGTATTGGTGGATTAATTACCAACAGCGCTCAAAAATCTATGGACTTTACAGCTGAAATAAGTAATATTAAAGCTCTTACTGGAATGCAAGGTGCAGAAATAGAAGCTGTAAGACAACGTGCTTTAGACTTAGGAAAAAGTACAAAATATAGTGCTTTAGAAGCAGCACAAGGAATGACTGAATTATTAAAAGCTGGAGTAGATACAAAATCTGTATTGGGTGAAGCTTCACAAGCTGCTTTAGATTTAGCAGCTGCTGGAGATTTATCTCTTACAGAAGCAGCAGAGGTTATGAGTACTGCAATGAATGTATTTGGAACAAAAGACGCTACACACGTTGCTGATTTATTAGCAGGTGCAGCGAATGCTTCTGCAACAGACGTTCATGAGATGAAATATGCTTTTTCACAAGTAGCAGCTGACGCTCACGGTGTAGGTATGAGTATTGATGATGTTAATGTAGCTTTGGCTACATTTGCTCAATATGGTCAAAAAGGTGAGAAAGCCGGTACAGGTCTTAGAAATATGCTTAATAATTTACAGCCTCATACTAAGCCTGCTACTGAAACATTTAGCAAATTTAATTTTCTTGATAGCAATGGAAATAGTGTATTTTATACAGCTGAAGGAAAATTAAAAAGTATGGCTGAAATAGCTGATATAATGCAAAAAAATTTAGGAAAATTAAACCCTGCCGAATTAGATATGGCACTATACGATATGTTTGGTGTAGAAGGTAAAGGGCTTGCTAAAGTTATTATGGAACAAGGTGCAAAAGCTTTCATTGCAATGGAAAAAGAAATGAAAAAATTTACCGCTTCTAGTGTTGCTTTAGAAAAACTTAATAATGCTAAAGGTGATATAGAACAATTACGAGGTGCTTTTGAAACATTTCAAATAGAAGCACTTGCTCCATTAGAACCTGCAATTAGAGTAGTAGCTACAGCTTTTACAGACTTTTTTTCTAATGCTGATACATTAGAAAATGTAAAAAGTAATGTTGCTGGAATATCTGATGAAATAGTTGCATTTATGGATAATCTAGCGAGTGATGAAAAATTTCAGCAAATGCAGTGGGGCGATAAAATTGTTTTCTTGCTCGACCAAATGATGATAAAAATGGATGAGTGGGCTAGTGGTTCTGGTGGCGAACAATTTGGTAAGGTGATGACTAAACTTGCAGAAATTGGGATAAAAGCATTTGTTGGCGCACTTACTGGAATGATAAAAGCAGCTTTTAATTCTGCAATAGAGGGTAATTTTAGCAGTGCAATCTCTCTAGGACTGGGTTCAGCATTTATGGCTTCAATTTTACCATTGAGTGGTATTTTTAAAATAGTCAAAAACAACATTGATTTTGGTAAAAACATTAAAACAGGTTCTTATTGGCTTGGGGACGCTTATAGCAGTGGAACAAGTACAACATCTAAGATATTAAAGAAAATTCCTGTTATTGGAGCAATATTTGACGGATATAGATTCTTAACATCTGATGATAAAGCTAAAACTGGTACTGAAATTATTGGTGGTTGGGGCGGTGCTTGGGCTGGTAGTAAAATCGGTGCTGGTATAGGTGGTGCGATTGGTTCTATTATTCCTGGTGTGGGTACCGCTATAGGTGCTGGAGTAGGCTCTGTTTTTGGAGGTGTTAGTGGTTATTGGCTTGGTTCAAATACTGTTAGTTCAATTATTGACCCACAAAATAATTCATTTATGAACGAACATGGACAAAGCCAAATTCAAAATTCTAATATGCAATTAGAAACAGCAAAAGCACAATCTGCTATGATGAATGAAATATTAGAAAGTGCTGGAGAAAAAATCAATAGATTAAAAGAACTAGGTGCAGAAGGTTGGAATTCTCTTGGTGAAAATGCTTCTATGAACCTTGAACGTATGCGTTATGGTTTATCATCAGCGAAGGAAAGCATTTTACAAGCTACTAATACTATTAGTGAGGACTTTGGCGAAATGTCTAATTCAATTAGTGAATGGTGTTCTACAATAGTTACTGATGTTACAAGTTGGTTTGCTCAAATTCCTGATAGAGTTGGACAAGCTATAGATGAAGCTGTAGCAAGAGCAAATGCAGGTTTATCTGATTTAAAAATTTCTGCATGGAATGCTTTACCAGCTCCATTACGAGATACTATAGATTGGGGAGCTAAAAAACTTGGTATTAAAGGCTATGCTAATGGTGGATTTTTAAATCAAGACCAGATAATTCGTGTTGCTGAAGGAAATAATGCTGAAGTAATAATCCCGTTACATTCTTCAAAACGTCAAAGAGGTTTATCACTTTGGCAACAAGCGGGGCAAATGTTGGGGGTTAATAGTAATTTATTTACCAATGTTACGAATAATAATTATATGCCAGCAATGGCTTATGCTTTATCTAGTGGTAATACTAGCGATAATGGCAAATCCAATAACTCTAATAATGCTTTTTCGTTTAATGGTTTAAATATTCATATCGGAAATAATAAATCTGATGATGAAATGGCAAGTGCTATAGGTTGGAAAATACTTGCGGAAGTAAAACAAGCATATCAAAATAGGGGTTGAGTAAATGTTTGGTTATTTAAATAAAGGAACAACAGCAACTACTATATTAGATGGATTACAAAAAGGCAGTAAATTTGCAGAAGTTGCAGGAAATTTGTTAAATCAAGCGTTAGTGGGTAATACATGGGTTAATCCTGTAACAATTTTTATCATTGACCAAGTTACAAGTACGATATTTCAGTTGCCAGTTAATCCGCTAGAAATAAAAATGCAATGGCAAAGAAAAACACAAACGATAAATATTCTTAATTTAGGAGAAATAGATTTTACTACTGGAGATAAATTACAAGAAATCTCATTTAGTTCATTTTTCCCTTCGGAATATGTGCCTACGTATTGTATGTACCCAGAATTACCTACACCAGAAAGTGCTAACACTGTAATGAATAATTGGAAAAGTCGTTTTAATGACCCTATAAAAGGATTAGCAGACCCGTTACATTTAATAATAACAGGCGCTCAAGATATAAATATGAATGTATTACTTACATCATATGCTTCACAAGAAAAAGGGGGAGAACCGGGCGATATTTATTTTGATGTTACTTTTAGAGAATGGAAAAATATTGCTGTTCGTACGGAAAGTGAAGAACAACAAAGTAAAAGAGTAGCTATAAAAGAACGTCCAAAACTTGTTAAAATAAATACTGATGATGACTTATTTGGTACAGAAGAAAGTCTATGGAAAATTGCCAAACAGTATTATGGAAATGGTGAAAGTTGGACAAAAATTTTAGAAGCTAATGCAGGACAAATAACAAAGCAGGTGATTCTTCCATGATTGTTACGCCTAGTGTATGTCGATATGATGTAATATTGCAAAACAAGTATTTTCTGCGTGAGTGTATTCAGTCTTTAACACTGGAGGACAGGCTAGACGAGGTTGCTTATTGCGGTAAAGTTCGTTTAGCCGTGCCAGATGACCAGTTTACAGGACTTCCGATAATTACTCCGGGAATGGAAATTCGTATTAGTGGTACGAAATTCGGTGAAGATAAATATTCGTATTTAATTCAGCCGGGTGTAGTTTGGAATGTTGAAATTGATAATAATGCACGTAGAAACTGGAACTTAACAATTTATGACCGAACAATATATTTATCAAAATCAGAGGACCAATTTTTATTTCAAGAGGGAACAACAGCTAGTGACCGTATAAAACAAATATGCAGTGAATGGAATATACCAATATTAAATATTCCAGATACAAAGCAAGCCCTTGCACAAGATGTTGTAAGGGCTAAATCTTTATGGAATATTATTCAGGACCAATTAAAAGAAACAGCTGAAAAATCTGGGAAGTTATTCACTGTGCGTATGCAACCAGATGGACTAGAGTTGTTTGAAATAGGTTCAAATTCAGACCCGTGGGTATTTGAATTTGCTGTTAATTTACAAAGTGTTAGGCAGAAACAAACACTTAATGGTGCAGTTACTAAAGTAAAAGTATTAGGTAAACAAGAAAAAGGTTCTACAGCTCCAATAGAGTTTGAAACAAATGCTGATACTGATAAATACGGAACAATACAGAAGGTAATTCCGTATAAAAAAGGATTGGATACAAATGCTATAGAACAAAAAGCTACCAATACTTTAGCTGGTATTCAAGAAACAGTCACAGTTGAGGCTATAGATATTAATACTATTCGTAAAGGTGATAAAGTAATCGTGCAGGGATGGGAAGATGGCTTATATGTAATTAGTGTAAAACATAATTGTAATAGTCCCGGAACAATGCAGATGGAGCTTGCTTCACTTGAATATATAAGGAGGAGATATTATCGAAGTGAAAAATCCTTTTAAAGAATTAGCTGCACTTATTGATGAACAAGCTCAAAAAAGAGTTAATGAAGGATTTAACGGACAATGGATTACTAGCCAACTTGGAACCGTAACATCTAAAGGAGTATTGTTAGACGGATATCCCTTTGAACTTACTAATATATATGTAAATCGTGCTTGTACATTATCTGAACCTTATATGACAGATACTAAAGAAGTAAGTGGTGGCAGTGGAGACGCACAGTATGAAAGTCATAGTCATCCAGTTATAACTCCTACTCCAATATTGCCATTGCATATTGGGGATAGAGTAAAGGTTACTCCGATTAATGGCGGTCAATATTGGTGTATAGATTGTGTTATAGTTCCGTTTACAGGTGGTGCTTAATTATGCCAGATTTATTTCCAACTGTTGGAGTAACTAATGCAAAATATATTGATGAGGTTGCTTCCGATAAAGTCAATTATGGAAAAACTGTACAATTTGATTTTGAAAAACATGAATTTATATTAAGTCCTACTGGTAAACAAAAAACCATTACAGGTTCAAATGCTTGGGCTGAATGGTGTGTAAAAGCTATATCTTCCGAACGATATAAATATCTTATTTATAGTGATAATTATGGTGAGGAAATAGATACTTTATTAGGAAAAAGTTATCCTAAAAAAGTAGTAGAAAGTGAAATAAAACGTATGGTAAAAGACTGCTTAATGGCAGATAAAAGAACTGCTAGTGTTGATAATTTTACTTTTACATGGATTGATGACGGTATAATGTTTACCTGTGATGTTAAAAATACTATTGGTGAAAGTATTACTATATCAAGAACGGTGGTGAGATAGTGTCCGATGAAATTAATTATTTAGATGAGGTTATGACTACAGAAGAAGCTATTCGTAATAGAATGCTTAACAATATTTCTGATGAATGGGATAAAGAAGAGGGAGGATATATCTACGATAGCATAGCACCTGTAGCTATAGAAATGGTTTTCATTGGGATGATGGTTCGCAAGGTGCTTAATTTAGGTTTTGCACAAACAACAAATGGGACTTACTTAGATTATAGAGCTGGTGAACATGGTATTTATAGAAAAGAAGCTGTTTTTGCTACTGGAAATATAAAAATAACAGGTAAAGTAGGGGCGAAGATAAATGCTGGATTAAAAATTGCAACAGAAGCTGATACAACCTTAAATATACAATCCGTAGAATTTATTACAACTAAAGATGTTATTATTCCCGAAGATGGATATATTTATGCTCCGATAGAATCAACTGTAGCTGGTAATATTGGCAATGTAACAGCAAATAAAATTATTATTTTGGTAGAAAATAATAATAATATAACATCTGTGATAAATACTGAACCAACAACGGGTGGAACAGATGTAGAAAATGATGTCGATTTGTTAGAACGTTATCTTGATTATGTACGAACTCCTGGTACCAGTGGTAATGTGCAAGATTATAAGCAATGGGCATTATCTATTCCGGGAGTAACTGCGGTTCATGTTAAGCCACTTTGGAATGGTAATGGGACAGTGAAAGTAATTATTTTAGGCGGAGATGATGAGCCTGCAACCGATGAATTGGTTAAAAAGGTTCAAGATTATATTGCTGGTGATAATAATTTAGGAGAAAGACAAGCTCCTATTGGAGCAGATGTCACTGTAATTAGTGCAGAAGCTATAACTATAAATATAAATGCTAATGTTGTTATAGATAAGGAAATAACTACATTAGAAAAAGTGCAAGCACTTTTTAAAAATAGTGTAGAAAACTATTTAAAAGAAAATGCGTTCAATTCTAATACAATATATTTGTCTAAAATAGGTGGTTTATTAATAAATATAAATGGTGTATTAGATTATACAGATTTAAAATTAAACAATAACACAGAAAATATACCAACCAATGATGAGCAAGTAGCTGTTACTGGTGAGGTGGTATTGAATGAAAAGTGATAAAGGAAAAGAAATGCTTACTTTTACTGATTGGTATTATCAAGACAGTAAAATAATGCAAAGTATTTTAGATACACAAGGTATAGAAATAGATGCTATACGAGATAAAATAAAAAATATTTTAGAACAGTTTTATGTAGATACTGCAACATGGGGTTTAGATTTATGGGAAAAAGAACTTAATATACAAGACACTACAGGTAATTACTCTGAGCGTAGAAATCGTATTAAGTTATATTTAGCAAAACCTGTATCAGTTACACCGAGATTTTTAACTGATTTAGTAAATAGATATTCAGAAAAAAAATCTGCCAAAAGAATAGAACATAATTCTGAATATTGTTTTGAAATCGAGGTTGCAGCTGATGACAAAATAGACTGGGATAATATAAATAAAAGTATAAACTTATATAAACCAGCACATCTAGGATTTTATACATCATTAAAAATATTTTTATTAACAAAAATAATTAATACTGTAAAAATTATTAATTATTTAAATGCCAATCATAATTTTTGGAATTTGGGAACAGCAGATAAAGTTTACTGGGATGGTGTTTGGTTTTTTGACAATAATATAAATTGGAGTGGTGAAAATCCTAATTTAATTTATAAAGATAGGCAAACTCATTCAATATTTTTATACAGTTTATTAACTCCAAATTTAGAGAAAAAAATTTTATCTAAATTAAAAAATAAACAATATATTAGCTCTATATATAGTAATTGTATTACACATGATGAAATACAAAATAATTTTATCAATGCTAAAGAAAATTTAGAAATAAAATATGATAATAAAATACAAGAAAATATAAATGCAAATCAGAACCATATTACAGATAAAAATTGCTGGGATGGTTCTTTTTGTTTAGATGGTAGCCATATTTTAAGTGGTACTTATGAAATAAATAAACAAATGGAAAATATATGTGTCTTTTATAGTACAAAACATGGAATTGTAAACGAAGGGAGTAGAGAAATATTATGAGTAATGTAAATGCAACACATACTTTGGCTATTAATGGAGTAGGTGTACAAAGTGAATTTGACCAAGATACATTTTTAAAAAGTAATAAAAAAACGACTACAGATTATAGAACTGCATTTGCACAAGCTATAGGGACAACAGGGACAATAAGTAAAATTGTAAAAATGGCTTTTGGTACGGATGGAGAGGATGATGGACAAGGAAATCCTGCTCCACCAACAGATAATGGTCCACTCAATAATGTTGTTCTGACTAAAAATATTAAGGAAGTCACTTATCCTGTTGAAACTTCTGTTTGTTTTGAAGCAGAAATTGAAGCTGGAGAATATACTGGTGCAATAAATGAAGTAGCTTTGATAGACGAGCAAGAACAAACTGCTGCTAAAATGCGTTTATTAACATCTAAAGGTGTAGATGCTGAAAGTGGAGCAATATTTAAATGGACTGTAGAATTCTAAAGAGGTGAATAATTTGAATAATGAAGAATTACAACAAGAATTAAATTTACAATTTCCATCTGAAATAGCAGGTATTAAACGACCTACTGAACCAGTAGAAAGCAAACATGATTTTTTTCTAAAAATGCCACAATTAATATCTAAAGACCCAGTACTTTATAATAAAATGAACTTGTTATTTAGTATTTTGTTAAGTAATGATAATGCATTAAAACAAAATATAGATACTATACTAGGAAAATTAGATAATGATTATGCACAGTTAGATAGTCCTGAATTTAGTGGAATACCTACAGTTCCTACACCAGAAGAACAAGATAATTCTAAAAAAATAACGAATACGGAGTGGGTTCAAGCATGGGTAAAAGCTTTTGTAGCCGAATTATCTAATAATATTGAAGTAGAAACACAAGAAGATGGACATTTTTCTTGCCCTGCATTGGGAATGACTGGATTAATGGCACAAAATGGATATATTTGCTTAGGAAAATTATTTGGAAATCTAATTCTACAATGGGGATTATCTACTCCTAAAGATAATGGTTGGTGTTCTTCAGTTGCATTTCCTATAAGTTATAAAAATAATAATTATATAATAATTGGCTGTGGTTATGTTAATACAGACGATAATTATTTCACCAGAGGTGATATTTTTGCTCCAAATATTATTCAAGATACTAGAACATTAAATAGTTGCTTATTTAGATCCTATTTACAAAATGGACAACCTGTTGTTGCTTATATAGTAATAGGTTTTTAATATCCTATTACTATATAAGTAAAACCAACACCATTTCCATTTGTTGCTGTTGGAAAAAAAGCATTTAAATTACTTCTTGTGCATCCAATAGCAGAATTCCCATTTCCAACATCACTAGCAACTAATCCAAAAATTAATCTAGTAAAAGGAATAGGATAAAAAATAGTATTTGGTGTATTACCTAATCCCCATTGTTTATAATCCTATAGAAAAGTATTCAAAATTTTGACCATTATTAGAAATTACTTTCCCATCTGATGTTACCCATCTAGTATAAATTAATACGTCTTTATTCGTAGCATATGAAGTATGAGCTCCAGGAATTGCAACTTGATTATTCCATCCTTGAGCAGAGTGTTCAGAACAATTAACAATAAAAGGTTTATTTCTAAAAGCAATAGGGAAAATTAATGTGTATAATCCGTTTATACTTAAAGCATTTCCCCATTGTTTATATACCTAAAATTATGAAATTAACAGTATCTCCACCACCTGTTGCATTTAAATAGTTTTTGTCTAACCATGTTAAATAAGTAAGAGTTCGTTCCTGAATTATTTCAGAGTAAGCATGTCCACCATTTAATCTAATAGCGGTTATTCCTAACAAAAATTTTTTAAAAGCTATTGGATAAGTAAATCTCCAAGGATATGGTTTACCATTAGCTTCAACAATTCCCCATTGTTGAGGTTGAACAATGGAGAAATTATTTTATTACATTACAAAAAAATCAAACAATAACTGAAACTTTACCTATTACCGCTACTAAAAATTTTGTAGCAATATTATCGGATACAGATTGTAGTAATGGTGTCGCAAGTGATTTATCTGGTGGGGCAAGAATAATAAATATTTCTAATAATACAATACAGTGGACATATAACTGGAACGCCAATAACTACATGATGATAAATATAATAGTTTTAGGAATTATTTAAATACCAACAGAATACCAACATCCTGTTCCAGTTGTTAATTGCCCTACATTACGCATATATATTTCTACAGTTGTTGAAGAAAACGCTGTAGTACTAGTACTATAGCAACTGTAACCACCATCTTGAGCTTTAACGATATATGGAAAATATTTAAATCTTATCGGAAAAGATATTCTCACACCAGTACTCGCATTTGTAATAGAATAAGTTCCCCATTGTTGCTAAAATAAATTATTTAAAAGAAAAGGAGTGAGATTAATCATGTATTATTTATGTAAATTTGATGAAACAGGGAAGCGTGAAGCTTCCATACCGTCCACTATGATTGATAGATATGGTGGTGAAGAAAAATTAACGAGAGAAGGTTATATAAAAATAACTACAGATGATTATCAGTACTATGTTGGTAATAAAGGAGCTGGTAATAATGGAACAGGATATATAAGAGATACAGAAACTGGAAAACCTGTTTCTGCACCTGCTAGAGTTATTACATTAGAGGAGCAAGCAAATGCGCTTAAATCGGCTTGTGATACAGATGTGCAGGCAATAGACAACGCGATAGATGTTGCAAATAAAAACGGGAACACTGAACGTATTGCAGAATTGCAGAAAATGCGCCAGCAAAGAATACAACAGTATAGTGATGAATTGGAGAATTTAACAAGTGAAACCTGAAGATTTTAGACAACAGATAATCGAGTTACAGGCAAAATATGAAAATGATTTAGAAGCATATTACAGTGAAGAACGTGAATTGGTTCTAAAATTTTTGTATGAATTAGGCTATACAGAAGAAGTAAAAACATTAAACTGGGGAGATGAATAAATTATGCTTAAATTTTGTAATTATTGCGCCGCAATCCTTGATGAACAGGGATTTTGCACCAATCCAAAATGTGCAGACTATAAACGTAAATTGATTGTTGAAGCAGAGAAAAAAGCCATAGCAGAAAAAGCAAAAAGCACCGCTAATCCCAATAACGACAAGGGCTAAGAGGTGCTTTTATTATGCTAAAAATTATATTACCGTATTTGCGCCGTATTCCGCCTTAGAAAATAAAGAAGCACAGCCACTCTACAGAAAAATATTAACGCCGCATTAGTGCCAAAATTAGTATTTAAAAACTATTAAATCCATTGCCTTTTTAAGTTGGTGAAGGTCTTTATGCGTGTAATGTTTTTCTGTTATGCTGCTGCTGGCATGTCCTAAAATTCTCTTTATCGCGGTCGGATTAGCGTCCGCATTATTCAATAAACTGGCAAGCGTATGCCTGCACTCATGTGGTGTATGCCGTTTTATTTTCAGTTCCGTTAGTGTTTTATCGAACCGGCTACGAAAACGGCTGTAATTAAGCTGTACCCCGTTGATATCCGTGGCAATATATTTGCTTGATTTGGAGAGAAATTCTATCCAAAACGGCAATGTCTGCCTATGGATTGGGATAATTCTGTTTCTACCGGCTTCCGTCTTGCTCTCACGGATTAGAATATAACGCTGTCGGATTTTAATATCAGACCGTTCAATATTTAGAAATTCTGATGGGCGAGTACCTAACATCATGTGCATTAAAATCATTTTAGCATAACGGTGTTCATCGGCGGCACGAAACAATTTATAAATCTGCCGTGTGTTAAATATTGTTTTCTTATAGACTTTTTTATCTTTGTCTATATCAACGTATTTAGAAATGTCCCGTTCCGGCGGAATTATCTCATACTTCACTGCGTAGGTATACATGTGGTGCAACACCTGTCTTGCTTTCTTTTGGGTACTATATCCAGCACCACTGTCGTGAATATCTCGAATTGCAGATTGTAAATCACCAATACGAATTTTAGCAAACTGTTTATCGTATAAACGATTTAGATGTTTATAAGCACAATTATAGCTAGATTGTGTACGTTCTTTAATACGTGGATATAAATAAGCTTTTACCAAGCAGAATAGTTCATCAAAAGTAATTTCACTAGGACTAAATAATAGTGGATTTTTATTGTATTCGCAAAGAAAAGCAAGTGCAGATTCGTAAGTAACCTCATATCCAATTACTTTTTGTTTTCCATCTATCCACTTACGAATTTCAAAAGGTTTACGGCGTCGACCACTTTTTTTGGTAATACTACCAAAACCATTAGGTAATTTTAATCTTTTATTCAATATAATCAACTCCTTTTAATAAGGAGTTTATCAAAAATGGGGTGAATAAATGGAGAATTTTATTTCTGATGATTGGCTTGCTATCGCAACTTTAGCAATACAAGCAGGTATCTTAAAATTTGCATATAGTTTATATAAAAACTTTATACAAAAGGAAGCCAATAGAGATTGTGCAATAAGAGGTCTTTTACGAGTGGAGATAATAAACATTTGCCACAATGCAGAAAAAGAAGGCTTCTTACCAATCTGGGCATTAGAGAATTTAACAGATATGTACAATACTTATAAAGCATTAGGAGGAAATGGAGCTATAACTGGATTATATAATAAAACAATCCAACTACCTCAACGCAAGGAGGATTAAAATGCAATATGAAAAACTAGATATAGTAAATTTAGTAGTCGTTATCGGGCTTGTAATAGCTTTAATAACGGCTATTTTTTATATGAATAATGAATTATCTACAACAATAAGTGCTGGCTTGTTGGGTTATCTGGGTGGACTGGTACGAGTTAATAATTCTACAAATAAAGATATTACAAAATAGGCACTTTTTGTAATGTGTATGCATAACATATTACAAAAATAGCCATTTTTGTAATCGGTTGCTAATCGGTAGATAATTGAACAGTAATTAGAAGATAAAAACTTATAACCTGCACCATTAAAGGACTTAATTAGAAGGTAATCGGTAGATTATTGGCAGATTTAAGTTAAAATTTAATTTATTTTTAGTTAAATTAAACAAACTGGTCGAATTCGACTAGTTTAATAAAAGGAGTGTATTTAATTGTTACGAATTTTTATAAACCCTGGACATGATATGGACTTAGACCCTGGAGCATGTGCGAATGGAATTAGAGAGGTAGATATTGCTTTAGCTATTGGGGAGAAAGTAAAAAAGACAATGGAAGTTATCGGCTATCCATGTCAGCTATTGCAATCAGATAATTTAAATGGAGAAACAGAGGGTAAACCTAATGTCTGTGCCACTGCAAATAATAGTGGTGCAGATATTTTTGTATCTATTCATTGTAATAGTGCAGCTAATGCTAGTGCAAAAGGAACAGAAACATTAGTCTATTCATCAAATGGTGGAAAAGCTAATATTTTAGCTAAATGTATTCAGACACAAATTGTTAATTCACTTAATATGGTGGACCGTGGTATTAAAGAACGTCCAGATTTGTGTGTATTAAGGGAAACAAGTATGCCTGCTGTACTTGTAGAAACAGCGTTTATCTCTAATGAAGAAGACGCTTATAAACTTATGTATAGAATAGAAGAATTTGCTAATGCTATCGCTAGAGGTATAACTGACGCAGAAAAATTATTTTAATAAGGAGATTATTAATATGACTATTGATGAAATTAAAAATGAAGTTTTAGAAAATATGAAGGATTTTATTACGACTGAAGTAAAAGATATGGCTATTAAATGGATTAAAGATAAAGCATTGCCAGCGGTTAAAGAAGTAGCTACAGCTTTTGTTGCAGAGCTTAAAAATAGTGCGGTTGATGAAAAAGGCTGGGTAAAATTTAGAGATACTATTTTCTTACCAGTAGCCATAAATGGTAGTCTTTGGCTTGTAGAAAAAGTAGTTAATAAATTAGCACCAACAGAGGAGCAAGCATGAACATATTAAAAGAATTTGCAAAGATTTTTATTAAATCTAAATTAGATGATGAAAAGCGAAAGCTTAAGGACAAATTACAAAAACAAATAGCTACAACGACCAGCACTTCTGTAGTAGCCAGAAATACCGCCTATCTTAGAATAGTAGATAAATTGGATGGTAAAGGTATTGCAGAAGTAAATAAAATTATAGATAAAATCTAACAAAAGAGTTATAATTAAATAACATTTTCTTTTATTGCCAAAAGCCCCTATTGCTTAGAAAAAATCTAGGTAATAGGGGCTTTTTTTATTTTTATTGATAAATTAGCTTTACAAAATAATCAAAATATAGTATAATAAAAATATAGAAAGGGGGTGTTTACATGATAGATAATGATGTAAAAGATTTTCTTGAAGTATCTACTTATCTTATAGTTATTGGTGAAACATTAATAAAGATAGGTAGGTGGTTAAAAAGAAAAGCAAATAAAAAAGCCCCGCAAAATCGTAGAAAGCCTCGCAAGCGTAAACGATAAAGCAGAGCCGTAGAAGGAGCGGTTATCCGCTCCACTACGATTATTCTATCATGTAATAAGTATGAAAACAATGATATTATTTACCATAATAGTTTTAATTAATTTTATTTTGAAGTTTAAAGACTTAGATTTTATTAATTGGCTTAATGGTGTAAGCATGGGAGTAATTATTTCATATTGGTTTATTAGATTTAGGAGGTACAAATGAAATGGGTAGAGGTGGAAAGCGTGAAGGTGCTGGAAGACCAGTGGGAACAACAAAAGAAGTTAGTACAGCACGACCAGGAAGAAATATAAGAGCTTATGATGATGAGTATATTCTTATAAAAGAGTTTATGAAAATAGTAAGGAAAAATCCAAAACTAGCTGAAGAATTTATAGAAAATAATAAAATGTAAAATAAAAGACAGCCTGCACTACCGACCAAAGTGTTACAGCCTGCACTACCGACCAAAGTGTTACAGACTGCCTTCAAAAAACAGAGGTTACCCTCTGTGATATTGTACCATAGAGGATAACCTCCTTCAATATTGAAAGGAGATTATCCATGATAAGAAGAAAATTGAATAAGAAAAAAGGCTTTAAAGGATTTAAGGTTATAATAGATATATCTGTATTAAAAGAATTAGAAGCTTATAACAATTTACCTATAGACCAGTTATTTTCTAAACAAGATAAAGAAGAAATTGAAGAAGCCTATAAATTTTATAAAAATGTATAATACGTATAATTATAAAGTCTATATTTTTATGTTGCCATTTTGTTGCCATTCTATTTTTGATTATATGAAAAATATGATGATGATTAATTAAAATGAAGTAAAAAAGCTTATAAAATAAGCTTGTATGAAAGTCATAAAAATAAAAAAATAGTAGTTATAACAATGGCGGAAAGTATTGTTGAATTTTTAAAGGAATATAAAGATACAAAAGTCTTCCATGTACAAGGAAGTTTTCAAGCGACTAATTTGCATGTATGGGCTAGCAAGAAATGGCAAGGCTTAGATCCTGAAACTCCAGATGCTAACATACCAGTATTACCTGCTTATAGTTTTGGAATAAATGTTTCATTCTAAGAAATTTGAGTATATGAAAAAGAATATTTTTAGATCATACGCACTTGTCCCGTTTTAAGTGCATCATTTGTCGGCGCACTACCTACATTAACTAACATTGCGCTTAGGGCTCCAACTTTCAATTATGTCACTGTTAAACAGGTAATAATGTACCCTTTCATTGTATTCCAAGTCTCTTGCAGCAGCAGGGCATCTACCGGTTGTTCGTTATGTATGTATTGATTAAGCGTGTCTATAAGCTTTCTTTGAGTTACGGTATCTCTCCAAGTTCGAATGGTTTTGCTATGTAATTGCTTATTTGTTTTGCACTGATCTCCAAAATAATTCAACGCACTGACAACGGAAGTCTCCAACGCTTTTTCGTTGAATTGGACTTTAGTTTGCCGTCGAGACAAATACTTAGTAGTGCTTTCCAGCAACGCTCTAAAAAGATATGCGATAGCATGTCTATGAACTTGAAGATCTAATTTGTACAGTTCAAACACCAAATCATGTATTTTATTACATAAATCATCTTGGCCAACAAGGGCATCAATAATCTGTCCTTCAACTTTTGTAAAAACAAGGCTTTTTTGAGTTAGCTTTTTGGGCGAATAAGTTCCAGAAGGTTCATATGCACTCGAATCAGAAGCGGCCTGAGTTTTGGTTGCTGTTGTGCTATTTCCTGAAGTATCACCTGCTGGAGTATTACCCGTGTTACCCGTGTTGTCTTTTGTTCCCTTTTCGCCTTGTTTAGCATCATCGTTTGTATTTGTGCCGTCGTTTGAATGCGGTGTAGGCTCAGCATCAGCCTCAGTTTGATGTTCTTGGCTTTTATATTTTGGGTTTTTGTCAGCGACATCTATATTGAGAATCATAAACATGACAACGCCTTTTAGCAAATACATAACCTTGCTAAAAGTCAAGTCCTGTATGAAATCTGCACGCTCGTTAGATATGCGCAAAGTTTCCTCATTCTCATCAAATTCAGGAAAATTAACATATCCAAATACGTTGTGAGGTTTTAAACGCGTCACTTTTTTGCGCTGAGAGTAGTCTGCTAAACCGAGCCAATCATTCTCCTCTGCGAGATAGTTGTATAATGCAAACTCATTTACATAGACATTGACCCCAGCACCGTATGTTTTCAACTGGGCACCTGCCAAACTTTTCTCATATACAAGGATCTGCCCTTCGAATGTCGGAACAGAACTGAAATCACTAAGGAATAAGTCGTTGGTCCGTGTCGGTATAGTCTCTTTGATACCATACTTCTCAAGCATAATTTTCTGTAAATCAGCTAACGCAAAATCCGTGAGAGTAATTTCATCGCTTGTAATTTGTTTATTGGTGGAATTACAACAAAAACGAAGAACATTAGTCTTTTTTGAGTATCCAAAAGTTACGTCATAAAGCATTGGTGGGAAGTCACATGTAAAATTAATATTATGCCGAGAATCTACTTGTTCATTAATTATGTGCAACTGCATTTGAGGGAACGGGACATCTCCTCCTTTGTAAAGGCTTGTGCAAATGTGACGTAATTTGCGAACTTCTGCTTCAGAAGACAAAAAAGAAATGATTTCTTTGCTTACATCCCTTAAAATAACTTTTGTGTATTCTTTTGGGGAATTTTGTTTTAACGTTAGACTTTCTATCGCACCGGTCTTTTTGTCAAAAGTTATTTTATGTACGCTGTGGTCTGATGGAGAGGTAAATATTTCTGCTTTATCACAAAGCAAAAAAACTGAAAGCAGACCCAATCCTTTGCTTCCGGTCAGAAACATACCTCGTTCATTAGTCAAGTTTTTGCCTTTCTTTTTCGCGGAAATGCCAGGTCGAGAAAGATTTTGAATTTCTTCAAAAGTAAAACCTTTATAATCATTTTCGACAGTTATGCTTCTGGAGTCAAAGTCGTAATAAATGTCTATATTCTCCGCCGAGGCATCGACAGCATTTTTTAGCAATTCTGAAATTACAATGAGGGGGCTGCCAACGGTTCCCATTATTTGGGCAATTTGAGCCGAATCCATTTTTAACTTCTCTTTAGCCATGCTCATATCCCTTTCTGTATATTTTGACATACTCCTTGCTCATCGACTTTACAGCGCCAACTTCTTTTATGGAAGATACTTTTGTAGGCATTCGTTTACCGATAATATTTCTTGTAATTGTAGAATCTAATTCCATACCATATTTCTGAGCCAACATATCATTAAAGACATCAAAAGCAATTTCCTTATTATCAACTCTCCGATTTCCCAAAGTCAAAACCAACAATTTCCCTGGCTTTAGAACCCTTGCCAACAAACTGAAAATTTTTTCGTAGTCTTCAAGAAAAGCAATAACCTTCTTTTGTTTTTCCAAAGATATGGCCCCCACAAATTCACTATATGGATGTGCAGTTACAGGCTTCCTTTTAACCCGTCCTCCCAGACTTGCACTGTCTATTGCCGTGAAGGTTTCCAATATGGTGTCATCCCATATGTGTAAATCTTTTTTATCTATCCACAATAAAGGAAGTATTGAAAACTGTCCATACGTCACGGTGGTATGATTATCTCCATAGGGGGGAGAAGTACATATTAAATCAACAGAATCAGCAACCATGGCGGCCAAATGTTCTTTTGAATCTCCACACTTTATACAAATAGAACTCGTGCTATCTTTGACGTATTTGAGATAATTGTTTTGTATATGTTCCTTGAAAAAAGTGATGGTATCATCGACTGTTGCTTCAATTTTGGATTGTTCTTTTATATGAAGTTTAAAGGTCGATGTCCGGGTATTGCTGAACTTTTTCACCGTTTCTGCAAAACAACACCAAAAGAACCGGCGCATCCGCTCATTTGTTTCCTCAATTATCGCTTGTCTAATGACACTTAACGAAACAATAATATCGTCGTTAAACCATTTGTTAATATTCTTAAAAGCGTATGATTTTACATTCCCGTTAAGCATGGTAAGTCGAGTATTAATAGCATTAATGCTTCTAACTGCACAATCTTCGGGAATTCCCTCCAATTGCACTGTCGCAATTAGCACAGCCATGGGATTAATGTCAAATCCCATAACATTCAGTCCCAATTTTTGCCCCTCGCACAGCACTGTCCCAGAACCACAAAATGGATCTAATACTGTTGATGTCGTAGGGTCGGCGTTGATGATTTCTTTTAGTATACACGCTTGCATGGGTGCAACCATTACTGCGGGGTATCTAACAAGAGGCGCG
>OHAY01000217.1_pt1 | contig 62132 bp, 90 predicted proteins | sample 1577191 | NCBI WGS metagenome assembly OHAY01 (sample SAMEA3541504, study PRJEB24748) | human gut metagenome | biome: human gut; feature: human-associated habitat; material: faeces | place: China | collected 2012 | reverse complement strand
ATCTGTCCGCGAGAAGCGGACAGATGCCCGATTTGTTTATATTTTTTTTATATTTTCGAAACAAATAGGATTGCTTGCAATTCCGGCGCGTGTTATACTAAAGACAGTTGTGAAAACACAACAAAAAACCACCCGAATGTCGGGTAAAATTTTAATGGAGGAAAAAATAGCATGAACATGAAGAAGCTCGTTGCTCTGCTCCTCGCGCTCGTCATGGTCTTTGCGCTGTGCGCCTGCGGTCCCAAGGACAATCAGGACACGGGCAAGAAAGACGACGGCAAAAAAACGGCTATGAAGGCAGACGACATCCCGGACGAAATGACGTCCAGCGATGGCAAGTATCAGGTCGCGTTCGTCACCGACGTGGGCGATCTGAAGGACAAGTCCTTCAACCAGGGCACTTACGATGGCGTGAAGCTGTACGCCAATGCCAACAGCAAGTCCTACAAGTACTATAAGCCCGCCAACGGCGACAAGGCCACTGATGACGATCGTTACGACGCCATGAAGGCCGCTGTCGACAACGGCGCAGAGGTCGTTGTGGCCGCCGGCTTCCTGCAGGGCGCTGCCCTCGAGAAGGCCGCGAAGGAATTCACGGACACCAAGTTCGTGTTCATTGACGGTTCGCCCGTCGACGGCGTGACCAACCTCGCTGCCATCAGCTTCCGTGAAGAGCAGTGCGGCTACCTGGCCGGCTATGCTGCCGTCATGGAAGGCTACACCAAGCTCGGCTTCACGGGCGGCGGCGGCGGCACGAACGATGCCTGCTGCCGTTACGGCTACGGCTACGTTCAGGGCGCTGAGGCTGCTGCAGCCGAAAAGAACGTCAAAGTCGAGATGAACTACACCTGGAAATACGGCGAGAGCTTCCAGCCCTCCGCTGAGCTGCAGACCCTGGCCTCCGGCTGGTACAAGAACGGCACCGAGGTCATCTTCTCCTGCGGCGGCTCCATCTTCGACTCCATCACCGCTGCTGCTTCCGCGAACGACGCGGCTGTCATCGGCGTGGACGTCGACCAGTCCTACACCTCCGACACCGTCATCACTTCCGCCCTCAAGGGCATCGGCGAGGCTGCTCAGCAGGCTCTGACCGCCGCTTACGGCAGCGATTGGGCCAACTACGGCGGCAAGCTCACCACCCTGGGCGCGGCCGAGGGCGCTGTTGGTCTGCCGACCGACACCTGGAGCCTCAAGAACTGGACCGTTGACCAGTACAAGGCTATGTTCGAGAAGATCGTCAAGGGCGAGATCAGCATTGACAACGACTTCACCAAGCTCGCCAGCACCGATCACGTCACCCTCAATCTCGTCAAGTAATTTGACCTGACCCTGTGTAAGGAGAGAAAGCTTTGGCTTTCTCTCCTTTTCTTGTTTGCCCCGGAACAGCCGCGCCGTGCGCAGACCCGTGCGCCGCGGGGGAGCCCGAGGGGGCGAAGGGCCCGCCTCGGATGAGATCCATTGCCGCCCGGCGGGCGGCGTCTCGGCCCGGGTGAAAAACTCCGGGTTTTCGCACGGGCTGAGAGAAAGCTTTGGCTTTGTCTCCTTTTTTCGTTTGCATTCTGTACACATTTGGGGCGGAATGCCTTGAAATCAGGCGATCAAACAGGTATAATCGAAATATTAGAAGAGCCATTTCGCGCGCCGGGCAGCGCGGTTTCCCGTCCGGCGGCTGCCGATATGCAAACACAGAAACAGAAATAGGAAAGTAGGTGGCGGTATGGACAACACTCCTCCGTATGTGATCGAAATGCTTCACATCACCAAGGAGTTCCCTGGCATCAAGGCCAACGATGACATCACCCTGCAGCTGCGGGTGAAGGATGGCAAGATCGAGGATGCCGGCTTCATCGGCAGCGGATGCGCCATCTCCCAGGCATCGGCTTCGCTGATGATCGACCTAGTCAAAGGCCGCACGGTCGAGGATGCCCGCCGCCTGATCTCCCTCTATTTTCAGATGATCAAGGGCAAGATCACGCCCGAGGAGCTGGACGACCTGGAGGACGTAGCCGCTTTGCAGGGCATTGCCCACGTCCCTGCCCGCGTCAAGTGCGCCGTGCTGGCCTGGCACACGCTGGAAGAAGCACTGGACGGCGAGGGAAAAATTTGATTTCCGGATACGCAAAAATGAGAGGACTTGCGAGCCCTCTCATTTTTTATATAACCTATCTGCCGGACATTCGCGTCCATGATCTTTGGCACAGCCACGTTTCTCTCTGTATTGAGCTGGGCTATTCCGTCGTTCTGGTGGCGAGGCGCATCGGCGATACTGTTCCCGTCGTCATGCGAACTTATGCCCATTTGTACCCCAACAAGCAGCAGGAGCTTGTGTCGAAGCTGGAGGCCATCGGCTCCCCCACTTCTAACAACGATGACTCTGATTTGATGTCACTCGGCTAGGCCGAAAACAGGTGATGTCACGGTCTGTTTTGTGATGTCATGATGTCAAAAAAGCCCCGGAAAGTTTCGATTTCTCGTTACTTTCCGGGGCTTTCAAATTATTCTTCGATAATAAACCGTGCTACCATTTCCCGGCACATCCAGCAGGTGCTTTTTGCCGCAGGTGATGTCAAAGTGATGTCATTCTTCCGAAATTCATCATTTTTCAATCGTAGACACGCTTTATTTTCTTATATTCCATTATTCGAGCTCGATTGAAGCAGGGCATTTCCTGCTCTTTTTGGTGTTTTTGATGTGCGGTTTCACGTTGTTATTTCCTCGTATTCTTCCTGTTCTCCCTCTTTGACGGGTGCCGTAATGCCATGTGAATGCCACAGCTCAAAAAAAGAGGCCCCAGCGTCGAGGCCCTGCGCTCAGCGTAAGGTTTCGGACGTCGGGGCCTCTTTGTCCAAGAGAGCGTTTCCTGCATTTCATTTTACCGCAGCAGGAAGCAGCTGTCAAGCGGGAAGCGATTTACATTGCAATGCTCCATTTTGTGCGGTATACTGAGGCAAGGGCAAAAAGCCCATCAAGAACAGGAGGTTCAATCATGAAAAAATTTCTTTCCACGCTTGCTGTGCTTTTGACAGTCTGCTTGCTGCTGTGCTCGTGCGGCAAAAAGACGAAATGCAGCGGTCAGGCCGTTTCCGTTGGCAAGAGCGCGATCGAAGCCGCGGATGACTACCTGGACAACAACCAGTCAGCACACGATGCTCTGGACAGGCTGGACGAGCTCAAAGAGAAGATGGAGTATGTGGACTCTGAGGACGTATCAAAGCCCACCCACAGTGCAGACTACTCCGTTTCCTCCGATCTGGTTCTGCTGTCCCACGAGATCACGTTTGACAGCATCGACCACGATCGGTACGACAAAATTTTGGAGAAGCGGAACGACATAGCAAAAACTATCGGCGAGAAAAAGCGCAAATAAAATCAGACCGGCAGGCTTTCAACGGCCCGCCGGTTTTTGATTTCAGCACTCAAATTCCAAGTCCACAGTTGAAAGCTATGTGCAAAATGTGGAAAACAAAATAAGGCCCGCCCCGGAGTTTTTTCTCCAGAGGCGGGCCTTTTTATTTCGCGCTAATCGCGCGGCGCGCGTTTAATACGATGAAATCGCACGATTTACGCTGATTTTATGCTGACTTTTTGCAAAAAACGCGTTTAATGCCGGATGCTCCCGGCGTTTATGTCGGGAGCATGATGTTTGCGCGGCATCACGAAAACGTATTTGTATGGTGTGCATTTTGTTGACCTCAACAAAATGGTGACGTTTTGTCACCGTTATGTTTGCGTGACGTCACGCAGACATTACTTGCTGACGCCCTTGTTGCGGCTGATCTGGGCCTGGATGCGGGTCGTCAGGTAGCCCACGGTATCGCCGCCGCTGATCTCCTTGATGTAGTCCAGAGCATCTTTGCTCAGGCTCTTAATCGCTACCGAGATCGCACGGCTCAACGCCTGGGCCTGCTCCTCCTCTTTGAACGTGCCGGCCTTTTTCAGATCGTCAACGTAGGACTGGTTCATGGCTGCCACGGCGTCGGCCACCGCGTTTGCGATCTCCTGGACGAGGCGGCGGGTCACTTCGCTTTTGGCGTTCTCCTCAGCAAATGCGCCGATCGAGGCCGCGGCCTTCTTCACGCAGGCAGTTGCAATGGGCAGGCAGACCATCAGGACGGCCCAAAAGATTTCACGCAGAATGTTGTTCATAATCGTTCTCCTCTCAAATCACAGTTTTGCCAGGTACTTATCTGCACCCGACAGTTTTTTCCAGGAAGCGGGGCCGCAGATACCATCTGCAACAAGCCCGTTCTGCTTCTGGGCAGACAAAAGGGCCTGCGTGGTGGCAGGCCCGAAGTTTCCATCCTCTTTGATTTTGAGCAGCTTTTGCAGCAGGATGATCGCCGATCTGTTCGCTGCGCCGACGCTCCCCTGCCGGATGGTGGGCAGGATGAAGCTATTGTACGTCGTCGAGGGATAGACACCCGGAGAGGTGCAGAGCCAGGTTGCCTTGCCTGCGCGGGTGTCCGCGTGGCACATAGCAGCCTCGGAATGCCAGTAGATGCCGATGCCGCCGAAGCCCACCGCCTGCGCGATGATGCCCAGCGCGACCGGGTTCACGACCCGATCGAGGGTGCGCCAGTCGGCAGCAAACCCATAGAGGTGCTTGCTGTGCGAGCTGCCGTGTACCTTGGCGTTGTGCGTGATGCAGCGATACCCGGACGTGACCTTCAACTTGACGCCCAGCACATCCCGGATGCTCTGGAGCTTGTCTACGAGCTCCAGATCGATCATCTGGGCGTTGCACTTCTTGCACTGGCATTCAAATTCATCCTTGGTAAAATTCTTCGTCAGCGCGGTTTTGTCCCCGCGCTTATAGGCAACAATGCCCATACAAAATCACTCCTCTCTGTTATGGGTCATAAAAAGTCATGGCTTTCCAACAGCTCGTCGTACACGCGGTTGATGTTGTCAATGGCATGGACACACTTTCCATTCGGGAAATTCTTGTGCTTTTGGCAGTGGTCCTCATAGTCATGCACGATGTCGAGCATTTCGTCAAAGTGCTCTTTTGTGTGCCGAACCCCGTGTATCAGTTCATCATTGAAACGCAAAATTTGTGTTCTCCACGATCTAGCTTCTCGGTCATCATCGGTAACAACGTGTTCGTCCAGCTTCTTTTGCATTTCCTCCAACCGCTGCTGCATAGCATCAAGACGCCGCGTTACATCGGCGTTTAGGTTTTTGCTTAAAAATCCAATAATAGCCGACCATGGGTTGATCTTGATAGGCGAGATCTCGACAAGGGACAGCAGGATGATGACAGCAGGCGTGACCATGACAGGTCCCCACGCTTCCCAGATGGCTTTCAGGCTCATTCCATATCACCTCCCTTCTGTTTGGATTCAGGCCGCAGGTCTGCGCCACAGCCTCTCATGCAGCAGTCCACCATCAACACGCCGAACTCGGCCCGTTCGGTGGTGGTGCTCTCGCCCTTTGCTTCCAGCCTATCCAGCAGGCTTTCGCAGAGCTCAGGCCAGTTTTTGTGCTCCATGTTTCCCCTTCCAGATTTCGATGTCCGGCTCAATGAGCTTCCCGTACTTCTTCATCGTGTCGAAATAGATCAAATTCAGCCGCCCGCGCAGGCTCGCGCTCTCGGTGTGCTCCAGCAAACCTTTGATGCTGGCAACACGGCGGTCAAAATCTTCCTTGCTCATTTGCCCGGTGGCATACAGTTCGGTGATCTGTCGGACTTCGCGTTTCAGGCGGCCCACGGTGGATTTACGCAGCTTCATGTGGGTGGCCCAGATACGGACGCCCACAAATTCAATGCCCATCCTCACAGGCCGGATGCACGTTTTGCTGTTCAGATCAAGTTCGAGTTCTTCGTGTAAAAATGCTTCGATCTCCGCTTTCCAGCGGTGCAGGGTTTCCTTGTCAGGTGCCAGGATGATGATGTCGTCCATGTACCTGACGTAGTAATGGATGTGCAGGACGTGTTTTGCAAATTGATCGAGTTCGTTTAGGTAAATGTTGGCGAACAGTTGCGACGTCAAGTTGCCGATCGGCATACCGACATCATACAGCCATTCACCCGGCGGCGTGTCCTGCGGGGCCTTGCCTCGCGGCAGACCAAACGCCTGAGCGTGGCTGTTTACGACTTTCTCCAGGAAGGCCATCAGCTGCGGGTCTTTGATACGCTTTGAGAGGATCTTCAAAAGTTTCTCGTGGCTCACGCGATAGAAAAACTTTGAAATGTCCAGCTTCAAATAATACCAGTCACCCGGTTTCCTGCTGACCTGACGAACCCAATATTGCAGGCGTTCTGCCGCCCCGTGACTGCCCTTCCCTTTTCGGCAGGCATAGCTATCCTCAATGAACAGCCGGTCGTAGATCGGGTTCAGATATTGGTATAGGCTCCACTGCACTATCCGATCGGAATATTTCAAGGCCATCACGAGCCGCTTCTTCGGAACATAAACCCAGAGCTTCCGATATGGCCCCAGCACATAGGTTCCGCCCAGCATCGCCGCCTGAATCTCGAAAATGTTCCGCTCCAGCTCAGCGGTAAAGGCCAGCACTTCGGCCCTGTACCGCTTGCCTTTACGGGCATTGTGGTCGGCCTCCATCAAGTACGAAAACTCAGTTATGACCGCCCACGCATTATTGATCGTTTTTATGTTTTGCGACATCTTCCCTTGCGCTGCGCGTGACGTTACCGCCTTCGCAGCAATTCACAGTTTTTCCAGGCTGTCTACCTGGAATGGAAATGAACTCCTTTAGACCCACGCAACCGACCGCAGCCCGTAGATTGTGGCCCTCTTATCCGGCGTGGTGTCCCGCCGCACATAACGTGCTAGTAGGTGTAAAGCGCAACGGCCCCCGATGTTCCAGTTGACGTTGGAGCGAGGGTTGTTGAGGTTCAGATAGAACAGACCGGCGTTCGTGCCGTTGTTCCAGTTGCCGCCCCTGATCGGGCACCGCTATAATTTAGTCCATTCCCAAATATAAAATCGGCAGATCATTTCAGTGTCTTCAAGTAGCCACCCAAAAGTTTGCCGATTTCGTCGTTATATCTCGCCCAGACTTCGTATTGGTGCACAGTGAGCGGTGGCGGGTATTTGCCCCCGTGTAACTTTTTGTTTGCCGCCAGCCGCACAAAGAAACGCAACGAGTCGAGCTTGTCGTCCAGATTATTTGCGGTCGTTTTCCTCATGTGCCGGTTGTCAATCTGGATAGAGAGATCGCAGAGATCACACATAAGCTCTTTGAGCTTGTCGGACAACGCCCGGTCTTTTCGCGGGAATTGTGTGACAGGCTCCCAAGCGTAGAGAACCATTTCTTCGATCTTCTCGCGCAGATGGAACGGCTCATAGGCTTTACCGTCTCTTTCTTCGGGCTGCCCCTGCTGGGGCGGCACTTCGGTTTTTAACACAGTCAACACCTCCAATAAAGTTCGGCGCGGCGGCCCCCTGGCCCACCGCGCCTTTGGGTTATTTGCTTTTGGCCCGCGCTCCCGCGCAGGCCGTCAGCTTGTCAGGATTCAGCGGGCAGCTCTGCGTAAGCGCAACGGCCCCCGATGTGCCAGCCGACGTAGGAGCGAGGGTTGCTGAGGTACAGATAGAACAGACCGGCGTTCGTGCCGCTGTACCAGCCGCCGCCCCTGAGCGGGCACCGCTCCTCTGCGCCGTTGTTGAACCAGAAATAATCATTGCCGTAGGTGGCATCGATGCCGTCGCCGGTCAGAGCGGTGTCCGGCATGAGAGCCAGGGACATGAGCAGCAGTTTTGCAGCGTCGCCCACAGAAGAGCCTGCGGTGATGTCCTTGAAGGAACAGCCTCGGCCTTCATCCTTCTGGTCTGCAATGGTGGTATCCCATACCGCCTTGCCGCCCACGACGTTCAGCTTGATGCTGCCCTCGGTGGTGCCGTTGCCATCCGGCGTAATCAGGCTGCCATCGCTGGCCTTGATTGCTTTCCATGCGCTGCCGGATGCTGCATAGGACACGCTGTTGTCGGCAGCGTTGTTGTCCATGATGATATGGAGCTCGCCCTTGTACAGGCGCAGTCCGAGCAGCCACTCCCAGATATTGCCGTTCATGTCGAACACACCAGACATCTTACCGTTGTGGCTGTAAGTGACCGGGCCGGTGCCGGTCAGGATACGGGCGGTCTTGCCGCTATCCTGTACGCCAGGTGCCGGGATGCCGACGTATTCCGTCTCCGTGGTGTCTTTGCCGTAGTTGTTGTTGCCCTTGGGCTCGCAGCCGTGCTTGTGGCACCAAAGCGCGATCGCCGCCCACTCTGCAATGGTGACTTCGTGCCAACCCTTGCCCTTGGCGACACTAGAGGCGGCAAAGGAATCGTAGTTGCGGCTGGTGGTAGGGTCTTCCGCAGGCAGGCTGTAAGAGCGGCCATTGTACACCTTGCTCTGGTACTTGCCCATCCAGAAACCCGCGATCTGCTTGCCATTGATGCGGAAGGCCGGGTGGATGTCGGTGCTTTCGGTAGACAGCACGTCACAGAGGCGGAAAGCCGGAATCCAGACGTGCAGGGACGGCTGATCGGTGTCGTCCATAATCAGTTTGTTGTCAGGGAAAGCGCACTTAACCGCGAAAGCGGCAGCGTCAAAGTTGTTTGCCATGATTCAATCCTCCTTACAAAATGCTCTCGAAGTCTTCGACACTCCACAGGCGCAAGATCACCTTGTCGGTGTCGAGAGGCTTTGCTTTGCGCTCAATGTGGGTCTGAGGCTCGGCGGTTTCGGCTCCCTCTGCCTGAGCATCGGTTTCCTGCTCTGCCGCGGTCATAGTGTCGGACTCCGCAGGGCCCTCCACCTCGACCTCTTCATACTCCGTGCCAGGGATTTCCACCTGAGCGACGTAATACTTGCCATTGTCAGAGTCAACAGCGAGGTTGCCCTGCGCGTTGGCAGTGATGGTGGCCGTGACGGTATCGTCCTTCTGATACTTTGCAAGGTTCATCACCAGGGTGGAATCTGCAAAGTCCAGCTTGGTGCCGCGCAGCTCGTAGTCGATCTTACGGCCCGCGTTCAGCTCTACGATCTTCATTACTTCATACCTCCTTTGATAACGACGGAAACGACGACGGACGTTGCGCTGCCATCATGATGCAGCTTGAAACCGTTCGCCAGCTTGTCCTTCACTGTAATATCGCCCAGACGACCGCCGGTGTAGCTCTTGACGGTGACGTCCACGGTGTAATTGGTGTTCTTCCGGGTGGTGGACAGACCAACGGCGGTGTCCTTCGCGCAGAACGGCCACGGGTCGTTGCCTGCGGTCAGAGTAACCTCCTTGACCTCAGCAGCCACCTCCGGCTCCAGGGTGGAGAGGCGGCTGTTCTGCTGCCCATCCAGCGTGTTGATATTGGCAATGCTGGTATCGTGGCCGTCTGCACGGCTCTCCAGCTTGTCAGCACGGCGACCGAGCCGCTGAATGATGATCTGCGCGATCTTCACCGCGATGTTGACGTCGTGTAAGCCGACCTCCATACGGTTGAAGTTAGCCGCGCTCATGTTGGTGCCCTGCTGAATGACCTTGCCAACGGGAGTGAGGGTGTAGGTATCATCGTTATTCTTCGTCAGTTTGTAGGTGTTGGACGGGGAAACTGCATGATCTTTCCAAAGCAAAAACTCAAACATATTCTTTCACCTCCTTTCCGTTATACGATCTCGTACAGCGGGAACTCCCAGAGGGAGATCACGCCCTGCGTGCTGTTTTTGACGATATTCTCGCTGGACTGGCCCGCCACCTCGCCGTCGGAGTCGATGATACGAACGGCGGTGATGGTGAGCGTCGCGCTGTCCTGGGTCTGGCAGACGACCTTCAAGGTGTTGCCCTCGATCTCTTTCGACGTAATCATGGCGTCGTACCAGGTGCCCGAAGCGTAATACTGAATCTTCACGACGTGCCGCAGCCAGTAGTTGCGGATTTTGTCCATGAAGGTTTCCTTCCAAAATGCTGCCATGCAAATACCTCCTTTTTAGCTCTGGGATGCGAAGCCCTGGCCGCAGAAGCGGTAGGTTTCCGCGCACTCCGTAACCGTATAGCCCACGCCGGTTGCCCGCGTGCCGCTGCTGCCCAGGGTGGCCGTTTCCGGCGTCTGTCCTGTTGGCGCATCTTCCTCGGCTGTCTGCGGGTAGTCGATAACGTGGGGCTCGTGAATCGCTTTCGTTACCGTCGCCTTCTGGAGAGCGGCTGCAATGGTCGCAATGTCCGGGACGATGCCCGCCGGGTTGTCGTTATCGGACGATTGGTGGTAGTCCACGACGACCGGCAGATGCTCTTTTTCGGTGACGGAATCCCAGCGGTAGTACGCGCCCTTGGATGCGATCTCCGGCTTCGTGCCGGTGAGATCGTAGTCGAAGACATAGTGCGTACATCTGGACTTGACGACCGTAGCCCGATTGTAGGTGACGAGCGGGGTGTAGGCGATGTGAGCTGGAATCTTTCGGGACAGCAGCTCCAGAATGTCGCTCATGTACAGCGTCGGCTCGTCGCCTCTCTCGAAGCAGATGTAGAGCATATTGTTCCGGGCCTCGTCGAACGGCTCGAATTTCACATCCACGTCCGCATTGGTATAGGCATGAATCATCTCTTTGAGCAGGGTCGCCGACACACGACCAAAGCCCGCGAAAAACGATTTTACGAGCCTGCGCCGCTCGTCCAGAGAGCGTGTCTTGTCCAGGTTGATGCCGAGGAAAACTTCAAGCTCCCGGATGGTGGGTTCATCCATAGAATCAATGAATTTGTTGTTGTAGACCTGTTCGATCGCGTCCTGTGCGCCGTCCAGCAGCCTTCCGTTTGCTTTGAGAATGGCGACCATTTCCCGCACCTCGCGGTAATACCGCGGGTAGTAGGAGATCAGCTCCTCGTAGTTGCTGGCAAACTGCCGGTTGTAGAATTTCTTCATGTGGCGACCGTCACCTCCCCGGCAACAGGGATAAAGTCAGCACCAGGCTTGATGTTTTCCGTGCCGCCGTTCAGCGTCAGGTCTTTGTAATCGAGCACGCTGTCCAGCTCGATGATGATCGCGCCGATGCGGGCGGCACGAATAACCACGTCGTCCGCTGCTGCCGTCGTCAGCGTCAGGTCTTTCAGGTATGCCGCGATCGCCTCCTGAGCCTGCGATCTCACCTCCTGCGGTGTGAAGCCGCTGGCAAGATCGGCAGTAAACGACACGTCGATCTTGACCTCACGGGCAGACACGGCGGTGAAGTGCGCACCGAGGTTGGCGACGCCTTCGCCCAGGCCATCGCCGACGGTATAGGTGTAGCCGTCCACCGTGGCCGTGTAGCCGTTGGTGGCAGGGTCGATGTACTTCTGCACCTCCGCGATCTTTGCGCTGGAGCAGGCGCGCCCGGAAGAGTCGATCAGGACAGCCTTCACGGTGTTCGGGCCGTTCCACAGCGGGTAGATGCGAGCATGACCGATGCCGTCGATGGACTCGCACCAGGTCTTGTAATGCTGCTTGTTACCGTTCTCAGCAGGGCCAGCGATCTTTTCCCGAACGCGGGTGCGCAGGCTTTCGTCCTTCTCGCGGTCGGTGCCGTTCTCGTAAATCTCGCCGAACTTGGCATTTTTCAGTCCTTCGATCTCATTTACAGGGATTGCGGCTGTGCCGGCATAAACCACGTTTCCGCTCTCTCCGGGTACTTCGGCCTCCAGGTAATACTCGCCCTCCAGCGTGTTGTAGCGCAGCAGGAAGTACAGGCCATCGTTATAGAAGCGCGTGCCCGTTTCCGGGGTCGTGCCTTCAAACGAAAACCTGTACTTCGCATGGGTCGCCGCATGACGGGTCACGCCGTACTCGTCCGCCTTGTCGTCCAGATCGTCACCGATCGCGGTGGCGATCGAGGCCATCTTTCTTGCAATGTCGATGTCGGTATACAGCTTTGCAATTTTGAGGCACGGGCCCGCAACTGCATCATAGAAGATCGAGCCCTGTCGGGTGTCGATGCCGTCCGGCGCATTGTCGAGGACGTCTTGCAGGATGTTCTCGAAGGTCATATTTTCAAACATTAGATCACCTCCTCCACTTCGATTTCTCCATAGATGGTGTCAGCCGTAAACACGATCTGCGCCTGATCTTTGTCGAACGAGATGTCGAAGTCGTGGCATTCAAGGATGCGGCTATCCGGCGCGAGGGCATCTTTTACGAAGCCCTCAATAACGGATTGCGCATACTCGCGGCTCGCGTCCTTCGCAATAACGGCGTCTTCAACCTCGGAGCCGTACTGCTTATCGTAGATCAGGCACTTAAAACGCGGGGTGATTATGGCCTTTCGGATAGCCTGCTGCACCGCTTCGAGGTTATCCACGAAGCCGACGATCCGCCCCGCGTCAAGATCAAGGCGGTACGTCCTGGACGGCATTTCCTGTGCATCCTGGACGTCCGCGATATTGATTGGGATAAAAACGGCCATTTCAGATGTCCTTTCCGGCCACCTGGCCCGCCACTCGGTCGAGGACGTAGTACAGCTTTCCATTGTTGATGGAGAGCAGATAAACCAGGTCGTCTTTTTGCAGATGGTTGTAGACCTTCAAGGTCATTTTGTAGGCGTTGAGCTTTTCGACGTAGTGCTTGTGCTTGACGTTAGTCGTCGGGCCGCCCCGGCTGTCATTGTGGATGTGGCCGCCGTCCATTTTGGTATAGGTTTCGTTGCGAAGCTCGCCCTTGTCGCCCATCGTGTAGTCCGCATGGGTGGTGTAGTCGGTGAGGTGCCAGGGGACGATCAGCTGTTCACCTGAGATCACGAGCTTGCTGTCATTGGCGGCGGTGATCTCCAGAGGGTCATCCTTCGTGACGGTTCCTTGCAGGATTGCGCTTCCGGGCGGTATCAAGCCCTGAAAAAGCTCTTTCAAGCTGTTTGCCTCCACTCAGATCAGCCTCCCTTCTTGATCTCTGCTGCCGTTGTCAGCGTCAGGCTCATGGTGTGCATATTGTCCTCAAACGTGTGGTCGTCGCTGTCCACATAATAGGCACGGCTTATGCCCAGATGCGGAATCTTTACCAGAATCGCCTTGCCGGATATAACGTCCGGGTCGCCCAGGATGTTGAGTGTCACCGTTTCCTCCGGGTCGTCCAGAGTGTCGAGGACGCTCCCCACCAGGTCTTTGACCTGGGCTTTCGTGAGGGATTCGTCCGGCTGCTGGATTTCCTGAAAGATGCCGATCTTTTGCTCCAGAGCGGAATTGCTCTTCTCCGCGATGGTGGTTCCCTCTTTAGAGATCATCTTCACGCGGGTTTTGATGGACTCAATGCTTTTCGTGTAGGAATAGCCGTACAGATTCGCGTCACCGTCCACAACGAAGGAAATGATCTGATCTTTCCGCTGGAGAAGGCTCAGTTTTCCCTTGTCGCTGCTGATAAAGTGCCGGGTGCCGGTGGCCTTGTAGTCAAGACTGAGGGCATCCAGCACCGCGTCCTGGCCGGTGGTCTTGCTCTTCGTAAGCTCAGGGATTTTGTAGGAACACTTTGCGACCTCTCCTGTGGGGATGCCAAAACGGGAGCACACGTCGGAGAATACCTGATCGGCGGTTTTGTTCTTGTAGACAAAAGTATCCTTGTTGTTGGCGAGGTAGATGCCGTTGTCGTATGCCTTGAATTTGAGCTGCTTCTTGTCGCCCTGTTTCTGGTTCATGAGGATGCCTCTGAACCGTTCCTTGCCATCGACCAGGAAAACGCACTGGTTTCCATCCGCAACGTCGATGCCGCTGCGGGCGTGACGATAGCCGTCGTCGTCGATCATCGTCACGGTGATGGTGCGGGCAGAGCTGCCCTTGCGACCGCTCCAGCGGACAGACTGCACAAGGTTCGTCATGTCGATCGTCTTCTTGTTCTTGACGACGAGCAACTGAATTTTCGCCATGCACAGCCCTCCTTATGGAATTTGCAAAACCTGCCCAGGTTTAATGAGATTCGGATTGCTACCGATCAGCGACTTGTTGGCAGCGTAGATGCCGGAGTATTTGGAACCGTCCCCGTAGAGGGATTTTGCGATGTTGTACAGGCAGTCGCCCTTCTTGACGGTGTAGGTCTTCGGGGTGGACGTGCTGTCAACACGGGCCACGGTGTCCTGCACGGCAGCCACCAGGGACGAGTCGATCGTTACCGTTTTCAGCGACACCTCCTGATACTCTTTCAGGGTAATGTCGTAGTGATAGGTTCCGACGTCGCCGCCATCCTCACGGTAGTTGAAGCTCTCGATCGTGCAGTAAAGGTTGATATACATTCCGGTGCAGATGAAGTGTATTGGAACGCGGCTCTTCTTCCACCGCTCGATCATGCGGACATACAGAATCGGCGGAACGGCGATCAGGGACTTCATGCCCGGAAAGCCGTGCGCCGGAAAGAAACTGGAAAAGCTGAACTGCAAAGCAGGGCGGCTCTGCATGATCGTGACTTCACCCAGGCCGGTGAGATCAACAGAGCGGTTGTTGCTGCCGTTCTTGACGTTGAACTTCTCAGGCAGCACGGGCAGCCGCATCTTCTCTTTCTCCGCGTTCCAGGTGAGCCAAATTTGGTAGTTAATAGTCATAGGACAGTTGGCCCTCCTCGAAGATTTCATCCTTGATAACGCTCATCAGAACAGGCTTGATGTTGTTCGTGAGCAGTTCAAGTACAGCCTTCTCGGACATACCACCGCCAGAGCCACCAGAAACGACCACAGAGCCATTGCCGACGATCTCCAGGATGATTTTCTTGGTGATCTCTTTCGTGGCGTCTGTGCCTTCCTGGGCCGCTGCTGGAGCGTCCGGCTGAACATTCAGCGGTGCAGGCTCAACCACGGTGGGAGTGCTGGATGCAGGCGTAGCGACAGAGGACGCTTCGGGCTGTTGTGCCTCCGGCGCGGTCGTCGCGGCCTGCTGCTCCATCAGGGCCTTCTCCAGCTCGGAGAGGTCGTAGGTCGTCGCGGCTTCCTGCGGGGTTGCAGACAGGCCGGTGTAGGCGGCGTTGATCTCGTTCAGGTCGGAGTTTTTGCCGGACACGATGTCCACGACCTTGCCCAGCACGGAATCGAAGAGAGATTCACCAGGAGCAGGCTCCGGCGCGTCGATGGTGATGCCAGTGAGGGCCTGCAAGAACCGATCGAATTTCCTCTCGTCAATAGCCTGCTGATTGACCGTATTCTCAACGGTGCTTTCCGTGGTGTAGGTCGAAGCGACGTCGTGGCTGTCCACCGTCTGTGCGCTCTGGCTGTTGTCCACGGTGGTGACGTCATGGCTATCTGTCAAGACGCTTGCATCGGTTTCGGTCAGATCGTGGCTGTCGTAGGTGTTGGTGGTATCGTGGCTGTCGGTGATTGCGTACTCATTCGCTACATCGTGGCTATCCACAACGGAATGATCGTCCGCGAGGCTGTTGTAGGTGGTTTCGGATGCAGGCTCAACCACGGTGGGAGTGCTGGATGCAGGCTCGATGCTGTTCAGTGCGTCGATGATCTTGTCAGTTTCCTCGGTCGGGAAGACGGTACTCCCCTGCTTGCCGACGATCAGCTCCGGGCCATTCTCACCGGCCACGAACACATCCTCAGCGTCCGTCGTGCCTCCTGCATGACCGGGGACGGTCGTTGTGGTGGACGTCGGGATGGAGGGCGTGGAACTGTTCTGCAAGGCCAGGGCCACAGATGCGGCCACGTCTTTTGCAGCAGCTACGGCGTCCTTCTTGCCGTCTTTGAGCTTCTGGACGTACTCGGCGATGGTGTCCTTCGCGGCCTTTCCTGCCTCGTCGGAGAGGTCGAGAGAGTCCACAGTGCCCTCCATCTTCTTCTGGAAGTCGTCGAGCTGGTTTTCATAGTCCGTCACCCAATCGGCGGTTGCCTGAGCTGCTGCATCCTGCTTGGCGGTGACGTCGGCCAGGGTGTCGGCCAGCTTTGCCACAGCGTCCTTGTTGCCGCTGTTGATCGACTTAACCATGCTTGCGGCAAGACCGGCAGCCTGTTCGCTGCCGTCCTGGACGTAGGACATCAGAGCCTTGTAGTTCTCCTCGGTGATGCCCAGATCGTCCGCGGAGGTGGCTTTCAGCGTTTCAATGTTGGCGGTGTAGGTGTTCCAGTAGTTGAGCTGCGAGTCGAGAGCTGCCTGCGCGTTGGAAACGCTCGCGTTCAGGTAGTCGCTCGACTTCGTGGACGCCTGATCGAAGAGATCAAACTGGCCCTCGAAGCTATCCTTTGCCGCCTGGTATGCGTCGTCGTATGCCTGACAGAGCTTTTCCACATCAGAACGCACATCGCTGTACGCCTGGGAAATGGCCTCACCATAGGTGACGCCTTCCTCTGCGGCGGCCTTCGCAGCATCGGCAGCGGCGGTGTAGCCCTCCTCGATCTCCTCGATCTTCTTGCCGGTTTCGTCGTAGGCGTCCTGAAGCTTGGCTTGTTTGTCCAGAACCTCTTGCAGCGCATCGGCGGCAGCGTCGGCGTTGGCCGCCTGCTCCGACCACTGTGCAGAGATCGTAGACATCCCGGTCGGGTCTTGTGCGTAGAGATCGGCGATGTAGTTCTGGTAGACCTTCTGCGCATCGTTGGCCCGCTGCTGGGCGGCCGTGACTTCATCCTGAACCTTTGCAAGCTCCCCCTGCTCCTGAGCCTGCTGCTTAATGAGATCGACGTACTCCTGGTACTTCTCGTTGTAGGCTTCCTGCTTTGTCTGTTCCTGAGCCATCTGCTTGATGTAGGCAAGGCTCTTGTCCTGGTTTTCGGTCAGGTCTTCGTAGGTCATGTTCAGGCCGTCGATGTTGCCGTTCAGCTCGTCGAGAATGGCCTGCATTTCCTGCTGTTTCCCTGCCGCCTCCCCGGTAGAGCTTGCCAGCTCAGACAGGCGGGCGATCAGCGCGAGGTTTTCCAGCTCGTTCTTATGCACAGACTCCGTGTTGTTGTCCAGCTCGTCCATCAGGGAGCTGTGCTTGTCGATCAGGTTGTCGCACTCAGAAATGAGATCACCGACGGACTGCCCGTTGCTGTTCAGAGACTCAGACAGGGTGTCGATGCGGTACTTCAAAGAGGACGCCTGATCGGACGTGTCGCTGTAGGTATCGCAGGCGATCTGGTACTGTTCCTCCAGCGATTCCAGTTCTTTCTGCTGCTCAGCAGTTACGGCGGTCATGGACTGCGTTTCCTTGTAGGTGTCCTCGTACTTGTTGCCCAGCATGGTGACGGCAGCAGTTATCGCCGTGACGCCAGCCGCCACGCCGAGCAGCACCGGCAGATACGGAACCAGCGGAGCGAAGAACCCGGCTTGAATCACCTTTGCGGCAGACATCGCCGCGGACAGACCGGCCACGCCAACGGCCACCGTGCCCAGGCCGGTGCCGATCGCGGTCAGGGCCTTCACGACGTTCGGGTGCTCAGTGAGGAAGTCCCCAACCTGTCCCCAGAGGTCGGCCAGCTCAGCCGACGTATCATGGATAGCAGGCTCCAGAACTTGAGTGAAGGCAACATTCATTTTGTTGTTGGACTTCTCCCACTTCTCGCTCAGACTCTCGCCAGCCTCAGCGGTTTTCTCCAGCGTGCCCACGGCAGCGTCCAGAGATCCCGTCAGGGTGTCGGTCGTGATTGCGCCGTCGCGGATAGCCCGCGCAAAGTCAACGCCCACTTTGCTGCCGAAAATCTCAACGGCCTCCGTGGTCGCCTCGGAGCTGTCCTTCATGTTGGCGATCTCGGTTATTGTGTTCTGCAAAGCCGTCTGTGCATCCAGGCCATCAGAAGCAAACTTCTTGACAGCAGTGCGCATGGCGGTGATTGTAGAGGTTCCCTCGACGCCGTAGAGCTCCATCTGAGCCAGCAGGCCGATCGCGTTCTCCAGCGACAGGCCCAGCTCCTGCAAGGACGATGCGCCCGTAATCAGGGTATTGCTCAGAGTGGTAACGGACAAGCCGGAAATTTGTCCGGCATAGGCCAGATCGTCGAGAACATTCGGCAGCTTGGATGCGTCCACGTTCCATTTGTTCATCACCTTGGTAACAAGCTGAACGGAACCAACGACATCCTGGCCGGTAATGTCCGCGAAGTCTAGGAACTGGCCCGTAACCTCAGAAAGCGTATCGCCGGTGTAGCCCAGGCGGGTGTTGATCTCGCCGACGGCACCGGCCACGCTGTCAAGGGCGTCATCGTTGCCAGAGTAGGCTTTCAGCATACTCGCGCCCAGGCTGTCCAACGCCTCGCCCGTCGCACCGGTGGCGTTGACGACGATCTTCTCGGCGTTGCTGTAACTGTCGGTCAGCTCGTAAACCGAGGAGGTGATCTCCTTGATTGTGGCCGTGATGCCCGCCGTAGTGAGGGCCTGAGCGATCGTTTCGACAGCATCAGCACCAGTCTTTCCGGCGTCTTCTGCCTCGCCGCTGGCCTTTTGGGTAGCCTTAGACAGCGTGTCGGTTGCGTCGCTGGCCTTACCGTTGGCTTCCGCCAGGGTCTCCGCTGCATGGCCTGCCTGTTCAGCCGCAGCCTCCAGCTTGTCGAGGTCTTCCGTGCCGGACGACAAAACAGCCTGGTAATTCTGCATCGCAGCATCGGCGTCGCTCTGGGCTTTTGCAAGCTCTTTGAGGGCGTCTGCTGCTGCGGTGCTGGCCTCCTCCAGTTCCTTTTTGGTTTCAGCTGAAACCTTTTCGTTCTGCATGAGGTCTTCGAGCTGATCGCCGGTCTTCTTGACGGCAGCGGTCAGATCGTTATGAATTCCGGCTGCGGCCTCCACGGACTCGGACAGCTCATCGGAGGACTTCTCGCAGAGAGCCATCATGTCGTTTAGGTCGTTCAGGGCAGCGGTGGATTTCAGCCCCATGTCCACCAGCTCTTTGGTGGAATAAGCCGCCTCCAGCATTGCCTTGTCATAGCCACCGACGGCGTTCGTCCAGTAGTCGGCCTTCTCCGCGGCCTCGTCTGCTGCCGCACCGTACCGATCGAGGGACTCCGCGAGCTCGTCTGCCGCAGAGCCCGCGCCGCTGACCGCCCCTTCGATGCTACCGATCGAGGAAGCAACACCATCAGCGGCAGCAGCTACATTGGAAGCCGAGGACGAAATGCCGTCCAGGGCCGCGCTTGCCGCATCACCGGCAGACTCCCACTTGCTCAGCATGGACTCGCCGTTGTTGGCGATGTCAGCCATCTTCTGACTCATCTGGTCGATGAGCTGAAATCTTGCGGTCAAGTTTGCCATTTAGTCCTCACCTCCTCATATTTCTTTGAGCCTCCGCTACGACCTTCGCCTGCTTGCGTTCATCGTCAACAACAAGCTCAGAAGCGATGTAGAAGAGCTTCATCTTCCGCGGCATGGCGTCGTACTCTTCCGGGTGCAGCCCGTGTCGCTGCCATAGGGTGTGCGCCCAGTAGCCGTCCGAGCCCGCCGCGCAGATCAGTTTTTTGCGGCTTTCAGATCGTCTTCATCCGAGGCGTCGATCATGCCGAGAATCCGCATGACGTTCCGAGCGACGTAATCATAATCGCCCGGTTTGCTGAACACCAGCAGCGGCATATCGGTGATGTCCACGCAGTTGTAGAACTTCATCAGCTCCGGGTCGTCCAGCTTCGGGTACTGGAGGGACTTCACGACGATATGGCGCAGGGCGCGGGTATTGTCGCGCTCGGTCTTCCAGACGACCTCGCCGCCGTTCACGAGGGGGTTGCCCTTCTTGTCGGTGGCGACGCTGCGGCGACGGTAGTTTTCGTTGATCTGGGTGATCTCCTGCTGAGTCAGGATTTTGGCCTCGAAGTCGATGGGGTTGCCGTCGTCGTCCTTGAAGGACTCCGGGCCGGTAAAGGTGATGATCTCCTGCTGAACAGGACGCATAAAGTATTTCAGGCTCTTGTTTTCGGTTGCCATAGTAAAATCCTCCATAAAAAGAAAAGCCCGCTCTTTTCCACAGATGCGGTCAAAAGAGCGGGCTTTGATGGTGTATTCAGAATCTCAGTGATGAAAACAGCCCCTTTTCACCACTGTCGCGGCCTTACAGGAAGTTGCGTGCGTTAAAAGTCAGGTTGTCGGTAACGACGTCGCCGCCGCTGTCCAGAGCGGTGAGGGGCATTGCGCCGGTCGGCACACAACCGACGAAGGTGCAAACATCGTTCTGATACTTGTCGAAGAAGTCGGAGTCCGGGTCATTCATGATGCCCTGGATAGTCAGCTCCGGGGTCTTGTGGGTGGCCTGGTACTTCTTAATCATGTCCTTAATCCAGGGCGTAGAGCGGTGCTCAGACAGGGACACGGTGATGTTGTAGCCCAGCCAGCGGGTGCTGTTGGAATAATCACCGAGCTGCTTGCCGCTCCAGGTGTCCGGGGTGAAGGTGCCAGTCGCAGAAACGGAGTCCGCGACCTCGATGCCGTCAATGATGATCTTGCCCATGCGGATATTGATCGGGCGAGTATTGAAGTCCATATTTTAGCTCCTTTCTCCCATCAGCGGGTGTGGGTGGTGAAGAACAGCTTCTCCGAGCTGTCAATGGGTTTCAGGTTGGCATTGAAATAGGTCTTGTCACCGTAGGATGCGTCACGATCAACGAGGAAGTCGTTGTCGTAATCCACATCGGAGATCGCGCCAGCATCGGAGAACTGTTTCAGGATGGACTTGCCGACGCCCTCCATCGTGTCCCAACCGTCGCCGTAATTCCCGTACTTGTTGGGCGGGAAGTTCAGCTGTACGGCCTCCTCGAAGGTGTCAAACACGCGGATAACGCGGTTCTTCCGGTAGGTTTCATCCTTGGGCTGCTTGAAGCTCGTAAGGGAGTTGATGTCGTACTCAACAACGACCTTGTTCCCCTCAGAAATGGAGAAGACGAAGTGGCCCTTATTGATCGCGTCCACATACTCCTCGTGCGTCAGAGCGTCCACCAGATCGGTTGCGCCGTCAACCGCATTGTAGGTCAGGGACTCCACATAAGATGCACCAGCGGTCGCGCCAGCCACCCATGCGGTCGCCTCAGCTGCGGAAAGTTTGTCGTCGTCGATTGCATAGCCGTTCTTAACGGAAATGATGCCCTCGTAGTCTGCCGGGAAGTCCGGGACGACAGCCTGCACGCCGCGGCCCATGCTCTCGCGCAGGTATTTGATCTTGGCCTTGACCGCCGCCTGCAAGCTGCTATCGGTAACGGGCATTGCCACCGTGTTGAACTTGACTTTTTCCCAGGTGTCCATGAAGCCGGTAATATCGACGTTCTGGGCCGCAGCATCAGTGCCACCGGTGAGGTTCATCGCGGCAACGGCGGCCAGCGCGCCGGTGCCGGTGAAGGTGACGTACTCGCAGTCTTTCGCGATCAGATCATTCACGGTAGACAGGCCCTCGTAGTAGGCCACGGTGTTGCCCGCCAGACTCACGGTGACATCGAAACCGTCCACCGGGTTTGCGGAGACGGTGACGGTCAACGCGTTACCGCGGGTGCCGCCGTATTTTGCCGTCGCGGTCAGCTCCGGCGCGGATGCGTTCTTTGCGGTTGCCTTGGTGCCTTCTTTCGGGATGTAGACCAGCACTTTGCTGGCGTTTTTGAACGCCTCACGAATGAGGAGCATCTGCCGGTTGGGGTCGCTGTCGTAGACGCTGTAACCCAGCTTTGCGTATGCAGCGTCCGGGCCCGCGTTCGTCAGCTCGATGTAGGAACCGGCGGGGCCGTAGGAGGGCTTCAGCAGCGGGATGATCGTAGTGCCGCGCTCGCTGGTGCCCACGGTATCGCTGCGGGTGCTCTCGAAGTTCAGGTAGGTGCCAGGGCGCACTTTGCCTGCCAGCTTATCAAACTTGCCACCAGCCATCTTACTTAACCTCCTTCACACACCACGCATCAATGCGGGTCTGAATTTCTTCCTTGGTGTACTCGCCATCCGGGAGATCGGCAGTCGCACCAGCGAAGGTAACGAGAGAAACGCCGAAAACCGCACGGCAGTTGTTACGCAGGGACTCCAGCGGATATTTCACCGCGGCCTGCTCATTGCTTGCTTTAGTAGCCATATAATACCTCCAGTATTACTTCGAGCCTTTCGGCTCCTGCCCTGCAAAATCAGGGTGGGGATAGCTCACAGTGCAGAGCTTTACGGCTGCGCTGTACGCCGTTTCGATGCGCCGGGTAACGTAGATGTCCGGCTCGTGCCAGCCCTCGATCTCGTAAGTCTGCATCATTGTCACAGGCTCGATCAAGAACGGCTTCCGGGCCGTCCATCCGATCTCCAACTGCACCGCACTTTCATCCACGGCCCGCAGGGTGGGGTCGCGGATGTGGATGTACTTTCCTGTCGGCTTGCCGGTTTCGTCGATCAGAGGGACTCTGTTCCGACGCTCCAGCAACGCGTTCATTGCTGCATAGCCCAGCTCGTAGGCTTCCTCTTTCGTCTTGTGGAAGAACTTTACGAACAGAGAAAAATCCAAAGCATAGGTGCTGAACGTATCGCCGCCGCTGCCGATCTCAGGCCGCGGGAAGTACACCGCCGGAACGCAAAATTGCTCCGGCACATTCTTGTAGTACGGAGCAGGGTTCCCACTGTGAATTGTCAGAAAGCTCATGATGCTCGCTAAATCCTGTTCAAGCATGGAACTCCTCCTTTTTGTGTGTTTCGTTCTGCCGAACAGCCTTCAAAATCAGTTGCTTGCAAAATGAAATCAACTTTCCGGGTTTGAAAAGTTCAACTCATTCAAAATAGCTGTCCATCCAGTCCTGGAGCTTTGCATCCAGCAGATCGGGAAGCATCTTGTCCAGGATGCGCAATGCGCTCTCCCAGTAGTGCTTGCCCTCTACCCAGTGCTGCTTCAAGACCATGCCGCCTTTCGCGGACGGGTCATAAACAAACCGCCCGTCCCCCTGCCAGTAGCCGGGGACAAAGCGGTATTTGACGCCTTTCGGGTTTGTCCAGCGGCCGTCATTGACGTATGACGCATATTCGACATTGGTGCCCACTTCCAATGTCAGATCGCCATCGGTGAGCTCCCAGATGTTCCCTTGGGAGCCTTTCTCGAAGGACGCGAGCAGTTGGCGGGTGTCCATGACCTTCCGCCGGATGATCTCGTCCTGGAGGACTCTCAGGAACTCGTTACCCAGGCCCTCCAGAAAGAGCTCCATTTCGTGCCGAAAGTCGCCGGACGCGGCCTGTCCTATGCGGGCAAAGAACTCCCGAAATGCGGAGACGTCAACATCAACCGTCGCCATCAGAGATACCTCTGTGTGCCCTTCGCCACGACGTAGACGAAGAGGTGGTGGCCGTGGATGTCGTGTGGAATCTCCGAGATGTACTCGCAGCCGTTCTTCCTGTCCACGATCTTGTCGTTGAGTCTCACGTCGGTGCCGGTGGGCAGGGCCAGCTTGATGCGAGACTCTTTGATGTTGGCCGGGGCGGTCTGCGAAATGGATGTGCTCTCGCTCTTAACCGCGAAATGACAGGCCACAGAGAGCTCGTCCGGCTCCTTTGGATAGGAGAAGGAAGGCTGCTCGGTCAAGCCGTAGCCGGGGGATTCGTCGCCTTTCTGTGCGTGGTAGATGTCGCACAGATCGTTCAGGTAGTCTTCAAACGCCATGCTGGGCCCTCCTCACAGTACACGCATACGCATGGTAACAGTTCCGTTTGCTGCCGTGACGACATAATCATCCAGCAGGGCGGCCAGATCGAGATCGGTAACTTCGATGTCGGAGTGATCTGCCGAGTAGCTGTAATCGTCGAATGTTTCGGATTTCAGCACCTTGGAGGAGGTCAGAGCGGCGTTGTGGGCGTAGGCCTCGGCCAGCAGGATGCAGGCTGTCCGCACTCCCTCCGGCAGCTCTGCCATTTCCTCCAGGCCCTTGTTATGGGTGTAGGTGATGATGTACTGCTCCGCTCTGGAAATGTCCACGCTCAGCTTTGCATCGCTGCGTTTGAGCACTTCCGGGGTTTCGGAGTAATCACGCACCTGCTGCGGGGTTATCCAGGGGCGTTTCGGCATGGCTTAGTCCTCCCCGAAGTCGGGCTGTGCATCATCCGCCGCCGGGACGGTGACGGTTTCTGCGGTAATGGCGGCCACAAGGTCGTCCTTCTTCATGCCCTTGGTAACGGCTACACCCAGATCACCGGCCAGCTTTTTCAGGTCTGTAATGGACAGGCTGTCCAGATAGCCCTTGTCGAAGTGCGCCGGAATGGAGCCATCCTCTGCCTCCTCGCCTGCCGCTGTCAGCAGAGCGGAGTCGGCCTTGGCTTCGTCCTCCTCAACCTCGATCAGATCAAAATAACCACTGCGCACGGCAGCGGTCGCAATGTCCTTATCGTGGGTGTAGACGTTCGGCTCTTCCCTGGTTGCATTGACGATGCCGGTATAGGACATCGCCTTTTTCAGCTTGATGTGATACAGCATACTTCTCTCTGCCTTTCTGCCTTACTTAATGCCCTTGATGATGGCCGCGGCGTCCATTTCCTCGATGATGGGGTCGAAGTCGAAGTGGATAACGTAGAAACGCTTGTCCTTCATGATGGCTTCCTTGCCCTCGGTGGTCTTTCTGATCTTTATGCCGTAGGTGTTGACGACCACCAGATTCTTGGGGTCAGTCAGCAGAACGGAGTCGTCGCTGAGGGACGGGGACTCGACAACAGAAATCTTTGCGGGGCTGTTGTAGACAGACTCAGGCACCGCGCCGCCCTTCTCGGCGATCTGCTTCAGCAGATGCAGCTCCCACTCCTGCGCACGGTGCGGGCTCATGAGCCAGCGCAGCTTGCCGTTGTTGTATTTGTTCGGCATGGAGTGCAGCGTGTTGTAGAACATATCCAGGTTCATGCCGGTGTCGCCGGAAGCATCGACGACATGAGCGTTGTTCGTGAGCTGCTTAATCCAGCCGTCGTTGACCTTGAGGAAGTCTGCATCGCCGGTGGTGCAGACGGCCTTCGCATCAGTACCAGTCCATGCGCCTGCGCTGTGCTGCGCCGTGAACTCGTAGACCTTGCCGTTGGTGGACACCAGATCGCCCTTGTTGAAGGTGTCACTGGTGTTGAACGGCTTGACATTGGCGAACTTTTCATCACCGTTCAGGCACAGGTCGATGTGGTCGATGCCGAGCTGGGTGGTCATAAGGTTGGTGATGATGGCTTCGAGGTTCTGGCCCTCGATATTCTCACGCAGCGTTTCCTCGGTGATCTCCCAGGGCAGGCGGACGTCGGTGCAGCTGTACTTGATGGAGCTGGTGTTGACGCCTGCACGATAGCCGTCGTCGTTGTCCTCGGTCTTCTCACGCAGGATACGGGAGGCGATGCCGATCTTGTCGATCTCGCCAGCCTTGGCGGTGCGCATTTCGTGGCGAACCAGGTTGCCCAGGGTAGTGGCCTCGAAGGTCTGCTGAATGAATTTGCGGGCCTGCTCGCTGCTCAGGATGCCCGCGCCAGCATTGGGCGTAAAGTCGCCGGTGTTGATGGCGTTGCGAATGATGTCCTCGATAGAACGTGCCATGTGGTTTTCCTCCTTCTGTTCTTACAGGATGCCGTGCAGATAGTGCTGATCGGCGGACTTCTGAACGATGCCGGATGCGTCGTTCAGGTTGGTGGGGTTGGCGCGGGAGCCGCGCACCTCAGCGACGGACTTCTTCACGATAGCCTCAATGAAGCCCTCCAGGTCGGCCTTGGTGAGCTGCTGCTCCTGCTTCTGTTCCTGCTCCTGCTGGCCCAGGGCCTTTTTGATGGCAGCATCGACGGCCTTCTGGACAAAATCAGGGGTGATCTCCTCGTCCTCTGCCTTGGTGACGGCGGCGGGGGTCTGCTCGGTATGCTGGCCCAGGGCCTTTGCAATAGCGTCCTGCACCAGCTTCTCAGCTTCGCTCTTAGTCATGGTTTTACCCTCCTTAGTGGTCTTGGTTTTCTTGGTGGTTTCTGCGGAATTGTCGTCACCGGGCTTCTTGCCGGTGTCGTCGGTGGCACAAGTCCCGGCGGCCTCGGAGTCGGTTTCAGGCTTCTCCGCGGGCTGCTTCTCAGTGCCCTTGTCGGCCTTCTTGCCCTTCTCCTCGCCGTCCTGCTGCTTGTCCTCCTCGGTGCCGGTTTCGCCGCCGGGTTTATCCTTCTCAGCGTCGGCGTCCGCAAGGAACGCGCCCAGGTCGTCGTAGAGGTTCTGCAAGGCGGCCCGGTTCTTTGCACTCAGGGTGCGCCCGGACTTCTCAATGCGGCCGGCCTCCGGGGTAGGCTTGCAGTCAAACAGCGACTTGGTGAGAGGCTGCGAAGCATCGGTCAGCAGCTCGGTGATGATGCCGTTGAAGTCCTCCAGGGCCTCTTTGATCTTGCTCTCGTCGGTCTGGTAGGTATAAACGCCCGTATAGCCGTTGTAGCTGTACAGGCTGTTCCGCAGGGCGTCGAAGGCGTTCCAAAAGCTGGAACTGATATTCGCCTGCTTGTAACTGTCCGCGACCGCGCCTTTGGTAACGCGGCCTTTGGACTTCTTCACGGATGCTTCGCTCAATTCTGTATCCTCCTTAGAAAAGACTCCGAGGCCGCCCATAGACAGCCCGGTGATCTCGCCCTTCTCGATGGACTGCCACAGATCGTCGTCTGTGATCTCGACGGTCATCAGCCATGTGCCCTCCTTGATGTCGGCGCCGCCGATGTTGGAGTCAGATTTTGCAATCCAGCTCTCCACGACAGCGGTGCCATCGGCAGACACGAAATTGTGCTGGAGATCGACGCGGTTCCCGTTCTTCGCAAACCAGTACGCGGCCTTTGCGATCTCGTCCGCGGTCATGTAATTGCCGTGGGCGTCCTCGACCATAGGCTCGTACACAACGCCTGTGACAAAATGGGACTCCGAGTCCGTCTTGATGATCTTGCCATAGGTGGTGAAGGCTGCTTTCCCTTCCTCGTCCTTGACGATCAGGAATTGCCGCTTGTTCGCCGCCTTGTCAACCAGGGACACAAAAGAGATTCTTGCATCAGTGATTTCCTTTGCCTTTTTTACTTTTCTCGTCATGTGTTCACCTCCTTTCAGGGTTTCAGGCAATATAAAAAGCAGCGTCGCCGCTGCTCTTTATCAAGTATTAGGTTCTGCCGGGTCTTCGGTCGTTTCGTCCAGCTCTGCCGGAACCGAAACAAAAACATTCGGACTGTCCAGAATGGCCTTGACCTCGGACAGATCAGTGCCGGGCAAAAGCTCCAGCTCCAGAGTGGTGGCTTCATCAACGGCATGGTGCAGGGTGTAGGACTTGACCATACCGGCCAGCTCCATGCCGTCCAGCTTGATGCTGGGATGCCCTACGCGGGCTTCGTCAATGGTAACGATCATTTCTAATCATCCTCGATTCCGGCTTTCGCCTTGTTCTGAGCATCGAGCTCGGCCTCCCAGTCGTCGTCCATTTCGTCGATCGCCTGCTGCTGGAGCTTTTGACGTTCCTCCAGAGGCAGGCCCAAAATCTCCATGTCAACAACGGGCTGCTCGATACAATGGCAGTTGATGCTCTCGGCTGCGGGAAGGCTCGTGTCCCGCGGGTACATGGGGTAATAGATCATGCCGTCCGCGCCGATCAGCTCGAAGGGCTGATCTTTGAGAACGACCTGACCGTCCATATCGACGTGATTCTGTCTCGGCTCGTTTCGGTAGTTGCCGGTGTGCCTCCACGACTTGCTCTCCACCGCCGGGGACTGCATATAGGCTTCGTGCTGGGCTACGCTGTGGGCCCGAAGAACCTCCGTAACAGCCACCTTGCGGGCCCTGTAATGCGATGTCCAGTATTCGCCCTTGCCTTCCTTTTCCATGCCGGAGTTTATGAGATCGACACAGAGCTGCGATATGTTGCCGCCGTTCTCGATCTCTTTTTTCAGCATGGCCTCCAGGTGCTCGGTACTCGTGGTCTTCATGAGCTCGGCCAGGTCGTCGCTCCAGGTTTCAATCCAGGCGGTCGTCCTCTTTGATACACGGTCGAGCTTCAAGCCCTTGTCGGTCTTTTTGAGGTAATAGGCTGCATACTCAGGGAGGAATTTCGAGAGCTGCGCGGAAAACGCCTTACTCAGCTTGCCGGTGGCAGGCGTCGCAGCAGCTATCTCCGGGAGCCGCTTCTGGAGATCATCGAGGTTATCAGACGCCTTAGCTTCCCGAACGAAATAATCGGTTTCCTCGGTGAGTATGTCGGCCACGTCGTCCTCGATACCTTTCGCGTACTGGAGCGTCTTCTTAGGTTTCGCATAGCCTTCCTTTCCCAGCAGATCGGACAGGTCGTTGTCCGCCTTCTGGATGTAGTTGTCGATCGCCTTCACCAGCCGATCGCAGTAGCATGGCCTCATGATGAAACGCGTTTTCACTGTTTGTCCTCCTCCTGCTGCGCTTTGAGATCGAGCAGCAGGCCGCGGACTTCCTTCATAACGGCCACGACCTGATCGTTGTCGCCCTGGCCCTCCGCCTTCTTGATCTGCCCTTCGAGGGCCATTGTCAGGCTACTGAGGTCAAACCCGCTGCTGCCCTTGGACTGCGTGATGGCGAGCGGGACGTTGCCCCACTCTTCTTCGTAGTCGTCCGATGCTTCGCCCAGGTACTTGTACAGGATTTCCTTCGCCTTGTTGGGTGTCAGGCCGCCCGCTGCGGTGGCCGCCGTCATGATCTTGCAGATGTCGTCCGGGTTGGAAATGTTGGGCTCCTGGAAGAACGCCTCGACGTACTGGAAGGCATAGCCGTTCAGCAGACGGTTGTTGATCGCCCATGCGAGGCTCCTGCGCTCAGGCTGGAAAACCTGTTTTTCGGTCACTTCCTGCGCCGTCTGAGCGGTTGCGCGGTTGAAGTCCGTGGTGTAGCCAACATAGATATCCGGGAGCAGGAAGGACGACTGTACCTTCTTGCGGTTGTTGTCCATATAGGTTTGGAACAGCTCGTCCTTCTGCAAGATGGAGGCCAGGTCTTTGACCTCGATCTTCGGTTTTTCGGTCTGATCGAAGTCGGTCTTGCCGTCGGAGGACTCCGTTTCCAGGACGATGAAGGCGTGCTGTCCAGCCTCGCCCTTGATGTCGTCCATGTACTTTGTCAGCTTCTCGTAGCTGTCATTCGTGAGCGTGCCGCCCTGAATCATAATCATCAAAGGCGTGTGTCTGCCATTGATGAAATAATTGTTGTTCAGGCGTTCCGCTCTCTGGCTGCCGTCAACGCCGAGAATCTGGCCCGTCCAGCGCACCTCGCCGTAAGGCTGGATGCCGATGGAGAACTCCAGAATCTCGTTGGCCTCATACTCGACGGGAAGTTCTTTCAGCTCTTCCGGCGTTGCGACGTATGCACCGTTGCGCCTGTCCATCACGCGGGGATCTCCGAACTCCTTGAAATACACGGTCTTGCCGCCGAGCTGCTGCCGGTATTTGCGGAACTTCTTCTTGCGTTCGATTGGAACGCCGTGGTTGTAATAGGTCGTGTCGATGTAGGGCTCCAGCGGAACCGTCTTCCTGACGGACGGCGTGTCGTGCAGGAACTCGATCTGCTGCACCTCGCTGTCCAGGTTACGAATGACCTCCAGATACGCGATGCCGTAGGTTTCGCGGGCCTCGATCAAGTCCTCGAAAACCTCTTTGGTGTCCTGATCGGTGTTCAGCAGCTCGATGATCTCGACCATGCGCTTGTACTCGGCCTCAGCCTCCGGGGTTTCCTCGATGTCCTCGATGTACTTCACCCCGATGCCGAAGCCTGCAATGTTGTCCTTGTAGGCTCGGATGCACTGAGGCAAGATCGTGGACTCGGCGGCCAGCTTATGCAGGCCTGCCAGCGGAGCAGGCGGCTCTATCCAGTCTCCTGCATTGTAGGCTTCCTGCTCTGATACCTGAGTAGGCCCCTCCGCCTTCTTGATGGGCTGGAGAGGCTGCGTCGGCTCGTGGGCCTTGATGATACGCGCCTGCACGGGGCGTGGTTTCTTGTTCGTTGCCAATGGGTTTTACTCCTTTCCTCCTGCCTTCTTAGGCGGCTTCGCCTTGGACGGCTTGACTGGCAGACAGAGTAAAAGCACACAGTCGCCTTCATCAGGGGAAGGCAGGCCGCGTGCTTTGACGTCCTTTTTGCTCTCAATGCGGAGCTTGCTCTGCTCAGATATTCCGTATTTACGGCCTGAGAGCTGAGCTGCCAGGTCTGCATCGTCCGGCAGAATGAGCTCGACGGGCTTCTCGCGCCCTTCGTCGTCGGTCGTCTGGAGTAGCTTCTTGACGATCGACATCATATAGGTGGTCGTGTCGTAGTAGTAGCGGTGGCGGATGCGCTCTCCGAACTTCACAGGAATAACGCTCAGCCACCAGAAGCGGTCAGGGTCGCCGCGCTTGATCTCGCGCAGGCGGTCGGTAACGCCGCCGCCAACGCCGCCGTCGTCGATCTTGACGGGTATCGCGGTTTCGAGGTGGTACTTGTCCACCAGGGAGCATCCCAGCAGAGCGATCTCGTGCGCCGTCCTCACGGTGTCCTGGCCTCTGATCTTTTGATGGAAGAAAACTTTCTCGTTGACCTTGTACCCAATGATCGTCTTGTCGTCGCCGAAGCGGGCCACGTCGCAGCCGATGTGTACCGTCGGCTGTTCCGTCGGTTCCTGCCAGTCGGTCGCCATGCTCTTTTCGATCATACTCAGCGGGATGAAGACATCCTTCTCCTGCTTCGGAAAATCACCGGCAACACGGACTCGGAACACATCGGAGTCCTCACCATACATGGTGCGGATGCGCTCGATGTACTCTTTCGACACACGGGGGCTATCCCGGTCGTCAACATGGATTGTGTGGTACTGGGTTCGGTTCTTGTGGTGGCTGTCATAGAAAAAGCCGGTCAGCTGCGTGGGGTTTCCGCACATCAGCAGCCGTGCTCCCTCGGTAGACAGAGCACCCAGAACGGGCTCGAAGACTTCATCATCGACACCGCTCGCCTCGTCGATGATGAACAGCATACTCTCAGAATGGAAGCCCTGCAAGGCGTCTGGGGTGTTCGCGGTACGGGCCACAGCAAACCATTCTTCCTTCGCTCCGTTCATGTAGACGCGCTCTTGCGTCCAGGTGATCTCCCGCTGCAAGGCGGGGTTGCTGCGGAGCCACTTCGATATTTCTGCCCAGAGGATGTCGTACAGCTGATGCTGCGTGGGAGCAGTACAGGGGATTTTGGGATATGGCCGTGTGCAGATGAACCAGATCACGGCCCACGCCTCCACCGCGCTCTTCCCGATACCATGCCCGGAACGAACGGAAGTCATGGGATATTTGGCGAGGCTGTTCAAGATCGCCTTCTGGTTGACATCAGGTTTTGCTCCGATGATGTCCTCCACGAAGTCCACCGGATTGTCGATGTAGTATAAGATTGCGTCACTCGTCAGACCCTTCACCGTTACGCCTCCTCTCCCATGCCTCTGCAATGACATCCACCAGAGTGCTCTCTTTGTTCTCCGCCTCGATCTTGTGCTCAGTCTCTCTCACGATCTCGGCACGGCTCTCGCGCTCCAGCTTCGTGGCCTCCCTGAGCATCGAAACAAGCACTTTGGTGTTGATGCTCTCGGCGGGCGTCTTGGCAAGGGCCTCCAGAGCCTTCTCCTGCATTTTCAGAGCTATCCCTATATGGCGGTCATTCATCTTTCTGGCCTTTTTGACGGCCTCTGCGTGGGCTTTCCGTTGAAGGTCGGCGTCGTACTCAGCAGCACGCGCTACCCAACCGTAGGTGCTGCTCCACCTATCCATCAGCGTTTTACTCTTGCCCAACTGCTGAGCAACGGCCCGGAGGCTGCGGTCTGCCCCCAATCCAGCGTAAATCGTGAACGCCTCAAATGCCTTTGCGCTCTCGCCTTCCTGACGCTCCCACGGCTTTACGTCGCTACGCTTCGGCATTTTGTTCTCCCTCCTTTTGCGGGCGGGGCCGTTACTTAACGGCTATCCATCCGCAGAAGTTCAGGCAACGCCAAAACATATCCACCTTATCGAAGCCAGCAGTCCGCAGCATATCGACGTTCCACTCAGGTTTCAGCGGTGACAGCACATTCTCCAGGCTGCGCCGCTTGTCCATGATCTGCTCTTCCGAGTAGCCGTTCCTGCGCTTCATGTCGTAGTACAGCTCGACCATGAGATCGTCCATGTTTTCGCTCACGATCTTTTCCACAAAAACGAAGGCCCCGCCGGGGGTGAGGCTTTCGTAGATGGCCGAGATCATGCTCTGCCGGTATGCCGTCGGCATAAACTGGAGGGACAGCACAGAGAGTACCAGGCTCGCCGTGTCTTTCAGTGGTAAATTTTCCCAGAGGTTCCCTGCCCGGACTTCGACGCCAGGGTACTTGCTGAACAGCTCTTTGCTCGCCGCGGCCATCGCCGGGGAGTTGTCGATCAGCAGGAAGTCGTTGGTGTCCTTGAACCTCTCCACAAACGGTTCAACGGCCATGCCAGTGCTGCATCCTGCATCCACGATCAGGGTGTCCGGCTGCACGAAGCGCGTACCCAGCTCATGGGAGAGGGCCCGCATGGACTGGTAGTCCGGGATGCTGCGCTCCAGCATATTTTTGAAGCAGCGGGCAACTTCGTCGTTGAACTCCCACTTTTTGCCGGGTTTCACATTATCTTTCACGGTGCTACCTCCTTATTCTCCGCGGGCGGCGGGAGCTTGATTCCCAGGCGGTGCTCGAACGCTTCACGCGCTCTTGCGGACAGGCCCATCTTGGTGCCGTCCGGGTACGGCAGCTCGAACTCGAAGTCCAGCGCAGCAGCCAGGGCCGCCGGGTCAACCTTCGGGTTCTCCGCCTCCAGATACCAGAATTTGCTTATGAGCTCCAGGCGGGTGATCTTTCCAAAGCAGGGGGTGAAGATTTCCCGCATTTCCGCTTCGGTGTGGCCCTTCTGCACCTTCGGATGTTCGCCCAGGTCGCCCAGAATGGTGTTGGGCTCATAGTCCAGGTCAAATGTCAGGGTCTTCTCAGCCGTGAGGAACTTCTTCTTTGTGTTCACGAACTGCGGGGCCTTATCGCTCTGGCACCAGCAGACCGCCATACCGTCCCGGTAGCACAGGGCCGCCGCGATCACCGCGATCTGCTTCCGATCTGCCATGAAGGGCACGCTGTTGAACACGCTGGAGATAAACACGCTGCTGTACGGCGTGCCCGCCTCCACTTCATCCAGGAACCGGCTTGCGATCTCCAGGCTCTTTTCCTTATGGATTTTGTCGCCCATCGTCACGAAGTACGGCTCGAAGGCAGACACATTGATGCCGGCCTTTCTGAGCGTCCGGGTGTTGCTGAGCTTTCCCGCGCCGAAGTCAACGACGCTGGAGCCGTAATGTCGCTTCCAGGTTTCCAGGGCCGCGCCATCCAGGATGCAGAAGTCTCGCCCGTTGTTCTTCGGGAAAACGCCCTTGAAAAATCCATCGCCCAGGGCTGCATTGCCCGCGGCGTCGGTTTCTCTTGTGTTCCGCTCCCGCATGAAGCTGTTGAAACGGAGATCGTCTGCATAGTTGGACTCCATGTCAAAATCCATAGACAGCAGATTCAGCATTGCCGACGCGAAGGCTTCCTGTTCCTTCTTGATCTGGACGCAGGGAACGACCTTCCGACTTGCCTCTGCTGCCGTCTGGAGGCGACCGATGCCGTTTATGACGTTGCCCTCCTCACCGATCACGATCGGCATGAAGGCTCTGATCTTCCGCTCCAGGGATTTTGCGAGCTGCTTTGTGTGGGCGTCGAAATTGCGGTGGTTCGCCTTTGCGAGCTTCACGGTGTCCATCCGGCGCAGCGCATAAACGCAAGGGTAGGATTCCGGGCTGCCCGGTTCGATGTCGGGCAGGGCCTCCGTCATGGCCTGGATGTCCATTTCGTACAGACGTTTCTTGACGATCGCGCAAGTGTCCTGCTTCTGGAGGTCGTTCGTGGCCCGGTTGAACAGGACGTTGACTGCCTTCCGCTCGCCGAGCTCTTTTTCGCTGACGTACTCCACAGGGATTTCAGGGAAGCCCATGCGACGGGCGACGAGCTGCCGCTGGTGTCCGCTCAGAATTTCGCCGTGCTCGTCCGCGTAGATGGGCAGCAGGAAGCCGAGCTTGCGCAGGGACAGCTCTGCCAGGGCCAGACGCTTTTCGTCATTCCGGCGGGGGTTATACTCTGACGCCTTCACAGCGTCGATAGGAACCAGCTTAATCATTGTGCAGCAGCCTCCGTTTCAGTTCCTCCGCGATCTCTGCGCGGTCGAAAATGCCTTTGTCCCGGATGCCGTCCAGGGTGCGGTTATAGCGGACGACCTCGATCTTGAAATGGAGGTGTCCAACTCTCACCAGGGTGGAGCCCAGGGCGGGCACGTCGTCCGCGTCCGCATCCGGCTCCTCGTCCGGCTCTTCTTCGGTGTCTTCTTCCTCCAGGTCTTCCAGGTCGTCGGGCTCTTCCTGTTCTCCGACGTCCGGCTCCTGAACATCTTCAAGCTGCCGGTACAGACGTACCTCGTCAGCATCAAAGCCGGTTTCGTAGTCCAACACATCGTCGTCCCGCAGCAGATCGCCCAGGGCGTCATTATCCCAGCGGCCCTCAATGCGGTTCAGGGACAGGCACAGCTTCTTTTCCTTCTCCTCGTCGGGCTGGTCGATGATGGAGCAGAGCACTTCTTCCACGCCCATGTCACGCAGCACGGTGATTCTCTGGTTGCCGCCGATGCAGCGCATATTGTGGATGTTCACCACAGGCGGCTCAACCATGCCGTGCTGCTCCAGGCTCCGGCGCAGGGCTTCGTACTCGTCGCTGCCCTTCACGATGTCCTCGCGGGGGTTGTACGGGGGAGGCACAATGTCCTTCAACTTCAAAACCCGGAACTCGGTCTTAAATTTCATCGAACATCCTCCTTCTCAGCTCCTCGCACACAAGCTCCTGCGTAAAGCCGACCTTCTCGCGGACGTCCGCCATCAGGTCTTCAAACTCAACCTCGGTGAGCTTGAAGGAAAATTCACCGACCAGGCACTTGATGCCGTCTGTGGCGTCTTCCTTCTTGTCCTTCAGCTCCGGCTCGTCACCGTCCAGCTCGTCGCCGATCTCACCCAGGAGCTCGTCGATGTCCTTCTGCGTAAAGCCGGTAGATGCAAGGTTCTCCTGCTCCTCGATCAAGTCCTGGAGGAGTTCTGCCAGCTTGCCGTAGTCCCAATCGCCGTCCAGCTTGTTCAGGGCGATGCACAGGGCCTTTGCCTGGGCCTCGTCCATGTCCACGACCACCGCATTGGTTTCGGTTTCGCCTTCCGCCAGCAGGACGCTGAGTCGCTGGTGTCCACCGATCAGGCAGTTGTCCCGGAGGTTCACGATCAGAGGCAGAACCAGGCCGTGCTCTTCGATGCTCGCGTCCAGGGCCTTGTATTCCTGATCTTTCGCCGTCAGCTCGACCCTGGGATTGTACGGGGCCGGTTTGATCTCCGACAGCTTAACAATTTTCGTTTCCACGCCTTTACTCCTTTTCTGTAAATTTTGCATGAAAAAAGCGGGGTGCTTTCGCACTCCGCTTTTCGTTGCCTATTCAGAACATTTTCAGTTGGAAGCATTCGGGCTCCTGAGCCATCACCGGCTGCGGGGTCAGACGCTTCTTCATGAACATATCGTAGGGAGCAGCCTCGATGCCGTAGCGTTTGTACATTGCCCGCGTCTTAGGGTTGCTCTCCACGGCGTAGTAGTGGGCTCCATTCGGGCCGTCCTGCTCACCATGCTTGGGGAAAATCCAGTTTTTGAGGGCACGTTCCTTGAACACCGGCGGCTCACCGTTGATGTCATTGAAGTACCATTCATCCGGCTGCCAGCCGGTCTTCTTCTTGATGTTCTCCATCGTCTGCCGCATCTGGTAGTCCGGGCGGGCCGTCACGATGATAACGTAATCATCGCGGATAGCCTCGATCAGATCAGCGCGGTACTCCTCCGCGGCCATACGGCGGGTGAAGGGGCGAAGCAGCCGGGTGTCTGCCTGGTTGCCAACGAGGGTGTAGTTCAGGTCGAGTAAGCAAATATTTTTCATGGTTAGTTATCTCCTTTACATTGCTTCTGTAATAATTATACCACTTTTTTCGCGTTCTATCATAGGTTTTTGAGAAGATGGTGCATATTTTTTCAGCAATGAAGGGAGCCAACCGCCTGTCTACACTCTTTCATTGTGGAAGAGTATATCACAGATAAATTGCATCTGTCCATTGCACAATTTTTGCACCGGCAAATTGCACGCCCTTATCTGAGGGCGTCCGCGCCGTAGAGCCACACTGCAAGCCGCTGTACAAGCCGTTTTCGGTTTCTCCAGACGGTCGAGGTGTCGCACGGAATGAGCTTTGCAACGTCCTCGTCTGGAAGGTTGTCGATGTACCGCCCAACGACGGTCTGATAATAGGCGTCGTCCTGAATGACCTCCAGGGCCCGCTCCATCGTATTGATCTCGTGCTCGTCCGCGGCGATCGTAGCCTGCATATCAGTCAGCACCGCTTCCCAGATTTCCTCTGGGGTCAGCCGCACGCCGGTCTTGATAAAACGGGTAATACTCTTGCTGCGCTCCTTCGGCCCGTACTTCAAGAACTCCTCCAGCTTGTCCTTGTCCTCGGCCTGCTTCTGGAGTAGGGTCGGTAGGGCGTAAAGACGGCGTTCGGTCGCCTTGAACGCATCCTTCGCGGTGTGCCCTGCTGATACGCGACCGGCCTGCACAGCCTCTACGATGATCGCCCGAATATCCTCTGCTTTGTTCATTGGCTTCCGCCTCCTGATTTCTTCCGCCCCACCGGGGCTTTTACTTTTTGCCGGTCAAAATACCTGTGATCTTTTCGCGGATGGTCTTCGGCTTGGCCTGCACCTTCGGCTCTACGGTGACTTCCTGCTTGCTGCGGCAGGCACAGCCGGTCGTCTGCTGCTTCTCCAGCACAGCAAGGCGGCGTTCCAACTGCCGGATGCGTTTATTCTCCCTCTTGCTCATTGCGTACCTCCTCCAGCTCTCTCACATAGCCCCAACTCTGAGGCGGGCGGGCGATCTCCACGGGCTCCATGCCAAACCTGGTATTTCGCAAGCCGGTGAGCTCCTGGAGCTTCCGGGGCCTGTCGTAAATCCTGAGATCAGAAATGCGCCAGCCATACAAGTCTTTCAAATCTGCATAACTCCGTCCGGACTTCCATCCGGCATAGTCTTTGACTTGCGGTACTGTGAGACAGCTTCCAGCAATTGCAGATTCGATATCTTCTTTGACGACACAGTATTCAGGGCCAATGCGCCGGATGTCATCGCAAATGAACTCTCCAATGACACGTCCCTTTTTTTCTGGCCAGCCGCCACGGTTCCACGCGGCCACATCCCGGTTGAGGACATCCATAAACAGGCTGTCACTCCCGGCCAAAGTGCAGTATATGTAGCACTTGAAGGGAAGTTCCAGCTTCGGCCTGGTCTTGCGAATTTCTACGGTCTTTTCGCCGCTGAGAATCTTCTCGCACCACTCAGGCCGGATGCTCAGCAAAACGGCTTTACTCACTTTGCACCTCCCCGCCGTCCAGGTCGCCTTTGAGTTGTTCGAGCTTTTCAAGCACGATCTGTTGTACCTCTTCCGGCTTGCCGACGATCTCAACGAGCTGCGCCAGCATGATGTAAACGTCCGCGATTTCTTCCCTGACTCTCTCGTGGGCGACCTTGATCTTCTCACCGTTGCGGTAGTTGAAGGTCACGGCCCGCTGGAGATTGCAGATCGCCTTCGTGAGCTCTGACATTTCCTTGATCGCCATCTGGAGCTGAGGGGCGGTGCCGTACCGATTGATCGCCCGCCGGATGGTATTCAGGCCATAATCAGGAATGGCCGGGATGCCTGCATCCTCGTACCATTTGAGCTTTTCCCGCAGGGTTGCATAGGCCCACAAGATCGTGTAGTGCTCCGCGATCAGGCCATCAATGCTCTGCTTCGGGTCGTCGAAGAGGTGCTCGGTCAGGGTTTCGGAGAGCTCCATATCGTTGCAGTCCAGGTCGATGCTGCTGCCGTGGCCCTTGACGAGCTTCCGCATATACTCGGTCAGTGCCATTTCAGGCTGCCGCAGCCACACCCAGCCGTCCTCGCTGACGTCGGTGAAGTTGAGGGCCGTCTGAAAATTGTCCACCGGGTTGTCGGTCGTCAGCCTCGGAATGCTCTTGATCTTCTGTTTATCCATCCTGCTCCTCCTTCTTTTCGAGCCGCAGGCAGCGGCCATCACGATACGCCATGCACCGCTCACCGCAGCAGCCGCCAAACCGATCTTTGAAGTTTTCCTCTACGCGGTTTTCCGTGATGCGGGTACGCTGCCTCGTCAGAACCCGCCGGAACGGGCAAAATCTTGTTTCTTTGCTCATGAGTGTTCCTCTCTTTCTGCGCTCTGGGCCTCCAGGCCCTCCAAAAACAACGGCACGCCTGGAGTACCGATCTTCACCCGGTATTGCTCCACATCGGCCGGCATAATGTACTTCCTGCCGAAATTGCCCTTCATGTCCCGCCATACCACCCAGGGGATGCGGTAGAAAGCCACGCTTCCGAACGAGCACAGAACGAAGGCTACGCCTCCATACTGCTGCGCACGCTCCAGGCGTTCGGCCTGATCTTTCGTCACGCGATCCTGCATCATCTTCCCGGAGTCCGTGTACTTCGCCTCGAAATTCACGGCCCTGCCGCCCCACAGGAAGCCCTTGTAGTCGGCCTGTCCCTTGCCGGTATAGTGGGCAATGAACTTCCCGCCGCCCAGGTCTTTGGTGGGCTGCATCGGCTCAGGCGTCTTCTCGATGTCTGCAATCTGCCGCTCGCGGTAGAGATTGCAGGCCGCGCTTATCATCTGTTCAAAAAAGGCCCCCTGGCACCGGCTCACCTTGCCGCGGTAGCTCCGGCGCAGGGCCTCTTGTTCACGATTCGTCATTCAGGTGTGATCTCCCTTCCTCTTCGGTGGCAAACACGCTCTTGCCCCATTCATCCAGCAGGCGCAGGGTGAACGGCGTTTCCTCAACGATGCGGCGCGGCGTGACGACCTCTCCGAACAGAAAAATCTCTGCCTGCCGGACTCCGTAATGGCACGCGGGGTTCTCGCGGACTCTCCAGACCGCGGCTCCCAGCGGCGCAGGAAGGTGGAGCAGCAGTCCGCGCTCCTCCTCTTCCCTGTACCGCCTCAGCTCGTCCCGATCTGCATCAACCATCCGACACCTCCGCGCTCTTGATGAACCCGCGATCGACCGCGATGCTGCGAATCTTGCGGATGGTGGCGTCACTGACGCGCAGGCCGCTCGTGGTGCGGATGCTCAGGGTGTCCAGGAACTCGTTCACGATCTCCTCTTTGGACGGCGCAGGGGCCGCGCTGCGGGCCCCCCGCTCCCTTTCGAGCAGGCCGTCCAGATACTCACAGATCTGGGCGTCGGTCATTTTGCGGAACTGTACGGCGCGGGCGTGCTGGGCACGCTCCAGGTCGGTCATTCGGCAGTTTTTCTTTTTCATTCTGGTTGTCCCTCCTGTTTGGTGGGGAGCTTCCAGGGCTCGATCATGGCCTATGGCCTCTCCCCATCCATCTTTCTTGTTCAAAAGCGTTCTTGCCAACATAGCAAGAGGCATTTTGTTCTTTCTCGCGGGCCTTCTCAGCGAGGTGGAATTTTCTCCACGCTGCATACTTCTCGCAAGAATCGTGACAGATCGGGTGCCGGTCGGCACAGTCTTTGCACGGGTTAGTCATTGTTTAACATGGCCTCCAGGAAAAATTTCAGGTTGTCATACTGATCGTTGAAGACCTTCTCGATGGAGATCGACCGACAGCACTCCGCCAGGAACCCGAACGAGAGCTCCGTCCGCACGCCGAACGATTCATGTTCCAGCTCCAGGATTGCAAGATTCCTGCAAGCATCGAAGATGTAGGCAAACTTGTACCCGTCTGCCTCTGCCCTGGCAGCCAGCTTCGCTACGGCTTCTTTGATGCTCATTCGTCCGCCTCCTTGAACGTGAACCAGCTCCAGTCGATGATCTTCCCACAGATCGGGCAGACCTCCGGCATATCGCCGGTTTCGTGATCGCACTCCAGCTCCGCGCCGCAGCTGCACAGCACGCGCCCGTCGCCGGTCATAGTGGCCCGCGCCCTGTCCGAGCCCGCGATTTTCACCGTGACGCCGAGCTCGGCTTCCAGCTCCTCGTAGAGCTTCACCAGATGCGAGCCATCGCCGCCGGGGATAGCCCTGCCGTGTTCGTCTAGGAAGATTTTGTCCGATGAAACAGAACGGCTCGCGTGCTTCTTGCCCGCCGTCAAGCTCAGGGTTATATTCCCGTGCTCGACGTCGTAATCCCACGTCCAGCCAGCAACGCCGTTGGCGCAGGCCCGCCTCCTGAGCTCGTTTACAGCTTCATTCGCCGTCATTCTCGTTCACCTCCTTTATCACCCATACCTTGTGTTTTCCGTAGCCAGACCAGGCCAGCGCGTCCTCGTGCGTGCCGGACACGGCCACGTCCAGGTGCTTGCCCTGGATGCCAGAGCCCTTGTCCTGCACCACGCGGACTCCGACGCCCTCGATGTAGAGCACCGTCCCGAACGGGAAGATCGACTGATCGGCGGCGACGGTCTGATCTGGAGTAAAGGGAGCACCACTCGCCGTGATGCCTTTCCCCTCCCCGCAGATGTGCGGGTACTTCTCGCCGCAATACGCGGTACACTCGAACTCTCCAGCGTCTACGAGCTCCAGGCCATCCGGCAGCGCGATCTCTGCTTCATCGGCAGCTTTCTGCAAGTCCTCGATCGTCTGTTCGTCCTGCATGGCCCGCGTCTGCCAGTTCTCCAGGCGGCACCTGTTGATGATCTGCTGGCCCTCCAGGTCGTCAATGCGGGCATCCTTCAAGCTGAGCTGTGCGCAGTTGACAGCCTCCAGGACGATCAGCAGACCCAGGATAGCCTTCATTCTCCATCCCATTCAGCCACCGCCTTTTTGTCTGCCAGGTCGATACCCTCCGGGCACTCCCTGAGCAACTGATCTCCCCAAATGCCTTTGAGGTTGTCCTTCATGAACACCGGCACGCCCGCGGTCTTTGCATCGGCCACGATCGACTCTACCCACTCCCGCTTCGGCTGGTGAGCCTTGCTGCCGGGGCCCGTCATAGCACCGATGATGCACCAGCCCACCTTCTTGACGGCCTGAGCACCGACTCCCTCGAAGGGCTGGAGCAGCGGCTCCATGCTGACGAAGGTGTTGTGGTAGTCGCTCCACCAGAAGGAATCCTCCGGGCCGGTGATCGTCGAGCCGTACCAGAAGTTCGGCTCCTCCGGCAAAATGCCATTCCGGGCCAGTTCCATATACCGGCTCGGATTCTTTGTCAAGAACAGGTAGGCGTGCTGCGGGGCCTCTTTGCAAGCCTCCAGCACTTCGGAGATCCACTCGTCCGGCACCCAGTCGCCGAACAGATCGGCCATGCTGCACACGAACACCACAGACGGAATCAGCCGCTTCCGCGGGTAGTCCATCATGTAGCGGTGGAACGTAGGCAGGAAGCCCATCGGGTAGGGCGTGCTCCGAATGTACTTGCCGGACTCGTCCAGCAGCTTCACCGGTTTCTCGGACACGAAGCAGCCTGCCGCGCCCTCCGCCTCGCTCAACTGCTCGTCGGGCCACTCGCACGGATGCGGTGCAAAGCGGTCGATGAACCGGCGAGCATAACAATAGCTGCATCCGTTCCGGCAGCCCGTCACTGGGTTCCAGGTGTGAGTGCACCACTCGATCTTACTCTTGTGCAGATTCATGGTTAGTTTCCTTTCCTGCCGCTTCCGCGCTGTCTTCCGAGTCCCGGAAGATGTCAGCCGCGGGCTGAACGGCAAACTTCTCTTTTGCGGTGGTCTTGGCGGCTTCTGCCTCGGCTGCCATGTCGAAGAGGCTGTACTGCTTCTCCATGAACTGCCGGTATTCCTCTTCCTCCCGCATCTTCTTCAAGCAGCAGGGCCCGTACCCATCCCGCAAGCCCTGTTCGCTTGTCAGGATGCCGCCGCACCTCTTGCAGCGGCGGGCCGGTACATTGAAAATGACGCCATCGTTCATTTCTTTTCCTCCGTGCCCTCCAGGTCAGGGGCCTTACATAACCCGCATTTGTCAGGGTCGTTCTTGCAACTGTTGTAGCAGCCCCGCCGACGAAACCCGCAGTCGGAACAGCAGACGCTCTTCCGACGCCGATCGCAGTAAAAGATCGTGCAGATGCGGGGCTTATTCTCACTCGGCATTTTGGCCTCCGTTCTCCGGCACGATCTTCCTCAGCGTGAGTGTGACCTCGCTGCCGTCGCCGGTCACCCACTTGTACTCCATGCTGTCCACACCGTCGATTTCCCGGATTGCCAGGAAATAGTCGCGGACAGCCTCGACCGCCTCAGTTGTAACGCGATCTCTGTCTTTCCATTCGCCTTTGCTGTTGGTGATGCCGGCATAAATGCCGCCAATCCCAGCACTCACATGAAACCCAGGCATTTTGACGTCCTCCTCCGCCCAGCTCGACGCCTCCAGGCAGTCGATCACAAACCAGACCAGCAAACCGCAGATCACAGCAGCGGCCACCGGCACAATGATTTTGAAAAAGATGAACTCGATCATGCTCCTGCCTCCTCGTACTCGCCGGAGAGAACCAGGGCCATAGCCTCGCAGATGATCGTCACCTTGACGCGCTCCAGATTGTCCCAGGGTAGGTCTTTCGGCCTGTCCTTCCGCTGTCCCGCGGTCTTCTGCGTCATCATCTGGCGGAGCTCCATGCAGGCTTCCTTCAATGCCGGATAGTCGGCCTTGAGCCCGCCCATCTGCATGAAGGCCCACATGGTGTCCAGCATGTCGTTTTCCCAGGGACTAGGTTTTACCATTGCTCCCGGCCTCCTGCTTCTTGTCGTACTCCCGGAGAACTTCGAGATCGTAGCCGCTCGCCACGAACCGCAGGCAGAAGTCGTGCTGGATGCCGTTGCCCAGGTAGGTGTAGATCAGCTCCATGTCGTCCCGCGTGAACTTCGTGTCCAACAGCTTGTTGATGCCGTCCAGGTGTTCATCCTGGAGCTTGCGAGAGCACCCCTTGAACGCGTTCCGGGAGCAGTCCTCCAGGACGGCCGCCTCGAAGTCCCGCTCGTCGCGCACCTGATTCAGCATAATGTACGTGTTGGCCTTCGGGATCAGAATGAGCTCGTTGTGCATATTGACGAACGCTGCCGGGAAAGCCGCCCGGATTTTCCGGGCCCATGGAGCGGCGAGCGCGTCGAACCTGTCGTCCAGCACATCCTCTTTGGCCTCCGTACTGCCGATCGTCTGGGCCTGCAAGACCATTGCCATGATCTTGGAAACGATGATACCGGGCGGCTGTTTGAGCATCGAGCTCACCTCGGCCGCAATTTGCTCGTAGAGGGCAACTGCGTCGATCGGTCTTTCCTTAGCCATCGTCCTGCGCCTCCTCTCCAACCTTCCATCCGATGAGGTCGCAGATGCAGACCTTGTCCCTTTTGCACCAGTGGAGAACAAACCTCTCAGGAAGAGATGTCCTGTGAAACACGCTTGTAATGCCGTCCCCTCCAAGATTCTCCGTTATGTCTTTGATGGCCCAGCTCACAGACCGCGCCACATCCACCTTTTCCTCTAAGACGGCTCCGCAGTTGCGGCACCTGAAAAGGCCGGTCATTTCTTCATCCATTCGGCTGTACCTCCTCGATCTCCCATTGGGGCGGCGGATTGCGCAAGGCGCAACGCCCGGATTTATTAAATACACATCCACCGCAATTTTGGTCTTTGGACTCGCAGTAGGCTTTCAGCTTGGCCGCAATAGCAGCAGGGCTTGTAAAGATCGCGTCCCGGAGATCGTCGTCTGTTCCGATCTTGCTCAGAATCTCGCACGCTCTGTCCTGCTCCTCCTGGTTCGCACAGGCAATCACAATGCTGTGGTCGCTCTCGTATGCCTGCCACTCGCCGTCCTCATTGCAGATCAGCACAAGCTCTTTACTCATTCGTCGCGTCCTCCATGATGAACCCGCATACGGGGCAGTAGTTCCAAACGCGGCCCTTGAAGTCTGCTTCGGAAAGCGCAGTATTGCAATTCTCGCAATAAACCGCCGGGGACTCGAACGTGTTGCCGTAGGCGTCCACGGTGATGATCTTCACGTTTTCGTCCTTCACCCACCTTGCGTGCCCGCGCAGGCTTTCGGGGTCAACGGCAGGTGTATCGTGGATGTGCGCAATGCAGCACTCGATCGCCTCCCGTTCTGCAAGGCTGTCCGCCTCTCCGAGCCACTGGTTGAACACACGCTCAACTTCCATGGCGTCGATCAGTTGCTTATCCGTCATAGGGCACATCCTCCATCCTGAATCCACACATCGGGCAAAACGGCGTTTTGAGGCCGCACGGGTTCACCTCTCCACATTCCGGGTTCGAGCAACGGGTTGCTGGTACACACCATGAGCCGTTTTTCCCGGCACAGGCCTCATAGGAGCCGGGAATTTCCTCCCAGTGTGCCACAGGCCGCAGCGTTTTCGGGTCGATGGTGGGCAGATTGCCCAGATCGGACAGCTCGTCGCTGATGCTCTCGCAATACAGGACGTCCGCAGTCTTCCCCTTGGCCTCTTCTTCGGCCAGGTCTTTTTTCAGATCAGCCTCCAGCTCGCCGACGTCGGCCAGCCGGATTATCTTCTTTTCCTCAGCCATCTTCATCCACCTTTCTGCTCCCAATAAAGTCCGAAACGCCATAGCTGCCATCTGCGCAGTAGTGCATTTCATACATGGTGAGCGTGTCGTTCTTTTTCCACATTGGAGACATCCCGCTTGCTCGCAAAACCTCATTCAGCGTGGATTGCTCCGCGACCTTTTTGCTGACCGTGCCGCAGTTGACGAAGACCTGCCCGCACAGACGGCACTTGTAAAGAACCTGGTAGGATTCAGCCATCCTTTTCGCCTCCGTTCTTGCCCATTTTCGGAGCCTCCCGAACATGGTGCAGATCATAGAAGTTCATGTAGAACGCCTCACGTCGCCGGACGATGGGCGCATCCTCCGGGTACGGTCTTGCCGTCTTGAGATACTTCTCCGCGCATTTCGGGCAAAGTGCCTGATTGATCGCAGGAACCAGAGTGACGTCCTGCTCTCCGGTCAGCGCGGTTGCACAGAAGTCACAGATCGGAGCCATCATGCCGGAATAGCGGACGAGATCAAGCCACGTCAGCTTGATGTAGCCAGCACCGGTCTCCGTGCGGTAAAATTCAGGTTTGCTCATTGCTTGCAGCCTCCATCTGTTCTGCGATCTTCGCCTTGACGTGATCGTAGATTTTGTTTGCTCCCTTGCGGCCCAGGGTGCCGTAGCCAGGAAGTGCGTTACACATTGCCAGAGTCAGCTCACGCACCCTGAACCATTTGTCGAGCTCGCTCTTCATCGGCTCGGCCACGAGCCCGGAAACCGAAACTACGCCTTCGATCATCTCTGCTCCTCCGTTCTCACGGGCTCGAACTCGTCGAACTCCGGGTAATACCGGGCCGCCTGCTGGACGGCCAGGTGTTCTGCCTCAGCTCCATTCGGAGCCTCGATGCCGCTCCAGCAATGGATGTCGGTGCCGCCTTCATTCCGGCACTCGATGATCACTCTGTACTTAGGCATGGCCTCGCCTCCTTTCCTCGAAGTGTGTCTGCATCAGCTCAGAGGCTCGCGCCGGGTCTTCCAACACGCTGTCTCGGCAGGCCCTCGCGGTCGCCCGCAATGCGAAGAGCTTGCAGTCGGTGGAGCATCCGGGTACACCGTGCGTCATTTTGTCGCAGAGTGCCCGCCGCTGCTCCAGCAGCTCCGTGAGCTTCTTGTTACGCTTTTTCATGATCTCCACCCCAATGTCCATTCTTGCGATCTTCTCGCCGGTATTCGCTCTCTTCGATCTCGTTCAGGGTCTTGTACCCGTTGCGGCTCCAGACCTGGTAAATGCCGTTGACATAGCCCCAGTTGAGCTTGCCTTGCTCACGGGCTATGTCGAAGGCATGAGCCAAAATCTGCTTTTTTTCCTGTGGGAAGCTCATTGTCCAACTGCCATCCTCGTGCTTTTCCTGTACTCGGATGCGGTGGAACACTTGGCGGACGTCGTTCTGGTTCGGCTGCTGCCGTGGGAAGAACTCTTCCCAGAGCGTGAGCGCGATCTGCTGGAGCTCTTGTCCCAGGGCCTCGGTATAGCCGAAGTAGGTTGTGATGTCATCCTTGACATCCCAGAGGAACGAGTCGGGGGCCTCCCGGCTCTCTTCCTCCGGCTGCTCGGCGGGCTCCTCCAGGGCCGCAACCGACAACATTTTGTAGACGCTTGGCTTTCCTTTGGCTCCCGCGATGAACTCCAGCAGTCCGTCATCCACCAGCTCTTGACGGGCAGACAGCACCGTGTGAGTTGAACCGACGTTCAGCAAACTTTTCAATCTGCCGTTGTCCAGTTGGAAGGTTTCGGGCCAGTGCAGGCGGTTCGCCGTGTCCATGAGCTTGTACCATAGGAGCTGCGCATTGTTGGAGAGCGGGTTCCGGCGCATTCGTTCTGCGAACGCGTTCAATTCCGGCATATAATTCACGGCGAGCCCGCCCTCCTTTCGTCAAGCGCGTTTCTGCCGTTCATTCCATCGTAACCGTACTTCCGTTTTCTCCGCCAGTGACGATGATGTTCTGCGAGAACCGCGCCTTCATGGTCGGGTCGTGCGAGATCGCCAAAATGCGCATACCGGGGTTTCGGGTCGCCATGTTGGACAGGGCGTCCGCGTAGGCGTCCGTGCCGTCTGCATCCAGGAACGGCGGCTCGTCGATGAACAGCATACCGAGCTGAACACCGGCGCGGCGGGCCTTCACGTCCGCAAGGCCCAGTGTGACGGCCAGGGCGATCTTGACCTTCTCGCCTCCGCTGTGGCTCTGGTACGGGCGGGTGCCGCCGCTGATCGTGTTTATCCAGACCTCCAGGCTGTTCACGATCTGCTTCGTGGACTTCTGCTCGCGCTCGGTACGGAAGTCCACCGCCATCCTGCCGCCGGTCATGGATGCCAGGATGTCGTTACTCTGCCGCATGATCTCCGGCACGACGCCGCGAATAATCATGTACTGGATGCCGTCGATGCCGAACGCCTGAACCAGCGTGGTGTAGTCGTTCAGCTTCTCCGCGATCTCGGTCAGCTCAGAGCGAAGCTGGGTGATCTGCTCGGTCGCCTCGTCGATCATCTGGAGCTTTGCCTTGATCTCGCCGCGGCGGAGGATGCAGCACGACACAATGTCATTTGCGGGTGCAAGCCTCCTCTGGATGCTCTGCCATGCGTCGTAGGACACGGGCTTGATGCGCTCCCGGATGGAATATGCCTCCAGGTGGGCCGCGGCGCTCTGGCCGTTCAGCTCCTCAATCTCCCGGTTGAGCCGGTCGATCTGAGGTTTCAGGGCCTCCATTTTGGCGGCAGCAGCTTCACAAGCGGCCAGACGGTCGGCCATCCGCTCGTTGTCCTCGATCTGCTTCTGTGCCGCGTTGTACCGCTCGACCACATTCTGCATGGACATTATCTGGCCGTTGAGCTCGGCTGCTTTCTGGAGCGCAGCGGCCTCCCGATCGGTGGCCGCCTGGATGTCGGCCTCGACCTTCTGGAGCGATGCCTCAGCAGCCGCAAGCCGCGGAGCAAGGTTGGCGAGGAGCCGTAGCGTTTCTTCTTCGGCGGCCAGGTGCAGCAGCTCGGTCGCCGGGTCGCCCAGGGCCTCGTCCGCTGTCTTGGCGTCGTTGTACGCTTTCAGCAGCTTCTCATACTGGGCCTTGCGGTCTGCCTTGGTCTGCTCCAGTTCCTGCTCCAGAGCAGGAATAGACCGCTTCGCGTTGGTGGCGGAGATCAAGAACTTACACGTTGCAGTGTCCGGGTTCGGGCAGCCGCTCCCCTCCAGGCGGGCAGCCTCTTTGCGCAGGGCTTCCAGGTTGCTTTCCATGCCGCGGATAGTCACCCGGCTTTCTGCCAGGTGCGCGTCAACCGCAGCCTTCGCATCGCGGGCGGCCTGCGCGGTCTTTTTCTGCTCCAGCACGCGGGTCTGGACTTTCTTCCTCCGGGATGCCAGGGATTCAAGACTGGCTTGCGCCGCCTCGATCTCAGCCTTTCTCTTGACCGTTCCCTCGTACTCGCACCGGTAGGCCGTGAGCTCACCGATGGTGTCGTGGGCAGCCTGCGCGTCGCTCTGCGCAGTCTTCATGTCGTGGAGGATAGCCGTCAGCTCATTCATCTTCGGAGTGAGCTCCTGGAGCTCAGAACGGGCGGCCTTGACGAGCTGGGCGGCGGTGCGAGCCATGTCCAGGCGGGCACCGTCGGCGGCTGCCGCGTCGTACTCGCTCTGGAGCCTCACTCCCTCGTCGGCCTTCTGGTTTCGCTTCCTGGTACACTCCTTGGCCTGGGAGGCCTTTTCATCGGCCTGCTTCTTGATCTCGGCGGCCAGGGCCTCGGCCTGTTCGAGAGCCTTCTGCTCCTGCTCCGCCTCTGCGATCGTCCGCTTGGCCTCTTCGATCTTCTCCACCTTGGCCGCATCCTCGATCATGAGCTCTTCGCGCTTCTCGACCTGTTCAGTCAGGACGTCGATGCGGTCTTTGATCGCCGCGATCTTCCTGCGCTGCTCTTTGGCTGCGTCCTTGGCGATTTCCTCCATGCGGGAGTAGACGCCCAGGCCCAGCAGCGAGCTCAAAACCTCCATGCGCCGGTCGCTATCCGCGTCCAGGAACAGGCCGTAGGCGTCCTGCCGAATGAGGGCGATCGAGCAGAATGTATCGCAGTCCATACCCAGCAGCCGCTCGATCTTCGCCTGAGTCAGCTTCATGGTGGTGTCGCTTTCGTCCGCCCAGGAACCGGTCTCCTGGTCAAAACGCTGGAGAGACAGCGTGCCGCGTCCGCTCTTCGTGCGGGTGCGGATAACGCGGTACTCCTGGCCGCCCATGCCGAAGGTGAAGGTGATCGCGCCGCTCTTCGTGCCGTCGCGCACCCAGCCGCCGATGTCCTCTTTGCGGGTGTGCTCATAGAGGCAGTCGGCGATCGCGTCCATGAACAGGGATGACTTGCCGACGCCGTTCTGACCGTTTACCATAGCCATGCACACCGGTGAAAAATCAAATTCCGCCTCGGTGTAGCTGCGGTAGTTCTTGACCTCGATCTTGTGCGGGATGAAGGCTCCCGTGTGCTTCCCGTCGTCTCGGCCATCGTCCGCTTTCTTGATGATCGGTTCCGCCAGGACTTTGAGCCGGTCGGCCTTGTCGCCGGTGATGTCGTTGTGCTCCAGCCAGCGGCCCAGGGCCTCAAACGGGCCGTCGTGTTCAGTGAGCTGATCTTTCGAGTCCAGCTCCTCCACGTCCTCCGGGACGATCTCGGCGACGTAGAACGCACCGTCGGCAGTCAACGTCTTCTGGATGTCGGCCCGGTTCAGAGCCTTTTCCTGCTCTGCCGTGCAGGAATAGCGCACCCGGATGATCTTATCCCTTACGAGCTCCCCAAAGCTGACGCTCTGAGGGTCTGCAATGAACTGGGCCACGGTGTCCGGCGAGAGTCGCAACGTCAGGTGTTCGCGCTCCGGCAGGCCGATGAAGCCGGACGCGACGGCGTTGCCGCCCATCATCGGCTGCAAGGTGTGCAGCCAAAAACCATGCTCCGTGCCCTCGTCGTTGAAATTCAACTGGTTCACGCTGCCGCAGTAATAGGCCGGGGTTTCGCTGGCAAGACGCTGTGGCTTGTGGATGTGCCCGAAACAGGCAAGGTCAACGCCTGCTGCGTCGATCGTGGAAGGCAGAATCACCACGTCCTGTCCCGCCAGGAAGGTGCTGCCGTTGTCCGCCTCGCTGCCGCTCACGGTGTAGTGGGCGGTCATGACAGCCGGGATGCTGTGATCGAGCTGCGTTGCAAGGCCCAGAATCGTGTCGTTTATGAGGGCTGTCGCGTTGCGGTTCTCCTGCTCCTTGTCCATGCCAGGGTAAAACAGGCGCAGGCGGGCTTTATCGAAGCCAGGAACAGCCATGATCTGCACCGGGCCTTCCTTGGTGTCCAGCTTCTCGACCGCGGGCGTGGTGTAGATGTGCAGATTGCTCAGGTTCTCGGTCGCCTTCTTAATGAGCTCGAAGGCACGGGGGTTGTCGTGGTTCATGGTGCCGAACAGCAGCACCACCTCGTCGCTGCACCCGCACAGCGGAATGACGAACTTCTCCAGGGCGTCGTTTACGTCGTCCAGAGCGGTGTCAGCCCAGACGCGGGAGCGGTTGAACAGGTCGCCAGCAATGATCGAAACCTCCGGCTTGATGCTCTGCGCATCCTCCACGATCGCTTTCATGCAGCCGATCGTGTCCAGGCGGCGGAGGTTTTCGCCGTCTTTTGTGGGGCCTGCCAGGTCGCCCAGGTGGATGTCACCGGTATGCAGTATCCTCATTTTCTGCCTCCTCTTGCCTTGCGCTGGCACTCGTTACACAGGATGCGTCCGAAAACCCTCTGACTGTACCCTGCAATGTCGTCCGGCGTCCAAACCGCGCCGTTCCGGGTGTTTACCGCCGTGATCTCTTTGCGGCAGTCTGCACAGTAGATACCAGGCTGCGGCTGCTGATGCGGTGCGGGAGGCTCCTCGTAGTAGGGCTCCTGCCAGCCGGTGTCCGGCTCCTCGTAGTCCTCCGGCGGAGGCGGGGCCTCGTAGCCCTCGTTCTCGTAAGGCGGAACCTCTTCGGCCTGCTGAGCCGGAGGAAGGGCCGCCTGCGCCGGTGCTGCCGGAGTCTCGAACAAAAGGCCCATACTCTGCAAATAGCTCCCGGCCACGGCCTGCTTGATCTCCGGCGCGTCCAGATTCGGAACGACGCGGGCCACAATGAACGGCTTTTTCAGATCGGGGAGCTTGTATGTACCGGCCAGCCCCAGGGCGGCGCGGATAGCACGCATGAAGGCTTTGCTCTCCGCCATCGCGGTGCGGTGCGGCAGGAACCTCCTGTACTGCTGCCCGGTTGCGCCGTCCTTCATGGAGGCGGCCTCCAGGGTGCAATCGATCTCTTTCGTGGCCTTCATCAGCCGGAAGCCACCGGACGGCTCAGGCACGCGGATGGTGACGGTAACGGCGACGTCGTGGACGTGTTCGCAGTTGCCGCATACTCTGGGCTTACCAGAGGCGTGGGCCATTTCGATGCACCGCTGGCAGCCTTCCGTTCTGCCGGGGGTCGTGTCCACGATGCTGATATTCGCGGCAGCGGCCAGCTTCATGCCGCCCACCTTCGTGATCGCAAACGCGCCGCTGGACTTTTCAAAATAGATGTCCTTACTGGGCCCGCGGTTCGTGTTGTCCTGCCTGGTGTCCAGCTGCACCTCGGAAACGACGATGCGCTGGAGGTTGGACGCCGCCTGCATCGTAGTGACCGGCACCAGGACGTTATACCGATCTGTCGGGTACTTGTTGAGTTGGAGTACGCTCTCGTAGTTCATGTTTGCTCCTTTCTCTTGACAAAAGAGCCTGGGTGTGATAATATGACATCGGTTAGTTATCGGGCACTTCTCGTTCAGGCATTTGGCGAGAGGTGCCTTCTCTTTTTCCCAGGCCTATGAGGATGATGTCGTTGATGCTCGCTTCAAGCTGCCGCAGGAACCGCAATGCCTCCTCGAAATCCCTGCGCTCCGACTCGTCAATCGCGCCGTCGAAGGCGATCTCTTCCAGCCGGTCGGCCACGGCCTGCGCTTCCACGATCAGCCGCCGGATGCGCAGCGTTGCATGGGGAAGTGGAATGTCCGCCGCCGTCCAGCCCATCTTGCAGCCCACAGGGCACGTCGCGCAGTAGCGAAGCAGGATGTCCGGGCTCTTGTAGCTCTCGGCGTAGACCACCGCGTCTGCCGGGGTCAGATCAACTTCCCCGCGCTCATGCCGCCCGATGGTTTCCGGCGAGTACGGAACCGCGATAGACGCCGTGCCACGGCTGACATATCCAGCCTTTACTCTTGCCTCCCGCAGATACGCGGGAGGCTTTTTTGTTACCATGATCGCCATGCTGCTGTCCCTCTCTTTCTGGTATTATTTTGGCAGAGGGAATCACTTCTCCACAGGTGCCAGGGCCTCGATTCGCTTGGCCGCATACAGGGCGTTCTTTGTGAGCTGCCGCTGCCACACACCGACAGACGGAGCCCAGCGAAAACCGTTCTGTTTGAGCTCCTGCCGCAAATCGTCGTCCGGCTTGTCGTAGAAGATGATCTGGAGCCGGTTCGCAGATGTACTCACGACCACCTCGCCGCCGTCAAAATCCCAGCCTGCCGGAGGCGGTTCGGTCTTCTGCTTGCGCAGCTCCTCGATACGGCCGCGCAGCCGCCTGATCTCCGCATTCTGGTTGCTCAGGGTGTACGACTCGAAGGGCTTGTCCGAGAACCGCCAGGACGACTTCATGTCGGCCTTGATCTTCCTGATTACCTCCTCAGAGGCCAGCGTGCAGCCATCCAGGGTGCCGTGCTTGCGGTAGTAGGCGTTAATGTCCTTCATCGTCTGCTGCGTCCGCTCCAGCCTTGCCAGCTTCTCCTCCAGCTTCTCAATGGCGTTCGGGTCGTCCGCGCTGATACCGCCCATGCCCACGCTCTCGATCTTCCGCAGCAAGCCCTGGATGTCCGCATACTCATGCGCCAGGGTGTCGCGGCGGGCGTTCTGCTTTTCCTTCTTCGCAACCGGGAAATTTGCGCCGCCGGTAATGAGGATGGACGGGCACGCCGCCTCGTTGCGGTAGTAGTCGTTGTAGTAGTCCGCGAGCCGGTGTGCGTACCGATCGAGCAGGCCATCCAGCTTGTCATGGTGCATGGGGTCAACCTTGGCCTTCTGCTTCTCTGCCAGGGCAGCGGCCTTGTCCACCTCGGCACGGTAGGCAGCCGTCGCGCTGCCGGGTTTGTAGTCGCGGAACGAGTTGGCGTCGTTCGCACGCTTGGCGGTGTCCTCATTGATGGGATAGTACGTCATGATCTTCACCTCCTCAGCTCTGGCCCTTGCCGACGTAGACGAGCGGCCTGCCGCGCTGGGCGATCTCGCCGCGGAAGCAGTCGCCGCAGTACCTCCAGACGTCCTCAGCCACTTTCGTGAAGGTTTCGTATGTTGCCCGCCAGCGGTGGTTGTCCGGGTCGAAGCGGTCGCTGATCGGCTCGCCCATCTGGGAACAGTGGGCGGTCATGGATGCGGGCGGCAGGCAGTTGATCGCGTCGTCCACGACCTCCTCCGTCACATAGTCGCCGATCTTCGCCTGCTCGTAGCTGAACGACTCCCGGTCGTAAACCTTCTTGCCATCAAACATCTTTGCCATGTTGAGTCCTCCTCTCATTCATCAGCTCCGAGATCGTGGAGCTTCCAGCCTGTGAACACCAGGGCGGCAGCCGCCAGAACGACGTTGCCTGCGCCGGTTGTATGGATGCTCGCACTCTGGGCAATCATAATACCCAGGTACAGCAGCACTGCCGCGAGAAATGCCTGCATCAGCAGATGGGGCCATACAGCCCGCTTCTTGGCCTTCCGCTTCGGGCGGGGTGCCGCTTCCTGCTTGACGCTCAGGGTGAAACTTGTGCTCTCCATCGTGTTGCCTCCTCATGCCCGGCTCTTCTGCCGGGTGTCCACATCCAGGCCCAGCCGCTCGTTGAAGTACCGCTTGCTGACGCGGCCTTCAAACGTCAGCTTGCCTTGTGCCTCCAGCTCCTTGTTCATCTGCTTGATGATCTTGTAGCTCTTGCTCTGGGAAAAGCCCGTGATCCTCATGATGTCGTCCGAGAAATAGAACAGGTCGCGGGCGGTGTTGATCTTCGCCTTCGCTGCCACAATTACTCCTCCTTCCGGTAGTTCTGCATGAACTCCCGAACCGCGGGAATGAGCTGGTGCCCAGCACAGCGGCCCGTGGTGGTTTCCACCAGCGTGGTGTACTTGACGCCTGCGCGCTCTGCCAGCTCCTTCACGGTCATGCCAGTCTGCGCGGTAAAGACGCGCACCTCGATGCCGAAGTCGGTCTTCGGTTTTGTGCGATTCGCAGTTTTCATTGTTTTTCTGCCTCCTTCGTACCTTAAAAATAAGGCTTATTTCTTGTGTTTTGCTTCCCGGTGCGCTATACTGATACCGGGTGTTTACCGGCACGACGCCAGCTGAGCGCGTTCCGGCCTGCCCTCCAGCCTGGAGCTCGGGTCGAACTTGAGACCGTCCCGGTAGCCCTTCTGTCTGGCTCCCAGGGCGTCCATGTCAACCTCGTTCCTGCCGATCGCCCTTGGCTTGCCCAGGCCGTCCGCCTCCTCGACGACGGCCTGGGGTGTCACCATGACGAGGCCCCATTCCTGGTGCTCCGCCTTCTGAGCCTTGAACGCATCCTGCAGGCCCTCGCAAAAGCCCCAGCCGTAGGCGTTCACCGCCTTGCGGTAGGTTCCGCGATCGTCCCAAGGGTTCCGCTTGATCTCGCGCTTGCATGTCGAAGCAATGCAGTCGTAGGCGTAGAGGAAAATCCTCTTGCAGATCTCGAAGTCGTCCTCCAGGCCGATGAAGCCGATGGTCGCCGTCTTGTAGCCCTTGCGCTTCCGATTGATTGCGCGGCAACAGTAGTTGTCGGCTATCACCGCCGATAGGGAGGCTGCCCAGGGGTTCGTCATGGCTGTACACTGGATGTCGGTGAAGTCCTTGACGACCTTCTGGTTCTTCTGCTTCTGGCACTCCTCCGGGGTGAGCTTGTTCTTTGCCATCAGCTCGCGGGCCTTCAGGAGCGCGGCCTTGGCCTCCGCCTCGTTGGGGCTTTCTGCCAGGGCCAGCAGCTTTGCAATCTTGTCTTTGATGTCTGTCATGATCTTTACCTCCATTCGGGAACGTAGTCGCCGTAGCCGCGGGTGATGTAAGCATCCAGAACAGCGACGGCCTCCGGGTTGAGGATGAACTTGGAATGATCGGTCAGGAGCTCCTTCAACTGGGAGATCGTGGCCTCCGGGTAGGTTTCGTGTACCAGCACCAGAAAATCGTTGGTCGCAGTCGTGGAACCGGCGATCGGGCGGCTCCCGCGCTTCGACTTCGGCGCGTAGAACACGACATCCTTGTTGCCCTTCGGGTACTTAGGCATTGTGCTCCACCTCCTCCGCAGCCGGAATCTTGCACCGCTCCAGATCGAGCGGGGTCATGCAGTACGGGTCAACGCGCTTCCCTGTCCGCAGGACGACCGGGTTGTAGACCAGGCGGCGTTCGCTGTCCACCATGCAAACCAGGATGTCTTGATCGGGCTTCACGATCGGAGCGTTGGTGTACTCCAGCATCCGCTCGTAATCGCTGTAACTGAGGTTCGCTTTCAGAGCGACGCCTCCAGCGTCGAACGTCAGGACGTTCTCGTCCTTGAATGTACGGAGATAGCCGCGGACGAAATACGGCTCGCCGGTCGTAAACGTGCCGTTGTCGATTCTGACCGGCGCACCCACGACGCCGTAGAGATCGGTCTTGCTCAGGTCGATGCGGATAACGGGGTACTGGTTGAAGTTGATCGCCGCGGCGATCTTGGTTCTGTCGGAAAGCACCTTCATGGTTTAGACCTCCTGTCTTTCGTAGATGATCTGGTAGTCGAAAGCATCCGACATCGGCAGACCGGGCTCACCGTCCCGGTCGTTGCTGGATGCAGCATAGAGCTTGTCGTGCCGTTCCCGCGGCATCGAGCCGGGTTCTGTGTACTTCCAGACCGTTCCCAGTTCATCAACGAACACCTCACGGCTGAGGTCGTCCGTACCGATGAAGTGCAGGCTCCTCACGTTGCCGGAGAGTCGAGCGGCCACAGCCCGGAGGTGAGCCTCGGTTTTCAGTTCTCGCTTGACGTCCTGGCAGTCCTCGCCGAAATGCAGCTTGTGCCACTCGATCGTCACAGACAGGTCGTCAGCCGCTTTGCGGAACCACCCGGCAACGAAGCTCTGGTTGATGTCGGTGCGAACCTCAATCTGGGCGTGCTCGCTGTTCCAGAGGTTGGCCCTGGCTGCCTTCTCGCGGTCGTTGACGTAAGCTTTCAGGGGCCAGAAGCAGGTCGAATACTTCGTGCTGGAGAGCTTGCCGGACTTGCCGATCATGTGCAGGCAGATGTCTCCGCCATTCCAACCGGGGTCGCCGGGGATGTGCTCGACGAAGTAGAGGGCGTTGTCGTGCTTGAAGTACGCGCCGGTGATCTCCACGATGTCCCCGGCCTTGATCTCCACGTTGTTCTTATCGGTCATGGTTAGTTATCTCCTCTCATGGATGATTGTTCAGGCTTCTTTCGGGTTGCCGATCTTGTCGCAGGGGATGAACTGCGTTCCGTCCCACTTGGCGAACTTCCTCTCAGTGTTATTGCCGCGGTAGTCCTTCTGGCCGTATCCGTAGACCTGGCCCACGACTGGCTCAGTGACGACTAGATCGCCACCCTCGCCCTGATAGCCGTTCCCTGTGTAGACCCCGACGTTCTGCGAGAAGTCGAACTTCCCGGCGGGAGTCATGGTGCAGACCCACGGGGTACCGTACCTGCGTTTGTTGAAATCCACGAAGTGAGCGATGATTGCATTCTTTGGCATTTTGAGATCCTCCATAATCGTTCTTGTGGGTGGCTCCCACGACCTTGCCCGACTGGTTGCCGGGTGGTTTCGGCCCTTACCACAGGGCCATCATCGGGCGGGTTGTTACACGTCGAATGCGACTGAATGATATGCAAGCCACCTGTCGTTGCGCCGGAAAACGTACCGCCATCGGGTGAACTTCTCTCCGGTGCAGTCGTACTGACCGCCACCACCGGAAAACCGGCAGTTTTCGTCGAACCACTCTTCCGCCTCGTCGCGGGTGGCAGAGGCCAGCTCCTCCGGGAAGGTGTACAGCTCGATGTAGCCATCAATGCCGTATTCCTTCACAATCCGGGAGTCGGGAGCTGGGCTGTTGGTGCAGGCTCGGATGCTCCGCTTCAGGTCGGCCATGTAGGATTCCAGCTTACCGCCCTTCAGGATGAACTCGTGACTCAGGGTGTTCAGGATTCCGTACGCTTGGCGGAGATTGCTCTGCTTTACGATCATCGTTCAGCCCTCCTCACTTCATCAGGATGTCGTACAGGCGGGCTTTCAGGTGGACGTTTTCGTTCTCCAGGGCCATGACACGGCTCGCGGAGCTCTCGACGCCCTCCTCCAGTTCCTTGATCCTGTCGGCCTGCATCTTGATGATGCTGTTCAGGTTGGCGATCTGCTCGTCCCTGCCGTCGATGCTCTTCTGCTTCTGGGCAACGGCCTCTGACAGTGCTTGCAAGCCGTCCGCCTGCTTGCGGTTCTCGACCAGGAGGCTGGCGACCTCCTTCTGTGCTTCCTCGGCCCTCGACTTCATGCTGCACATGAAGTCGTTGCTGATGTTCTGCTCTGCCACATCGAGGCACCCGTCGAAGGCAGCTGCAATGTAGCTGTCCTGGCCCAGTCCCTTGATGATCTCGGCGATCTTGTTGAGAGCTTCGCGCTCCTGCTGCTTCGTTGCCATGTTCAGTCCTCCTCGCTATCCGGGTCGATGTACTCGCCCTCTTCAAAGCTGTCCTCGTCGATGTTGCCGTATGTGTAGCCCTGATCGTTGCTCAGGTAAACCGGCAGCTCTTCGTCAAACTGACTCAGATAGTCGATCAGCTCGGCGACGGTCATTGTCCTGCCGCACTGATCGGGGCCATAGCCGTTCCGACGGCCTTCGATGTACAAAACCTGCATTGTTCAGCCCTCCTCGTTGCCCTGCTCGATCTTGCGGAGACCGTTTGCGATCTGCTCGGCCTCTTCGTCGCTCAGCTTGTACAGAGCGATCATTTCGGGGATGTCCACCGACCGCCAGCCGCCGTCGTAGAGGGCCGCTGCGCTGTACTGGCTGCCGTACTCGCCGCCCTGATTGGGCTCCTCGTACCCGCCGCAGTGGATTTCGTCGCGCCAGCTCTCGTAATCGGCCTCCGTCATGTTCATCATCATGGCTTAGCCCTCCTTCTCGACACCCAGCAGCTCCAGGCTGCCATACACGCAGCCCTCGGCGATCTCACGGGCCTTCTTGCGAGCGGACGTGATGGACGCGGCCTCGATCTTGCGGGTGGTCTGGTAGCCGCCGCTGCTCAGCTGGGGGTTGTGGCGGTAGTAGGTGGCGATGTAGGTCTTCATGGTTTTTCCTCCTCAGTAGCAAGCATGTGCGGTGTTGATGATCGTGTAGGCCATCATCTTGATTGCCTCTTCGATTGGCGTGTTCAGGCTCGGAAGGCCCACGCACTCGACCATCTCGACATTGAGGTTGTCGCCGTGCTCGTCCTTCGCGTAGATCAGGCAGCCGTCCTCGTCTTCTACGAGCTCGATCGTGAAGCACGGCTTTTGATCTCCGTACTCCAGATAGCTCCAGAAGATGCTGGCCTTGGTCTTGTTGATGGCCTTGATCGACCACTTCCAGTTGGGGTCATTCTGGTTGGCCTCGGAAACCAGCCTGCGAATCAGGCCCTTGTGCTCGCGCAGATCGAACATAGTTCAACCCTCCTTGACAAGCTGCACCATCTTGAAGATGCGAGCCCACTGCTCTTTGTTCATGCAACCCCCGTTGTTCACGAACTCCTTAGCGAAGCTGATCTCCTGCTCCATCTCGGCCTTGCTCATCTCATTCAGGTTTTTCATGGTTAGTTATCCTTTCTCTTGTTCCTTAATTCTTTGGCTTATCTTCTATAAGTATTATACCACATTTGGATAACAAATCAACATTTTTTAGTGTTTTCAAACAGAAGAAAACGTGAAAAATATTCCCAAATTTTTAGTTAGTCTGTATATCATACGGAGGGAAAATATGACTATCTGTGAACGGCTCTTTGAAGAGCTAAAGCTCCGCGGGTTTACCGCGTACAGCCTGTCAAAAAGTATCGGAGTCAGCACTGCCACAATATCGAATTGGAAGCAGCGAAACACCGACCCGCCATCCAAGTGCATAATCCCAATTTGTGAATTTCTGGGATGCTCGATCGAATATTTGTTGACAGGCGAGGACACCGGGGCCCCTGTGGTCATAAAAAAAGAGCCCGTTCCCAGAATATCCGAGAACGGGCGTGAAATGCTGGCTTTGTATGAAAAGCTATCAGAACGCGATCAGCTGCTCTTGCTGGGCCGTCTGCAAGAAATGGCCTCCCCCATGCTGGGCGACTCCAGGGAAAAGAACCAGAAGGACGACGCACGCAGCGCGGCAGGCTGATCTATTTTGACTTCCAGACCGGGAAAATCCTGGAGCCGGAATGTTGAAAACTCGGTGGAAACCGGTTTTATTTGCCAGCGGTCAGAACCTCAAAATAAAAATAGGGTGCAAAAAATGCACTGTATTTTTGAAATAGGGTGCAAAATCTGCACTCATAAATAGACGTTATATTATATAAGACGTTTAGTAAGACTATGTTGTTATAGTTATTTACTTACTTTCACACACAATTATTTTTTATTTTTGCGGACGGGGTGAAGTTTTCAACATGACGGGTTATATTCGCTGTCGCTCGTGCTTCGAGCTGTTCAACTGTGCCGACCTGGTGTCGGGCCTTTGCCCCGCCTGTGCGAAGATCAGAGCCGATCGGCTGTCTGATCTCCAGCGTGCATACCAGGCCGCCGTTGACGCTGGAGAGCCTGGAGCCTCGGAGCAGATCGCCGATCTGATACGGGCATACCAGAGATCAGAGGGCGTCCGGCTGCAAGCCGTCCCGCCTGCGTACCGGGTGAAGTGAAGCGGGCCGAAAACCCGAATCCGATAAAACCGGCCTAGGAGGGCTTACAGCGTGTTTTTGGTTCTGGAGGTAAAGAGAGATTCCGAAACCACAAAACGTCGCTCAGGGCCCGCTCTGCGGCCTTGTGGCATGATTCTGGCAGAATACAGGGAGGTGAGCGTTATTCCTGCGTACAAAGACAAGGAACGGGGCACATGGTACGCCTCGTTTTACTACACCGATTGGCAGGGCCACCGAAAGCTGAAAAAGAAACGGGGCTTTGCTCGGCAGAAGGACGCGAAGGCGTTCGAGGACGAGTTTTTGAAGACCAGGGCCCAGAGCTGCGACATGACGTTCGGCTCGATGGTGGAGCTGTACTTGGACGACATGGAGCACAGGTTGAAGGCGAACACGATGCGCAACAAGCGGTATCTGTACAAAGCCCGCATCTTACCCTTCTTCCAGGACTTGAAGATCAACGACATCACACCGGCCCACGTCCGCAAGTGGCAGAGCAATCTACTCGCCGAGGGCGTCGCTCCCACCTATGCGAAGACGATCAACAACCAGCTATCCGCCGTGTTCAACTACGCCTGCCAGTATTACGGCCTTGCCCGGAACCCCGCGAAGGTGGCGGGCAGCATCGGCAAAGAGAACGCGGATGAAATGAAGTTCTGGACGGTGGACGAGTTCACGAAGGTTGTCGAGAACGTGCCGAAGCTCCCAGGCAGAACCGGCCTGTCCGTTCTGTTCTGGACGGGCCTGCGCATCGGTGAGCTGCTGGCCCTGACTCCGGCAGACATCAACCTGGAGGACTGCACGCTCTCGGTCAACAAGAGCTTCCAGACGATCGACGGCGAAGAGGTCGTGACAGAGCCGAAGACGCCGAAGAGCCGCCGCGTGTTGCCCATCCCGCCGAAGCTGGCAGATATGCTCAGGGTGTACCTGAACGCCCTGTACAAGCCTGAGCCAACCGATCGGCTGTTTCCCTTCACCAAGCACTACTTCCGCCAGCAGATGCAGAAGGGATGCAAAGCGGCCGGCATCGAGCCCATCCGCCTGCACGATCTCCGACACTCTCACGCTGCACTGCTTATCCACCTGGGGACTCCGATCTTGATGGTGAGCGAGAGGCTGGGCCATGAGGACGTCGAAACGACGCTGCGGACATACGGGCATTTGTACCCGTCGGCGACGTCGGATGCGGTGAAAAAACTGAATGATTTGATGCGGTAATGCCAAAATAATGCCACGGGGCAAAAAGAAAAGCCGAAAACCCGGATGATTCCTAGGGTTTTCGGCTTTTTGTCAATTATTCGAGCTCGATCGTGGCCGGCGGCTTACCGGTGCAGTCGTAGAACACGCGGTTGACGTGCTTGACCTCATTGACGATGCGGCTGGTGACAGTACCCAGCACGTCCCAGGGCATATTGTAGCTCTCAGCAGTCATGAAGTCAGTGGTGGTGACAGCGCGCAGGGCCACGGCGTAGTCGTAGGTGCGCTCGTCGCCCATAACGCCGACGCTGTGCATATTGGTCAGAGCGGCGTAATACTGGCTGATCTCCTTATCGAGGCCCGCCTTGGCGATCTCCTCACGCCAGATGGCGTCGGCGTCCTGCACGATAGCGACCTTCTCGGGGGTCACTTCGCCGATGATGCGGATGCCCAGACCGGGGCCGGGGAACGGCTGGCGGCTGACCAGATACTCGGGCAGACCCAGCTCACGGCCAGCCTGACGGACTTCGTCCTTGAACAGGTTGCGCAGAGGCTCGACCAGCTCCTTGAAGTCCACGGTGTCAGGCAGGCCGCCGACGTTGTGGTGGCTCTTGATGACGGTAGACTCACCGCCCAGACCGCTCTCGACGACATCGGGGTAAATGGTACCCTGTGCAAGGAAATCGACCTTGCCGATCTGCTTTGCCTGTTCCTCAAAGACGCGGATGAACTCCTCGCCGATGATCTTGCGCTTGCGCTCCGGCTCGGTGACGCCGGCCAGCTTTGCAAAGTAGCGGTCACGGGCATCCACGCAGATGAAGTTGATGTCAAAGCCGTTGGCGTTGCCGGGGCCGAAGACAGAGCAGACCTCTTCCTTCTCGTTCTTGCGCAGCAGGCCGTGGTCAACAAAGACGCAGGTCAGCTGCTTGCCGATGGCCTTGGCCAGCATAGCAGCCAGCACGGAGGAATCGACGCCGCCGGACAGGGCGCAGAGCACCTTGCCGCTGCCGATGCGCTTTTTCAGGGCCTCGACGTTGTTCTCCACGAAGGAGTCCATCTTCCAGTCACCGGTGCAGCCGCAGACGTTGTACACGAAGTTGTGCAGCATCTTCTTGCCCTCAGCGGTGTGGAGCACCTCGGGATGGAACTGGACGGCGTACAGCCCCTTTTCCTCGTTCTCAGCTGCGGCCACCGGGCAGTTGACGGTGTGGGCAGTGATCTTGAAACCGGGCGCAGCCTGCTCGATATAGTCGTTGTGGCTCATCCAGCAGACGGTGGAGGGCTGCACATCGGTGAACATCTTGCTGCTGTTGTCCACGAAAACCTCGGTCTTGCCGTACTCGCGCTCGGGGGCGCGGCAGACATGGCCGCCCAGCAGGTGCATCATGAGCTGGCTGCCGTAGCAGATGCCCAGCACAGGCACGCCCCAGCTGAAGATCTCGGGGTCGACGGTGGGCGAATCCTCCAGATAGACGCTGTTGGGGCCGCCGGTGAAGATGATGCCCTTGGGGTTCTTCG
>OHAY01000216.1_pt1 | contig 62444 bp, 51 predicted proteins | sample 1577191 | NCBI WGS metagenome assembly OHAY01 (sample SAMEA3541504, study PRJEB24748) | human gut metagenome | biome: human gut; feature: human-associated habitat; material: faeces | place: China | collected 2012 | reverse complement strand
GACCGATCGGGACACGTCCCTCAAACCGACCGTCTTTTCTCTTGTAAATGTTGCTACCTCTTCTTGGCATTGGAAATCCCTCCTGACAAGTTTTCGGACTGTTCAAAACAGGGAAAATCCTGTTTTTTCTCCGATAATGGGCGGATTTTACGAAGAAATCTACATTTCATAGAAAAAAACCATGCTGAGAAAGCACCTATTCTCAGCATGGTTTTTTATCGTTCTGGATTTGTTCCCTGATACGTTCTCAGCTTGTATGCGTTGTGTCAATTTCAATTTCGTGTATTTCTGATCTTATCCTGACTTGTTCCCGCATACAGAAAAAAGGCATCTCAGCTACCTTTCAAATATTCTCCAAAAAGAAAAAAGTGCCGAAAAATCAGCACTTTTTCACCCATCATCCTTACTTTCTTGACATCAATACTACGCACTCAACGTGCCCCGTCCCCGGGAACAAATCCACCGGCTGCACCTGTTCCACCGCATATCCCAGTTTTCTCAACGCCGCACAATCTCTCGCCGCAGTCGTAGCGTTGCAGGAGATCATCACAATTCGCTCAGGCTGCATCTGTACCATAGCACGAATCGTTGTTTCATCGCAGCCTTTTCTGGGCGGATCAACCACGATCACATCGGGAGCAGTTCCCTCTGCTGCCAACTGTTCCGCAATGCTGCCTGCATCGCCGCAAAAGAATTTCGCATTTCCCACGCCGGCTCTCGCAGCATTTTTCTTGGCATTTTCTACCGCTTCTGGTACAATTTCCACGCCAACCAATTCCGACACCGCATCTGCCATGGACAGCCCAATGGTTCCGGCACCACAGTACAAATCCAGCAATCGTTCCTTTCCCGTCAGCTGTGCAAAAGCCTTTGCCGCACCATAAAGCCGTTCCGCCTGTATCGTGTTCACCTGATAAAACGATTCCGGCGAAAGGTCTACAGCATTGCCGCACATGGTATCTGTAATCGTATCTTTCCCCCACAGCGTTTCTGTAAAATCTCCCAGAATCACGTTGGTTTTCTTCGGGTTGCAATTCATGACAATGCTCTGGATCTGCGGAAACTGCTCCGTCAGCTGCTGCACCAGAGGCAGCAGCTTTTTCCGAATCGGCTTTCGTACAATGAAGCAGACCATCACTTCGCCGGAATGCTGCCCGCACCGCAGGTACAAGTGCCGCAGCTCCCCTTTTCCGCTGGCTTCTTCATACACCGGAATCCGATTTTTTCGCACAAACTCCAGCACGACACCAGCAATTTTTCCAAACAGTTCCGGCTGTAGCAAGCAGTCTTTCACCGGAATAACACGATGACTTCTTCTGGCAAAAAAGCCCAGAACCGGTTCTCCTGCCTTGTCTATTGCAAAAGGATACTGTGCCTTATTGCGGTATCTGGTGCGGGATTCTGCCCCCAGAATCGGCAGAAATGCAGGCGACAGTTTCCCGATTCGTGTAAAAGCGTCCTGCACTGCCTTTTCCTTGACACGCAGTTCTGCCGCATAAGTGATATGCTGAAACAGACAGCCCCCACACTGCGACAACGGGCAGGCAGGCGAAATACGATCCGCCGAAGGTTCCAGCAATTCTTCCACGATGCCAAAACCATAGCTTTTCAGCACTTTCACAATTCGCACCCGAATCCGATCTCCTACTGCTGTATGCGGCACAAATACTGCCATGTTGTCCACCCGACAGACACCGCTGCCCTCTGTGGTCATATCAATGATTTCTGTTTCAAAAATATCGTTCTTTTTCAACTCTCCACCGCCTGATATAGAAGCAACACCGCACAAAATTGCCTTTACATTTGTGCGATGCTGCCCGATTATTTCATTTCTTCCAGATATTTCGCCGGAACTGCTTCCGTCAGCCAGACACCATTTACCGAACGGTAAAAAGCATAGCCGTCCTCTGCCATTTTTCCAGTCTGCACCCGCAGCACCACCGGCTTTCCGTGACGTGCTCCTACTGTCTGTGCAATTTCCGGCGTGGCAGACAGATGCACATACAGCCGGCTCATTCGCCGCAGTCCCTCCTGAAAAATCGCCGGCAAAAACCGTTCTGCCGTTCCATGCCACAAGAATTCCGGCGGCAGCACCTGTTCCAGTTCCACATCTACTGGAATCGAGTGTCCCTGATTACATCGAATCAGCTGCCCGTCTGCACTGAACGAATAGCGACTTTTCGCATCTGTACGAACAATTTCTTCCAGCTGTTCCCGATGCAAAGGGAACCGTTCTGAAATACCGGCAAGGAGTTCGTCCACATCTGCCCAGCCGTGCTCGTCCAGCGTGATGCCGATTTTCTCCGGATGATGCCGCAAAATAAAACAAAGATATTTTCCGATTTTATCAAAGTCCATACATTCTTCTTTCCATTAAAGCTCAGAAGATCGTTTCATAATCTTCTTCCTCCTGCCATGCACCCATACCCTCACAAGGTCCTACATAGAGAATTTTATCTCCACGAATGATCCAGTCCAGTGCATGCTCCGGTTCCCAGACGCAGGCACTGGAAATGCTATATCCGCAAACAGCTTCCTCCGGCGGTTCAATGTACATTTCAGGCGTGGTCAAAAATGCCAGCACTTCTCTCCCGTGCAGTTTCTCCGGAATTTCACGCTGAATGTCTTCTACAATGTCCGGATAGACATCTTCAAATTCTTTCCATTCCTTCCGCATAAATTTACAATACGCAATTGCCATCTCGCAAAATTTGTCGATCATCTGGTCAGAGAGATGATTAAAATGCTCCACGCACTGCTCTGCATATGCCATATCGACTTCCGGATCAATGTGAACGGGGATTGCACGCTGAAATAAAACAGATGCAAAGGTTCCGTTCCGGAAATATTCATCTTGGCTCTGTATACAAATCAAACTCATTTTTCCGCCTCTTGTTCCCGAATCCGCTCGCAGATCTCCCGCACCTGTTCCTTTTTCTGCATCAGCTGATCGAACTGGCGGATATACTCATAGGGGAATTTATAATTGTGAATTCGTGTAATTCTGCCGCAGGGTTCCACCAGCTTGGTAGAAGCTCCGCACCCTGCTCCAAAAATGGACTGGCTCTCGTCCATGATCAGAATATTGTACAGCGACTCTTTCCCTGCACGGGCATAGCCCACATTCTCCTGATTGTCGATCGTATTCTTCTGCCGGTACATATAATACGGGGCATAGCCGTGCTCCGGCAGCAGCCGCATACTTTCCTGCACCATTTGTTCCACCGGATTATGTACCTGCTGCTCACCCTCTGCAAAAAGATTCGCCGCCCGTTTCAGCGTCAGAGCGTGCACCGTGATGCTGTCCGGATCCAATGCCAGAATCTGTTCCAGCGTGTCATGAAATCCTTCCGGCGTATCGTCCGGCAAGCCGGCGATCAGATCCATGTTGATGTTCTCGAAGCCGGCAGCCCGTGCCATGCGGAATGCCTCCACCGTCTGTGCCGTAGTGTGCTTTCTGCCGATCGTTTCCAGCACGTGATCCTGCATAGTCTGAGGATTGACAGAAATGCGGTCTACGCCGAAACGCCGCAGTGTTTCCAGCTTTTCCGAGGTAATGGTGTCCGGTCGTCCTGCTTCGACACAATATTCCCGCAAATGCGAAAGATCAAAGTTTTCCTGCACCGCCGTCAGCACCTGTTCCAACTGTGCCGCCGTCAGCGAAGTGGGCGTACCACCGCCAAAATAGACCGTATCCACCAGCAATTCCTGTTCCCGTACCAGCTGCCCCCAAATTTTCAGTTCCTCGCACAGCTTTTCCAGATATGCCGGAATCAGATTCTGAGCCTGTGCAATGGAATGGGACACAAAAGAACAATAGCTGCACCGTGTAGGACAAAACGGAATCGACACATACAGGCTGATGCCGTGCTTCGGTGTTTTTTCCAGAAGCGGCTGCTGCACCATTGCTGTATCATAGACCAGCGACAGCTTTTCCGGAGCAATCCAGTACTTTTCGTGTAATTTCTCACAGACTTCCGCCTTGGAAAGCCCCTGTCTCAGCAAAGGCTGTACCTTTTTCACCGGACGAATTCCCGTCAGCAGTCCCCATGCAGGGTGCAGATCAGTGATCTCTTCCAACAGCCGGAACAGCATGGCACTGAATCGGTATTCGCAAAGCTGTTTTTCCGTTTCCGGAGAACAGGCTGGAAACTGTTGTTCCTGCTCCATCACCTGCCCCCGATACTGTACCTGTACCCAAAAGCGGCTCTGTTCGCCCAATTCTTCCAGAATCAGAACAGCCCCCTCCTCTGCACCTGCCGGCAGCTGTGTCGTGTCGTAGAGAAAGGTAAACTTCCGCATCGGCAGAAAGATTTTGCAGATACATTCGATTTCGTATTTCAGCGTGTGTCCGGAAAATGCCACCGGAAACGGCTTTATCAGATTGGTTTCAACATTCGACATGAATCAAAGTCCTCGCATGGTTGGATTGTGTGCTTTTTCAAAGGAAAGCGTCGATTCCTCATTGTGCCCCGGCAGTACCCGATACTCCCCTTCCAGAGCTTTCAGTTTCCGGAACGATTCCAGCATCTTGGCATCGTCGCCGTCCGGAAAATCCGTTCTGCCCCGCGACATGCGGAACAGCGTATCACCGGTATACAGCACATCGCCGGATCGCCAGCAAACGCTTCCGGAAGTGTGTCCCGGCGTATGCAGCACCGTGAAAGTACTGTCACCAAATTGCAGCGTGTCGCCGTCCTCGACAGTTTCCCACGCCTGCACCGGCTGGAACGGCTGTGTGGAGATCCAGTCTCCCAGATTGGCATGACCGTCCGTCAGCATATGGGCATCCAGCGTGTGCACATAAACGGGAATGTCATATTTCTCCCGCACCTGCTCCACGCCGGCAATGTGGTCATAGTGTCCGTGAGTCAGCAGAATCGCCGCCGGTTCCAGTCCCAGCATTCCCAGCCGGCGAAACAGCACCGGTGCATCTCCGCCAATATCCACGACAACACATTTTCCATTTCCCACTGGCTGCACATAGCAGTTTGAAGCCAGTTCACCCAGCATTATTTTTGTAATTTCCATTGCATGCCACCTCACTTTTTTGCACGTTCTACCGAGATCACACCGCGAATCTTCCGCAGCTTATCGATGATCGCCTGTAACTGGTCTGTTCCGGCAACCTGTACACTTGCCTCAAAAATCGCATTGCCGTTCCGCAGGTTGCGGGAGGAGGAGTGCACGATCAGAATATGGGACTCCGAGAGAATCTTCGTAATATCGAATACCAGTCCCACACGGTCTGTGGCAATGACTTCAATGCTGGTGGGGATCAGCGTGGAAGTGTTATTGGTCCACTGCACCGGCAGCCACCGAGCCATTTCCTCCGGATCATTCCGTTTCAAAGCTGCCTGATAATTGACACAGTTTTTGGTATGCACCGAAATGCCATGTCCGCGGGTAATGAATCCTACAATGTCATCTCCCGGCAGCGGGTTACAGCACTGGGCAAACTTGAAAACGCAGTCGTCAATGCGATCCAGTACAATACAGTCCTTGCCGCTTGCAGTTTCCGGCGGCACTACCGGTGCTACCGGATTGGCTTCTTCCTCCTCTGCCCCGTGGGATTTCACATATAGTTCTTTCAGACGCGGCATGATCTTGGACAGCATTACACCGCCGTAACCGATAGAGGCATAGAAATCGTCCAGTGTATCACAGTTGTGCCGTTTCAGATCATCTGCCAGAAAAGCTTCCCATTCCGATTCCGGCAAATTGATATGACAGCGTTTGAATTCCTGTTCCAGACTTGCCTTGCCGGTAGTGATATTTTCCTCCCGACATTCCTTTTTGAACCACGAACGGATTTTCGATTTGGCTTCGTTGGTCTTGACAATTCCCAGCCATGCCCGATTCGGGCCCTTGTTGGGGTCTTTGCTGGTGAGGACTTCACAAATTTCTCCGGTTTGCAGCTGATAATCCAGCGGCACCATTTTACCGTCCACCTTGCCGCCAATGGTCTTGTGTCCGATCTCCGTATGGATCCGATAGGCAAAGTCAATTACCGTTGCACCCACCGGCAGGGAAATGGAATCTCCGCGGGGTGTCATGACCACAATATCCTCCGGTGACAGGTCGTTCTTGATCGCACGAACAATTTCTTCTACATCGTCAGAAGTCTGCTGTGCCTCAATGACCTTGCGAACCCATGCAAGGCGTTCTTCCATTTTGTCCTTGCCCTGAATGCCCTCTTTGTATTTCCAGTGGGCAGCGATGCCATATTCCGCAGAAACATGCATATCCCATGTCCGAATCTGAATTTCAAAGGGAATACTCTCCCGTCCCAGAACTGTGGTGTGCAGAGACTGGTACATATTCGACTTCGGCGTGGAAATATAGTCCTTGAACCGGTTCGGCAGCGGGCGGAACATATCATGCACAATACCCAGCACCATATAGCACTCTGCCACAGTAGAAACGATCACACGAACAGCATACTTATCATAAATCTCGTCCATGCTTTTATGATTGACATAAACTTTTTTGTAAATGCCGTAGATGCTCTTGACACGGCCTTCAATAATAGGCTCCTTGGCAAAGTGTTCTTTTTCCAGCCGCTTGCGGATTCGCTCCTTGATCGAGTCAATGAACTTTTCCCGTTCGTCCTTCTTGATCTCCATGATGTGTTCGATTTCTGAATACGCATAGGAGTCCAGATAGTAGAACGACAAGTCCTCCAGTTCTTCCTTGACTGTACGGATTCCCAGACGGTGTGCGATCGGAGCATACACGTTCATGGTTTCCAGTGCGATGCGACGCTGTTTTTCCGGCGGGAGGAATTTCAGTGTCCGCATATTGTGAATGCGGTCTGCCAGCTTGATGATCATCACGCGAATGTCATGGGACATTGCCAGCAGGATTTTCCGAACATTTTCTGCCTGTTGCTGCTCTTTGTCAAATATGGGAATTCGGTTCAGCTTGGTCACACCGTCCACCAGCATTGCCACGTCCTGCCCGAATTTCTTGCGAATATCGTCCAGCGTATAATTCGTATCCTCTACTACATCGTGCAGCAGTCCCACACAAATAGTATCGGTATCCATGCCCAGATCCAGCAGAATATCTGCAACAGCCAGCGGGTGAATGATATATGGTTCTCCGGAAGACCGCTTCTGATCAGCATGGGCTTTTTCTGCCAGCTGGTACGCCGAGAGAATTTTACTTAAGTCATACTGCTTATCTGTCGCCAGAATCTTCTTGGACAGGTCTGCAATGCTAACTTCATGCTGCGGAATCTGCGGTCTGTCCTGTGCAGACGGTGCAGCAGATCGGGTATCCCCATTCGTGTTCTCTTGTGTCATACAACATCCACTCCTCTTTTCTGTAATCCCTGCAGCAGGACTGACTGCTGCAGATCCACCTTTGCCGAAACCGGTTTCCGGTGCACCTGCCGTGTCCAAAGATCCTGCTGTACCAATCCCAATTCTGAAAAAATATCCAGTGCCAGACGGAACTTGCAATAGTTCATCTGCGGCAGATCCTGCATGCCGCCGAACAGTCCGTCAAAAGTGGTATCTGTCTGCGGGATCCGCTGGTAGATCTGCACCAGCACGTCCCGCGTCGGTGTGATCGCCGGATAAAAGCTGGGCTGCAATTCCTCATGCCGGCAATATTGTTCGTATGTATTTTCCGCGGCAAAATACTTTGCCTGTTTCAGCCCACTTTTCCGATAGTCCTTGACAATCACAGAAAGCTGCGGTCTGCCCTGAAAACTGCCGACCTCTATGTTGATCAGAAAATCGCACACATCGCCAGTTTTCAGCATCACTTCTTCCGGTTTTATCCGAAACAGCAGCAGATCCATTGCCATGCCGCCATAGGTGATTTTCAGCTTGGAGTGCGTTCCGCCGGACAGTGGCAGGACACTTTGCAAAACCGCGTGGCAAATGGCAAACACCGGCACCGGATTGCCTTCGCCAAACGGTGCCAGTGCCTCCAGTCCGGTGATGTTCTCCATGGTGATCTCCTGCGGCATCAGCAGCTTATCCGCCTCCAGTGTCAGAACCGGCATGACCGGATTGGACTCCTTGGCGTATTGCTGTACCGCCTGCCGGAATCGCTCTACATGCTCGGTCGGCAAAGAAAATCCGCCTGCACCGGGGTGACCGCCATAGCGTGACAGCAATTCCCGACACGCGTGCAGGCAGCGAAACGCAGAAAACGCACCAAAGGAACGCATGGAGCCGCGGGCACGGTCGCCCTCAAGGGTAATCAGAATCGTTGGCTTTCCGAACTGTTCTTCCAGTCGGGAAGCCGCAATGCCGATGACACCATGATGCCAGCCCTCTCCGGCAAACACCAGCACCCGTTCTTTCAGAAGCCGGGGATTCTCTGCCGCCTGCTCTGCAATTTCTTCCAGAATGCGAACTTCCTCTGCCTTGCGTGCCTGATTACGGCGTTCCAGTTCCTCTGCCAATTCTGCCGCTTCATCTGGGTCTTCACAGAGAAGCAGTTCCACAGCCGTTTTGGGTGAGCCGAACCGTCCGGCAGCATTGATACGCGGTGCAATGCCAAACGCGACTGAGGTGGAAGTGAAACTCTTTCCCAGCAGTCCGCTTTTTTCCAGCAGTGCCAGCAGCCCCACACGTTCCGTATTCGCCAGAAGCCGCAGCCCCAGCTGTACCAGATAGCGGTTTTCGCCGGACAAATTCACCACGTCTGCAATCGTCGCAATTGCCGCCAGTTCGCCGAACTGCTCCAACGCCATTGCCGTATCGCCGCCGTCCAGTGCCGCCACCAGCTTCAATGCCACGCCGGCACCGCACAGATCATGGAACGGAGATGTGTCATCTGCACGGTGTGCATCTACAATTGCCGCCGCTTTCGGCAGCGTTTCCAACGGCTGGTGGTGGTCAGTAATCACCAGCGTCATGCCCAGATCCGCAATCAGTTCCGCTTCCGCAATGGCTGTGATACCGTTGTCCACCGTCACGATCAGTTCCACGCCGTCCTCGTGCATGGCGTGGACAGCGTCCACATTCAGACCGTATCCCTCGTCCCGTTCCGGAATGCGATAGGTCACATCGGCACCCATTTCCAGCAAGTAAGAGTACAGGATCACCGTGGCAGTCACACCGTCACAGTCATAGTCGCCGTAGATGCAGATGCGGCTGCCGTCGTCCAGAGCCGTGTTGATGCATGCCGCGGCAGCCTCCATGTCCGCTGTCAGAAACGGGTCTGCCAGTCCGTCACACTGTAAAAACGCCGCCGCTTCCTGCACATTATGCATACCGCGTGCCGCCAGAACCTGTGCACATAGCATGGACAGATCGCTGCTGCTGCGAATCTGTTTTGCCGCTTCTTCTGACGGCTGATGAATCTGCCACTTCTTCATCTTGTTCCTCCTGCTTCCTGAAACCAAATATCGTACCTTATATTATACCCGAAAAAGTGACAAATTGCAATAGTGCCCGTGAAAAAAATAGGAGAACCTCTACGGTACTTTCCTGTATTTAACGCTGTGTTCACAAAAAGAAACAGCAAAGCCGAAGAAATTGTGCTATACTAAAACTATATTCAAATGATTCCCATATAGGCAACATTGCATAATGCCGCCTATAACAGAAAGGAAGTTCCTGTTATGGAAATTACACCATATACCCGCATGGTCTTTTACCATGAAACAGACCGCATGGACATCGTAAACCACTCCAACTACATTCACATGGCAGAAGAAGCCCGCGTAGACTTTATGGAGAAGATCGGCATCGGCTACAGCCGCATGGAAGAACAGGGCATTATGCTGCCGGTTCTGGGCGTTACCTGTGAGTACAAGCACTCCCTGCACTTCGGCGAACATCTTGCTGTATACTCTTACATCACCAAGTACAACGGCTTTAAGTTGGAACTGCGGTATGACATTGTCTGTATCGAAACCGGACAGCTCTGTGCGGTTGCCACTTCTTCCCACTGCTTCACAGACACGAAGATCAAGCCGATGCGGATTCGGGACAAATTTCCGGAAATGCATGCCTTTTTCCAGAAAGCCATGGAAGTGACTTATCCGGAACACTGAAAAAAGCTGCTGCAAATGCAAAAGCCCGGTGCGTATTTCTTATAACGCACCGGGCTTTTTCTCATGTAATTTAAGGCAATACCGCACAAAGTCGCCAGACGCTCTTTGTGCGGTATTGCCTTAAAAAATATCTTCATACAGCTTTCGATAGAGGGGGATTTTCACGTCCTTACATGTGGGAAATGCCTGCCGGAATTGTTCGGTATCGTCGGCAATGGTCACATAGACAAGCTGTTTCTCGCCGCCGCAGGTACACAGTAGCTCTCCCTCCGGATTCACCAGACAACTTTTCCCGTCGAATGTGTAAGACTGCTGCCGCCCCACGCAGTTGACACCCAGCACATAGACCTGATTTTCGATTGCCCTTGCCCGCAGCAGAATCCGCCAGTGAGCCGTCCGCTGATGCAACCAGTTTGCCGGTACCAACAGCAAGCGGTTTTTCTGTGCTGCCGCCCGAAACACTTCCGGAAACCGCAGGTCATAGCAGATCAGCGTTCCCACGGAAAACTCTCCCAGCACAGCACTGGTAAGCTTCTCGCCGCTGTGGTAGAACCGGTCTTCCCCGCCGTAGGAAAACGGGTGTATCTTCACATAATCTGACAGTACACCACCGTTTTTGTCCAGCAGAGTGTAGTGGTTTTCACCTTTTCCATGCTGCTTCTGTGAAGTCCAACCGTATCCAATCGCAATACCGCACTGCACTGCCAGCTGCCGCATTTTCTCATGAATTTTCGGGGCATATCCCGCAATCTTCTCCACCCGCATGGAAAAGCCTGTAAAACTCATCTCCGGAAAGACAATACAGTCCGCCTGTGCCGCTGCTGCCTGTGCAATCCACGCGGCGGCATTCGCCAGATTTTCCTCCGGCTGCTCAAATATGATCTCTGTTTGTGCAATGGCTATCTTCATGTTATCCCCTACTTCCGGTGAGAACCTGTCAGTTCTTTTTCCCGTTCGTTCTCCTGCGGTGCAGATGTCCGGTCTGTTTGTCTGGACTCCGGACCGTGATAGAATACAGTATCAGAACGTTTCCAGTTCTGCCGCGGACGGTCATGGAATTCGGTTGCATGGGGCACCAGATGAATCGGATCCTCCGGTGTCACGTTTTTCTTGGCACGATAGGAAGCGTAGATACACAAACCGATATACAGGGCAGTCAGCACAAATCCGGCAATGATGCCGTTGCGGAACCACGGTGAATTGGGGAAATTTTTCAGAGCATAGGCGTTAAACTTGGTAAAGGAACGGCTGACATCAGACACTGCCACAAGCGGCACCTCCGCAATGGTTTCTCCAGAAAATTTCAGTTCCATCGTTCCCAGTTCGTCCCCTTTTTTCACTGGTGCCATGACATTTTTGTCCAGATGAATAACGGTCTGTACCGCAGTAATATCCACACTCTTGCACCACAGCAAAACGCAGTCTGTCTTTGGGTGCACCAGCACATAGGAGTTCCCGTCGGAGTTCATCACTTCCACCTCTGCGGTTTCCTCACTGCTCTCCAGCAGCGTGGTATAGGCAAAGGAACGAAATGCCCAGTTCAGCAGCGATGTGGCATCGTCCAAATGATAGTACTGCAATTTTCCGTCCGCATCTTCAAAAGGTGCGTTCAGCAGAATTACCAGATATGTGTTCTCGTCCCGCGTTGCCTCGGTGATAATGCTCCGTCCGGTCTTGCTCAGGTTGCCGGTCTTGATACCCTTGGCACCCTCGTAATAATAGGAGCTGTCCTCCAGCGTCATGGAATTTGCCTGTGTCCAGTTCCATGCGGAAGCGTCAGGGTGATTTGCCGGATTGGCAGTGGTGGGAGTAAATGCAGTGGCTGTTGCAATTTCCTCAAAGCCGTCCAGCGAGAGAGCGTAGTTGGTGATCGTCAGCATATCCCGTGCCGTGGTCTGTTGTCTGGTATCGTACAGTCCGGTAGGGTTGGCGAACGTGGTGGCGGTACAGCCGATTTCAGCGGCGGTGTCGTTCATCTTGGCAACAAACCCGTCAATACTGCCGTCCCCGAACTGGTTCGCCAGAATCAGAGAAGCTTCACAGGACGAAGTCAGCATCATGGCATAGAGGTATTCCCGCACGGTCAATGTATCGCCGTTGTCAATGTCCGCATACCGCAGGTCGTCCGGTTCGTCATAGCTGTACAGCGTTTTATACAGTTCATCACTGGCAGTGATCGTTGTGCCGTCCAGATCAGTGCAGTTTTGCAGCACCACAATGGCAGTCATGATCTGCACCAGATGACCGGGCATCTGCTGCTGGTCAGCATTTTTTTCATAGAGTATCTGTTGGGTATCCCGATTGTACAGGATCGCCGCCTGACTGTGGATCGTTGCGTCTGGTGTAAAGGTATAAGCCTGTACAGAAAGTGCGTTTCCGCACAGCAGTACCGCGGCAACAATGCCGATCGCCAATGCGGCACGCAGTCGTTTTATCAAATGGAACAAGTGCATAAGATGCAATCCTCCCGAAAATTCTTTATTCGTGAAAGTTTTCAAACTCCACATTCTTATTATAACAAAAAAAATCCGATTCGAAAAGACTTTTTTCGAAAATTTATTTACCTTTCACGGAAAATATGATAAAATAATCTATGTAACTGAAAATCATGCAAAAATAAACACCAGAGCATGAAATTTGATTTCACTTTTTAAGGAGGGCTTCCTTTTGGTATATATCACAGGTGACATGCACGGAGATCTGTCCCGTTTCAAAAATCCCATTTTCAAAAAAATGAAAGCCGGCGATGTTCTGATCGTCTGCGGCGACTTCGGGTTTATCTGGGACGGTTCCCGTCAGGAAAAGCAAAATCTGAAAAAGCTGCGGGAAATGCCGTTTACCATTGCCTTTGTAGACGGCTGCCACGAAAACTTTGATATTCTGGAACAAAGCTTCCGGACTGTCCGCTGGCGTGGCGGCAGGGCACATCTCATTGCCCCGAATATTTTCCACATGATGCGTGGCGAGATCTTCACCATTGATGACCGCACCTACTTCACATTCGGCGGCGGACACAGTCAGGACTTCGAGTTCCGGCAGGGTCGGAACTGGTGGCAGCGGGAACAACCCACACATGCAGAGATTCGCCGTGCCATTCACAACCTGAACGAGCACAATGCACAGGTGGACTACATCATCACCCACGAACCGCCGGCTTCTCTGAAAGACTGCCTTGGTGTCGATATGCAGCAGCGTCTGGAAATTCACACGTTTTTTGAGGACATCATCAAACAGTGCAGCTATCGGAAATGGTTCTTCGGCAAGTGCCACATGGACCGCTTTATTCCTATGAAGTTCTATGCCATGTTCGAAGATGTGCTGCCGGTAGAATCGGAAAGCCGCAGACGCAGCCGAAAGCAGACGGCTCCGGAAGAAGATTGATCCTGCACACAAACAGCCCGACAGTTTCTCTTGCTGAAACTGTCGGGCTGTTTAATTCTTATGGCAATACCGCACAAAGCCGTCAGGCGGGCTTTGTGCGGCATTGCTTTATCTCTTTTGGGTATCTTTTTGCTTTCGGGCTTTTTTCACGGGCAGGCGAATCCATTTCCCCTGCGATTTTTCCCGTGAGAAATGCTGCTTCACGTACTGATCCAGCATTTCCCGCACCGGCACACCGCCATGCATGGGAAAGAAGAACCGACGTACATTTTTCTTTTGCAGGGCATCGTGAATGTCCTCCCGCAGTTCTTCCACCCGTACCACGATATTGGTTTCTTTCGCAAATTCGCGGATCTTTACCATCAGGTGTGTGGAATATCCTACATCGATGAGAAAAACCCCATAGAAAAAACCGATGCCGAACGAAAACGCCAGATTTTCTGCCAGCCAGTGCAACGCATTCAAAATGTGCGGGTGGATCAGAAAATAGTACACTGCACTGAGCACCATCCAGAAAAATGTAAACAACGGACAGATAATGCCCTGGATATTGCCCCAACGGTCAGAATAATCCCACAGCTTGATTTTCATGCCGCGGATAAAGATCAGCCCTGCCACATATTCCAGTGCCGTGATCGCCAACGCCATGACCACAAAGAGCAAGACCTTTTTCAACAACGGATTTTCCACCGGCATCAGCGGTTCCAGCATCGCCAGCAGGTACAGCACACACAAACTGGAGCCATACAGCGGCAGATACGGCCCTACCAGAAATCCCGGATTCACCCAGTGGTGTGCTGAAAAGAACCGACGGAATATTACCTCCAGTCCCCAGCCGAGGACACTGCCAATCAAAAATAAAAACGCCAATGTCAAAAATAAATTCATATCAGCCTCCCCTGCATCGACACAAAACACTCACGCAATAGAACTAAGGTCATACAGTGACTGATCTGCCAATGCCTGTTCAATAATGTCATAGTGGGTCTGCAACGCACCCATGCCCATTTTCAGATCACCGATCATCAGGCTCTTATAGATCTTTTCATGAATGGTTGCCTGCTTCTGCCGCAGTTTTTCCGTGCTGTCTGACAAGATCAGGTTGATCTGTGCAGAACAAATATCCCAGATGCCCTGCATCACACATTCCATGAGCCGGTTTCCTGAAGCCTTGATCAGCCAGCGGTGCATTTCTTCATCAGCACGAATACTGTCCAGTCCGTTACCGTATCGGAATTCGTCCAGCAAGTTTTTCAATTCGTCCAGATCCAGCCGTTCCCGTCTGGCAAATACCATAGGAAATGCCGACAACTCCATTGCCCGCCGCATCTGACACACCTCATAGGGTGAAATTTTTTGTATCAGAAACATTACATGCAGCAGTTCCTCCATGCTGTCGGACATATCTTTAGAAAGTGTCATCTCCCCCTCTTTGGAACAGGACAGCACGCCGGTCATTTCCAAATTCTTTAAAATCGGACGCACATCCCGCTTTTTGATAGACAGAGCTTCTGCCCATTCCTGTTCCGAGGGCAGCACATCGCCGGCATGCAGCTGTCCGTTTTGCAGCCGCTTCCGCAATTCCTCGATCAGACACAAATAATGATACTGTTGATTTTTCATTTTCCTCCATCTCCTGTATTCGGTGTTTCCCCAGATCTTACCGCGAAACGCCCCATGCATCCCGCCTTCTTTTTTCTTTATTATAGCATAAAATTATAACGAATTCAACGATATTTATCGTAATTATATAAACGTTTTTGTGCATGTTTTCAAACCAAATCGGAAAAGTCAGAAATATTTTTTGCTGTTGTTCCGCGACTGCGATTTTTTCAGTCAGATTTTCGGATATGACTTGCTTTTTTGTAATCGATATGTTAAAATAGAAAAGACACTTCACGAAAAGCGAAAATTCCAATCGAAAAGGAGCATTGCAGTATGCATAACATCACACTGATCGGAATGCCGGGTTCCGGAAAAACAACATTTGGAAAAACATTGGCGGCGGGGCTTTCCTATCACTTTATCGACACCGACGATGTCATTATCCAAACCTATCACAAACCGCTGATGGAACTGATCGACGAATACGGCACAGAAGGATTCATCACACTGGAGGGAAAAGTTCTCCAGTCGATCTACACCAATCAGGCAGTGATCTCCACCGGCGGCAGTGCTGTTTACAGCGATGATGCCATGCAGTATCTGAAATCCACCGGCATTGTAATCTATCTGCACCACCAGTTGGACGTGTTGGCACAGCGGGTCGGCAATCTGGTCACACGGGGCGTTGTCTGCCACAGCGGCTGCACCACACTGGAAGACCTCTATGAGGAACGCTGCCCGCTGTACGAGAAGTACGCAGACCTCACTGTAGATTTCACCGGCTGCTCTGTAGAGCAGTGCAGTGAAAAACTGCTGAAAACGGTACAGGCATATCTCAAAGAGCACCCGAATTGCTGAGCACAACTTTTATCAATATAAAGGAAACACTGAATAAAGCGGAACGCCGGCTGTAAAAGCTGATGTTCCGCTTTGTTTTGTAATATTTTCTGTTTACGCACGGATTTTCGAGCACAGGCTCTCTTATACAAACTGATTGCGTTCCGGCTTGTATACGAAGCCAACTGCTTCCAGCTTTGCGGTGATCTCTGCCTGTTCCAGACACATAGACTTGCACAGTTCCTCCAGAGAGGCATAGTTGTCCCGCAGCTGGGTATTCAGATAACTCATCAGCATGATCGGATCGTTAGGAATGTTCGGCATTACCGTTCACCTCCCTCTGGTGACAATTCCAGCATATGCTGTACATGTGCCACATAGAGTGCCTGCACCGCCGGATATGCTCCCAGTCCCTGCATTTGCAGTGTGACAGTATAGCCGTGTCTGGTCAATACAGACTTCCACGAATCTTCTTCGTCCCCCGCCATATCGTTCTGGGCGTGGTCACCTGCCACCAGCATCATGGGCACCAGCACCACTTCCTGATACTGCCGTTCTTTCAACTGTTCCAAAAGGGTATCCAGCGTGGGATAGCCCTCTACCGTTCCCACAAAAACATTGTCGAACCCGCACCGTTTCAGCCAGTAGTCAAATGCCGGATACGCCTGATTGATGATGTGCGGCGTGCCGTGTCCCATTAACAGATATGCCTTGGTCAATGCCTTTTCTATTACGCCGTCCTGCTCCATTGCCTGAATCAGTGCCGGATAGTCTTCCGTTTCTGTCAGCAGCGGTCTGCCGATGCGGAACACCGCAAAGGCTCCTGCATACGATGCCGCATCTGCACAAAGGCGGTCGTACTCCTCGCCGGGAATAACGTGAGTCGGCTGAATGTACACATGGGTATACCCTTTCTGTTTCAGCTTCTCCAGTGCCTCCCGCACCGTGTCTACCGCAGTGCCCTGCCGCCGCATCTTCCGAATGATCATGCCGCTGGTAAATGCCCGAAAAACGTCCATTTCCGGAAACGCCTGCTTTACAGCAGATTCCACTGCACCAATGGTCTGCTCTCTGGTGTCCGCATAGCTGGTGCCAAAGCTGACCATGAGCAGTGCGTTCCGGCATGCCGGCAGCTGTTCTTCTGTCAGGCTGGAAGCATATGCCAGATATGCCCCTTTTCCCTTTTCCCGAAACAGCTCCAACGCTTTCGGCTCCGTCAGAATTCGCAGCAGCTGCATGCGGCGAATTTCGTCCGGCATGGTTTCTTTCCATGCCCGCCGCAGGATTCCCAGACAGGTGCAAAGTTCGCTGTACTCTGCCAGCTTCGGTTCCAGTTCCCGACAGATCGCCCCCGCCAGTGACGGAGCATCGCCCTCGGTCGTCACTGCCATGGTAATGTCGCCGTGTTTCCGATGTGCCGGAACAGCAAAGTCCGGCGTGCAGTCCGGCGATACAGTTGCCGACGATGCCAGCTTTCCGGCAGCCTGAGCTTCCCGTACAATGCGGGCATTTTCTGCACTGTCATCAGTTGCAGCAAACACCAGCAGGTTTTCCCCCAGCAGTTCCGGTGCATAGGGCTGCTGTAAATAAGTCAGCTTTGCGTTTTTCCAGCACGCCGGCATAGGCTCCGGTGCTGCCACGGTGACTTCCGCACCAGATTCCAGCAAGCCCCAGACACGCCGCTGTGCCACTTTTCCCGCACCGAACACGATGCACTTTTTCCCCTGTAAATGCAATGCGATAGGATACATATTCTACACCTCGTTTTCTTTCCGAATGCATGCGATCATGCCGGCTATATCCGACTGTACCGCAGTTTCCGCCACAGAAAGTCCTGCCGTTTCCGCTGCCTTTGTGGTAGCATTTCCGATAGAGATCAGCTTCGCCGCAGTTTCTGTTCCCGCCGTCATTTCTGCAAAGGCACGTGCTGCGGAAGCACTGGCAAGAAAAACATAGTCCGTATCTGCCAGTTCCTGCAACAGCAGTTCCCGTTTCCGCAGGTCGGTCTGCACCCGATACAGCGGCACTGTATCGACGGCTTTCCCCGCCTGTTCCAGCAGCTGCGGCAGAATGACGGAGCCGTTTTCCGCCCGCAGCAGAAGCACACGGTCTTGCATGGTCAGCTGCGGGATCAGTGCCTCTGCCAGACTGCGGCTGTCGAAGTGCTCCGGCACACAGTCCACGAAAATGCCGTGTTCCTCCAGTGCCTGTGCCGTGCCGTTTCCAATGGCAGCAAACCGCAGATGCAGCAGCCGCCGGAGGTCTACATGGGATTGCTTCAGCGATGCAAACAGTTGTTCCACGCCGTTGGCACTGGTGAGCACTGCCCACGTATACGACTGCCATGATAATGCTTTCAGCACGTCCGGCGAAGAAGCCTTCGGGTAGATCAGGCTGACTTCCACTGGTTCTGCTCCGCAGGAACGAAGCTGTTCTGCCGCCTTGCGGGTATACGCCGGTGTACCGGTCAGCAGTACCTTTTTGCCGGACAGTTCGCCCTGTCCAAACCACGACAGCTGTTGCCGCAGAGAAACCACATCTCCGATCACAGTCATTGCCGGCGTGTGGATTCCCTGCCGCTGCACTTCTGCTGCGATCTCAGAAAGCGGAGCCGTCACCACACGCTGCCGTGCGGTTGTTCCCTGCTGGATCACTGCCGCCGGTGTATCCGGAGATTTCCCCTGCTGTATCAGCGAAGCGGCAATTGCCGGCAGGTTGCTCAGGCTCATCAGGAACACCAGAGTGCCGTCCAGTTTTGCCAGCGTGGCATAGTCCAGCTCGGTATGCTGTTCCGTTTTGCGGTGTCCCGTGATAACATGAAATGCAGAAGCGTATTCCCGATGTGTCACAGGGATTCCGGCATAAGCCGGCACACTATAGCAGGAGGAAACGCCGGATACGATCTGAAAAGGGATTCCCAGCGATTGCAGCACCTGTGCTTCTTCTCCCCCGCGTCCAAAGACAAAGGGGTCACCGCCCTTGAGCCGTACCACCCGTTTTCCCTGCTGTGCCAACTCTGCCAGCAGCTGATTGGTTTCACTCTGCTTTTTGTGGTGATTTCCCGCCGTCTTTCCCGCGAAGATCAGTTCGCAGTCCGGTCGTGTCAGGTTCAGCACCGACGAACACGCCAGTGCATCATAGACTACCACGTCCGCCTGTTCCAGACAAGCCTTTCCCTGTTCTGTCAGCAGTGCCGGATCTCCCGGACCTGCTCCCACCAGAAATACCGTTCCTGTTTTCATGGGTATTCCTCCTCACTCCGCCGCATGCCGCAGCAATTCTTTTCTTGCACCGGAAATGGTAGAAACCGAAGCATCTACGTCCCAGTGATCCTCCTTATGCAAAATTTCCAGCAAATGCGAAATTCGCGGCAGACGCAGATGATGCTCCCGCAGCAGTTCCGGCTGGGCGAAAATTTCTGCCGGCGTACCATGTGCCACCATGTGTCCCTTGTCCATAACGTCGATCACATCGGCGTAAATGGGTACCACATCAATATCATGGGTAGATAAAATAATGGTGGTGTGCTGCTGCCGGCAGACATCTTGGAGCAGGTGCATCAGTTCACTGATGCCCACAGGGTCCAGTCCTGCCGTGGGCTCGTCCAGAATAATGACTTCCGGCTGCATGACCATAATGCCGGCAAATGCCACCCGCTTTTTCTGCCCGAAGCTCAGGGCGTGAGTAGGACGGTCTTTCAGGTATGTGATCCCCACCTGTTCCATGACCGTTTCCACACGGCGGTGCACCTCCTCCACGGGCAAGCCCATGTTGACTGCCCCGAAAGAAATGTCCTGATATACCGAAGCCGAAAACAGCTGGTCGTCCGGATTCTGAAAGACGATACCCACCTTGGAACGCAGTTGCCGCAAGCCTGCTTTTTTGTAGGAAATCGGCTGCCCGCGAAAGCGAACCTCTCCCTGCTCCGGCTGCAAAATGCCGTTGAGATGCAGAAACAGCGTAGACTTTCCGGCACCGTTTGCTCCCAGAATCGCGGTAGTCTTGCCTTCTTCAAATGCAATGGACAAATCCTCAATGGCGTGACTGCTTTCGTCATAGCCATAGGTGAGATGACTTGCCTCTAAAATAATCCCCATACACTGCCTCCTATTCTGCAAAAGAGCACGGCTCCGGTCAGGAGCACACTGTATCCGACGGCGAGCCCTTTCTGCCAGCCTGTTGTTTCATATGTCAATCCCAGTGTCCGCACTTCATCGGTGTACCCTCTGGACTCCATTGCCGTATAGGTACGGTCTGCCTGCCGGTATGCCCGCAGGAACAGATTGGAGATCAGCTGTCCCATGGAATAAAAGCTTGTCTTTAACGAGCCATACCCCAGACGGCATTCCTGTGCGTTCCGAATCTGCGAAGCCGATTCCATCAGCACAAAGATATACCGATAGACCAATTCCATCATCTCCACCAGAAACGCCGGCAGATGCAGACGGCGTAGTGCCGTAAACAGCTCTGTCATCGGCGTAGTAGCAGAGAGAAAATACAGACAGCTGACTGCCGCCAGACACTGTAAAAATACCTGTCCGAACTGATGCAGGCTCTCTCCGGTGATGCCGAAGTACCAGCTTCCCAGATGCAGCGATACCAGCATGGATTCGCCATGATGTGAGATCTGCAGCAGGATCATGATGCACCCCAGCACAACAAATGCCAGCGGGATCTGCATTAAGTGGATAACATGATGCCACCGGGTTTTCCCGATGGCAGTCATCGCGGTCAGCATGCAGCATAAGATCAGCACGCTCACCGCCCATGTATGTGAGATCAGGCACAGAAGCAGACTATACAGGGACACAAAAATTTTCCAGAACGGAGAAACACGCCGCAATGCAGATGCATAGGCGATCTCATCAATGAGGATTCGTTCTCCGTGACTATGGGAATGTGTATGTCGTTTCATCTGTTGCCTCCTGCGGTCAGGAAGCAGAAGTTTGCTTCTGATCTGTCAATGCAGCATCGTCCTCTGATGCAGATGCTTTCGGTTTCCGGCTGATGCGTCCCAGCACAAAACCGCAGATGCCTGCACCGATCGCCGACTGTACACAGAACAGCAGAGATTCGATCTCTCCCGAAGGCGGTTCCCAGAAGGACTCAAACCACGGGGTGTAGCCGCCGTTGATTTCTTCTACTACAGTAGAACCGGCATCATCAGAACCGCCGAATTCACTGTTGCCCAGCAGCATCAGCGGAACAGTGACCAGCAGGACAACGCCCAGTGCCAGCACCAGATTTCTTGCCCACAATTTGCCGCGGTTGGGGTTGGAAACTGTAATGCCGGACAGTTCCTTCAACTCCTTGACGCAGTTCTTCTGAATGACATTATAGACAATGACAGTCAGAATGCCTTCTGCAATGGCAATGGGGACTTGAGTCGGTGCAAAAACGGCAATGAACTTGCCGAACGATGCCCAGAAGTTATCTCCGGGATAAGCAGCTGCAAGCTGTACCGAAGTCAGGCAGTAAGTTGCCATATCTCCGATCGTTGCCGACAGAAATACTGCCAGTCCCATCGGTGCCTTGCACTTTTTCAGCAGCTGGAACAGTCCGTAGGAAACGAACGGTCCGAAAATCGCCATGGAAAATGTGTTGGCACCCAGTGTGGTCAGACCGCCGTGTGCCAGCAGGATCGCCTGAAACAGCAACACGATGATGCCCAGCACGGACATGATCGACGGTCCGAACAGAATCGCACCCAGTCCGGTACCAGTCGCATGAGAACAGCTTCCGGTAACCGACGGGATCTTCAGGGAAGAAATGATAAAGACGAAGGCTGCACAAAGTGCGATCAGCAGCTTCACTTTTCCCTGATACGCGATTTTCCGCTTCAGGCTGACTGCACCAGCCACCAGAAACGGAATGCAAAGTGCACCCCATGCAATACACCAGCCAGCGGGCAGATAGCCCTCCATGATGTGCATCGCAGATGCACCGAATTTGCCGCTTGCTGCCATATCGGACAGCAGCAGACAAACTGCCAGAGCAGACACCAGCACACGACATCCCGTCATGCCTCTGGTGCTGCGGTTCTGCAAAACAGAGCCATTGTGTTTGTTCATATGAAAACCTCTCCTTTCGGAACCCCTCTCCGTTGGCTCCCGGCTGAGAACAGAAAGAGGTTCTCAGTTTCCGCTGTGTGCAGAGAAAAATGCATCTGCATCACCCAGCGTTTTATCTATCTCACGCAGCGTATGTGCGTTCGATACAAAAATTGCTTCAAACTGGCTGGGGCCGAAATAGTTGCCCCGATCCAGCATGAAATGAAAATATTCCCGAAATCTTGCGATATCCGCCTTTTTGGCATCAGTATAGTTCCGCACCGGTTCCGGTGTAAAATACAGGCAGGACAGCGAACCGATACCGTTGACGGTACAGTTGCCGTGGTGCCGGCGAATAATGTCTTCCAGACCGCTGCGAAGCTGGTGGGACAGGAAGCCTACCTGATGATAAACTTCCGGATGTGCCTGCAAATACCGCAGCTGTGTCAGACCGGCACGCATTGCCACCGGATTGCCGCTGAGCGTACCCGCCTGATAGACAGAGCCCAGCGGAGCCACCAGCTGCATGATCTCCCGTCTGCCGCCGTATGCACCGACCGGCATGCCGCCGCCGATGATCTTGCCATAGGTCACCAGATCCGGTGTGACACCAAAGTGTCCGACAGCACCGTCCAGCTGCAGACGAAATCCGGTAATGACTTCGTCAAGAATCAGCAGAGCACCGTACTGGTCACAGATCTGACGGATTCCCTGCAGGAATCCCTTTTCCGGAACCACAACGCCCATATTGGCAGCCACCGGTTCCACGATCACGCAGGCGATTTCCTTCGGATACTGCTGAAACAGCTGTTCCACGCTGTCCAGATCATTATAGACTGCGGACAGCGTATCCGCGGTACAGCCTTTCGGCACACCGCTGGAATCCGGAATGCCGGCAGTCATCACGCCAGAGCCGGCTTTCACCAGCATGGCATCTGCATGCCCGTGATAGCAGCCCTCAAACTTGACGATCTTGTCCCGTCCGGTAAATCCTCTTGCGGCACGGACAGCACTCATCACTGCCTCTGTGCCGGAGTTTACCATACGCATCATTTCTACGCAGGGAACGATCTGGTGAATCAGTTCTGCCATTTCCACTTCCAGTGCTGTGGCAGCACCGTAACTCAAGCCATTTTCCAGCTGATTCCGGACAGCTTCCAGCACAATGTCCGGATTGTGTCCCAGAATCATTGGCCCCCAGGAGCCGATATAATCGATATAGACGTTGCCGTCCTCATCGTAGAGGTACTGGTCTTTGGCACGCTGAATAAACCGCGGCGTACCGCCCACAGACTGAAACGCCCGCACCGGCGAATTGACACCGCCAGGCATCAGTTCCTTGGCACGGTCGTACAACGCCTCGGAATGAGCAATGTGCATCTGTTCCATTATCCGATCCTCCCCTCGCGAATGTACTTCGCCAGTTCCATTGCAAAGTATGTGATCAAAAGATCTGCACCGGCACGGTACATGCAGACCGCCGATTCGCAAATGACAGCTTCCCGATCAATATAGCCTGCCGCAGCCGCTGCCTGAATCATGGCATATTCGCCGCTGACGCTGTACAGTGCCACCGGCTGACGGAATTGTTCTTTCAGCGATTTCAGCACGTCCAGATACGCCATGCCCGGCTTTACCATGAGAATGTCCGCACCTTCCTGCACGTCCAATTCCGCTTCCAGCAAAGCTTCTCTGGCATTGTGGGGATCCATCTGATAGCTTTTCCGGTCGCCGAACGCCGGTGCAGAACCGGCTGCGTCCCGAAACGGGCCGTAGAACGCCGAAGCATACTTTACGGAGTACGCCATGATCGGCGTGTTGACAAAACCGTTTTCGTCCAGCACCTGCCGGATACGTCCCACTCTGCCGTCCATCATATCCGAGGGGGCAACCATATCCGCACCTGCCTGCACATGGGACAGTGCTGTTTTTGCCAGCACTTCCAGTGTCTTGTCGTTGTCCACATCATGCCCGCAGAGGATGCCGCAGTGTCCGTGCGACGTATACTCACACATGCAGACATCGGTGATGACATACAGCTGCGGGAACCGGCTCTTGATATGCCGCACCGCCTGCTGGACAATGCCGTCCAGCTGCCATGCACTGCTGCCGATCTCATCTTTTTGAGCAGGGATCCCGAAAAGCAGCACGCTTTTTACACCGGAATCCACGACCTGCTGCAAGAGTTCATCTACGCAGTCCAGACTCCAGCGATACTGTCCGGGCATGGAGGGGATCTCTTCCCGAATATGCTCCCCCTCCTGCACGAACATAGGATAGATCAGTGTATCCGCAGAAATACGGGTTTCCCGCACCATGCTGCGAAGCAGAGCACCGTTTCGCAGGCGACGCGGCCGATTGGTCAGATTCATATTGATACCTTCTTACTTATTCCGTAATGGTCAGTTTTGATGCCAGCTGCTGTACCAGCAAGTCCGCATCATTTCGGTTTCCCTGCACGCTGCCGTACCGCGGCACCCCGCCGATACCGGAAAACCCATAAAGGGTCATGTCCGTTCCGTGCAGCTGTGCATGACAGCCCACCGGTGCCGAGCAGTCCCCGCCCAGCAGCGATGCCAGCTGCCGTTCTGTTTTCGCACAAAGTGCCCCGTCGGGGGAATTCAGCCGGGCAAGCAGGTCGGCATATTCGCCGGCACGAATCTGTATCGCCAGAATCCCCTGCCCTGCCGCCGGCACCAGTTCCTCCGGTGAAAAGCGGTAGGCGATCCGGTCAGACAGCCCCAACCGTTTCAGCCCTGCCTCCGCCAGAATCAGTGCACCATACTCACCGCTGTCCAGTTTTTCCAGCCGTGTCAGCACATTGCCACGCACCGGCTGTATCACTGCTTCCGGATACAGCTGTTGAAACTGCATCTTTCTTCGGGCACTGGCACACCCTACCGGCAGTGCCGGATTCCAGTGTGAAGTTCCCTTCGGGAGCACCAGCACATCTGCCGGCAGTTCCCGCACAGAGTATGCCCCAATGGGCAGTGCCGGATTCTCTGTCACCGGCACATCTTTCAGGCTGTGCACACAGATGTCCACCTGTCCGGCGAGAAGTGCCGCGTCCAGTTCTTTCAAAAACAGCCCTTTTCCGCCGATCTTGTCCAGCGTTTTGTGCAGGATCTTGTCCCCAGTGGTTTTCATGGTCACCAGTTCCAAGTCTGCTTCCGGCAGGATCTTCCGGATCTCTGCCATGACCAGTTCGCTCTGTACCACGGCAAGCCGGCTGGCACGGCTGCCGATACGAATTTTTCTTCCCATGGGTTCAAAATCTTCCTCTGTCTTTGATTTTCGCACAGCTTTGCCGCACCAATTCCGGTGTAATTTCCGATTTCATGCTGCCCATGAGCATATCCACCGTTCGTTCCGTCACCAGCCGCACGATTTCCTCCAGCTGAGGCAGTTCTGCATAAGGTTCTGCTGCCGTACTGTGCAGGATTCGCTGTGTCGTCAGTTCTTTCAGCTGCTGCATATAGGGCACCGCGTCCCGATAATTCCGCCACATTTGAAAGGTGTCGGTATACTGTTCCGCGATTTGCCGCAGAGCCGCCAACGCCGTTTCGTCCGGAGCCGTGCTGCTGTGCAGGTCGTCCAGATTCCAGAGCGTGACACCTTCCACTGTGCCGCAGTCTGCTTCCACGTCCCGCGGCATTGCCAGATCCAGAATCCAGACCGGCTTTCGCGAGAGTGCTTCCAGCTGCTTTTTGGTAATGGTGTGATGCGGGCTTCTGGTGGCACTGATGACGATCTCTGCCGCTTCCATTTGCAGGAAACGCTGTTCGTAAGGAACCGGCTGCACCCCGAACGGGATCACCGTTTCCCCGTGATGATAGGAACGCAGTGTCATAAACACCCGACAGCCGTACTGCACCAGCAGAGAAGCTGCCAGCCGTCCCATGCTGCCGTTGCCGATCACCAGACAGGTTTTCCCGTCCAGTGTTCCGGCATGCTGTTCCAGCTGCTGTACCGCACTATAAGAAACCGAAAGCGGTACATTCTGCACGGACACTTGCGTCTGTGCCTCTTTTCCGGCAGAAACTGCCGTTCGGAACAGGGTGTCCAGCACGCCGTCTGTACTGTGACAGGCACGTGCCAGTTCCACCGCATGTCCCACTTGTGTGACGATCTGTTCTTCATGCAGGATCTGCGAATGCAGACCGCAGGCGACTTCCATGATATGCTGTACCGCATCGATTTCCGTCAAAACCCGCCCTGTAAAAGGCTTTTCCGGTGCATGGGCATACTGCCGCAGGAGCTCTGCCGGAGAGATGTCCATTGCCGGCTGGCTGACAGCATCGTCTTCTGCGGAAGACCGGCGTTCCTGTACGGAGAGATACAGTTCCGTCCGATTGCAGGTTGCAAGCAATACTGCTCCGCTGATGCCGTCTTTCTGCACCAGTTCTGTCAGAATCTGCCTGACCTGTTCTTCCGAAAATGCAAACTGTTCCCTTGCGGAAACGTCTGCGGAATGCACGTCCACTCCTGCCATATAAATGCACATCTCGTTGTTTCAACTCCCTGATGCAGCAAGCCGCAGGGGGGATAAAGTCACCACCCTGCAAAAAACCGGCGTACAAGGTTTTACCTGCCATGAAAAATACGCTTTCTGCTGTTGTTCCAATGCAGAAAGCACCGCCATAATTGTGCCTCCGTGTACTACTGCTGCGATATGAGATTCCTGCCGGCTTTGCAGTGCCGTTTCCAACGCCGCACAGCATCGCCGCACAAATTCCTCTCTGGATTCGCCCTCCGGAAATGCCAGCGTACCGCCGCTGTCGATCCACGCCTGATAGGACGTGTCACCGGACAACTCCTGATAGTTTTTTCCTTCGAACGCTCCGAAATCGCACTCCTGTAGTCCCCATACGATTTTCTGCGGCATATGGGGAAACAAGATCTCTGCCGTCTGCCGGCAACGCTGCATCGGGCTGACCAGCACCAGTTCCGGTGCCGGAAACGACCGGCGAAATTCCACCGATTTCTGCTGTGCCAGAGCAATTCCCGCTTCGCAAAGCGGTTCGTCTGTTCGGCAGCCGATATAGCGATGTTCCAGATTGCCGGCTGTGATGCTGTGCCGAATCAAGAGCAGCTGCATAAGTTTCCTCCAATGTCAAAAAAGCCCGTGTTTCCAGAAGAACACGGGATACAACACACAAGCCTTGTGTGATTGTCTTGGGAAATACCGATCATATTTCCTTCGTATGGGTGCAAAAAACAGAGCCTTGCAGTTATGCAAAGCACAGAATACACATGCACCAACAATTTCCTCTATTCTCGTAGATGGGATCTATTCCAAAGCAGCAGACCGGTATCCCGACTTCGGCTCTCCGCGGACCATACGCCTTCCCGGAACGGAACATTCCAGTGGCATGTGTATGGTGCTCCCCGACACGGTAGCGGAACTGTGCAGGATTCTCACCTGCTTCCCTGACATCTGCTGCCAATTGTTCGATAAAAAGGGCTTTTCAAATGCCCACGTACTACTATACCACATTTTTCGCAGATTGGCAAGTCTTTTTGCAAAAAAAGCAGTCCTGTACGCATATCATACAGGACTGCCTTCACTCTGCTCCTAATGCTCGCAAATGCATCATCAGTGCTTCGAAATTTGTTGTTTTTTTGGAAATCTTTTCCCGATAACGGTCAAAATACACGATCACTTCCTGCTCCCGCTGCCGGATTCGCCGCACCTCTGTCACCGGCGTGACGCGAAACAGCGGTTCGGAAACGGTACCCTCTATCAGACTGACCAGCATTCGCGGGTCGTGCAGTATCTCCAATGCACGTTCCTGTATCTGAAACACGCTGGAAACTCTACGGGGAGAACTGTACCTTCCGGCAGATGGTACCTTTGCCGTCACCACGTACAGTTTTTCCCCATTGTACACCCAAGCTGTAAACTGTCTGCGGACTTTTCGGGAAAGCAGGAATCCTGCCACACTCAGATAGATCACTGCCGCAACAAATACCAGAAGCATGATGAGTGCCCATTGTTCCGTTTCCGGAGAAGTCACCTTGCGGACTGCATCACGGTTCCGTGCAGAATCTGCCCCGATGCAGAGAAACAACTTGACCATGACGACCGCCAGGGCGGCAAAGACGATCAAAACATGCCCCAGCATTTTTCCGGCAATCTTGTTGCGGTCTGCCTGCGGCGGCTGGTAGATCTCAAAAACTTCCAACATCAGCATTCCTCCACTTGTTTTATGCACCACAGAAAGCCTTTCGCTGTGCGTGCTGCGTTTTCCTGAAAATGATTGCCGGTATTCCATTCCAGCACTGTATCCACGCTACCCTGCCGGAGCAGTTCTTCCTGTTCTGTTATGCGTTCTTTTACCGTTCGCAGCAGCGGGTTTCTGGTTTTGTGTTCTTTGGTTCCAAGACTAAGGTAGATGTGCGGTGTCTTAGGACGATACAATGCGGCATATTCTGCCCAGCCGTCTATCCAAACTGAGGGGGAACAAGCCGCCACTGCCGCAAAGGCATCGGTCTGGTACGCTGCCCACAAGCTGAACAATCCCGCCAGAGAGTAGCCGCCCAAAATATACGGTATATTTTCCGGCAGATGCAGCTGAGATCGCAGTGCCGGCAGCAGCTTTTCCAGAATCCACTGCAAGGTTGCACCAGCACCGCTGCCAAACGATTCTTCTCCGAATGCCTGTCTTGCATGCCACGGAGAAAGTTCCTGATCCCAGTCTGCGATCGGAAACGACACAAACAACGCCTCACATGAGGCATGCTGTAAGATCTGTCCGGCTTCCTCTGTCAGATGTGCCTGCTCATGTTCCCCTGTGGGCTGGATCAGCACACAGACAGGCGAATCTGCGGCGGCGATCCGGCAGATTTTTCCGGCAATTTCAATGGTTTCCCACGTCATATGAACTCCTCCTGTTCCATTTTTTCTATTATAGCATATCTTCGCAAAAGTTGCAATGCTATTTCAGCTATCTGTATGATATTCAGGGCAATACCGCACAAAGAGCGTCTGGCGACTTTGTGCGGTATTGCCTCAGAATTTCTGCAACAATATAGGAAACAAATTTGCAACAAAACTTTTGCACTTTCCCCGCCTTGACAAATACCCCTTAGGGGTATATAATACTGGTAGGGGGTATATCTCCGATACACCGCAAATACAGAAAGGAGCCTATCCGCTATGGAACATACAGAAAAACAGGGATGTCCCTGTTGTCACAAGACAAAGGAACGCTCGCAGGAGGAATACACCAAACTGATCCACCGTCTGAACCGCATCGAAGGGCAGATTCGGGGCATTCGGGGCATGGTGGAGAAAAACGCCTATTGTCCGGATATTCTGGTACAGGTCGCCGCCGCCAACGCTGCCCTGAACGCCTTCAATAAGGAACTGCTTGCCAACCATATCCGCACCTGTGTGGCAGATGATATTCGTGCCGGCAAGGACGAAGTCATCGACGAATTGGTAATCACCCTGCAAAAATTGATGAAGTAGGAGGTTTTCAATCAATGGAACAATACAATGTTACGGGCATGAGCTGTGCCGCGTGCAGTGCCCGTGTGGAAAAAGCGGTTTCCAAGGTGGATGGTGTCACCAGCTGCTCTGTCAGCCTGCTGACCAACTCCATGGGAGTCGAGGGCACAGCTTCTCCGGAAGCAATTATCGATGCCGTCCAGAAAGCCGGTTACGGTGCTTCCAGCAAGGGCGGCTCTGACGAAGCGGCGGCTCCGGACAGCGATGCCCTCGCCGACCACGAAACACCAGTGCTGAAACGGCGGCTGATCGCCTCTGTGGGATTTCTGGCAGTGCTCATGTATATCTCTATGGGACATATGATGTGGGGATTTCCCCTGCCCTCGTTCTTCAACGGCAACCATGTGGCAATGGGTCTGGTGCAGATGCTGCTTACCATTATCATCATGGTCATCAATCGGAAATTCTTCGTCAGCGGATTCCAGAGCCTGCTCCACCGTGCCCCGAATATGGACACACTGGTGGCACTGGGTTCCGGTGCGGCATTCGTATACAGTACCTACGCCCTGTTTGCCATGACAGATGCCCAGGTCAAGGGCGACATGGACGCAGTGATGAGTTATATGCACGAATTCTACTTTGAATCCGCCGCTATGATTTTGACACTGATTACCGTGGGAAAAATGCTGGAGGCACACTCCAAGGGCAAAACGACCAATGCTCTGAAAGGGCTGATGAACCTCTCCCCGAAAACCGCCGTGCTGCTCCGGAATGGTGAGGAAGTCACGGTTCCGGTGGAGCAGGTGCACCGCGGTGAACAGTTTGTTGTCCGCCCCGGCGAGAGCATTCCGGTGGATGGTGTCATTGTCGAGGGCACCAGTGCCGTCAACGAATCCGCCCTCACCGGTGAGAGCATTCCGGTGGACAAGGCAGTCGGCGACAATGTTTCAGCTGCCACGATCAACCAGTCCGGTTTTCTCCGGTGTGAAGCCACACGTGTGGGAGAAGATACTACGCTTTCCCAGATCATTCGCATGGTCAGCGATGCCGCTGCCACCAAGGCTCCCATTGCCAAGATCGCAGACAAGGTTTCCGGTGTGTTTGTACCGGCTGTCATTGCCATTGCTGTTGTCACAATTGTGGTATGGCTGCTGGCGGGACAGACCGTTGGCTATGCTCTGGCACGGGGCATTTCTGTGCTGGTCATCAGTTGCCCCTGTGCACTGGGACTTGCTACACCGGTTGCCATTATGGTGGGAAACGGTGTCGGAGCCAAACACGGAATCCTGTTCAAAACCGCGGTTTCTCTGGAAGAAGCCGGCAAGGTTCAGATCGTAGCACTGGACAAGACCGGTACGATCACCTGCGGCGAACCCCGCGTTACAGATATTCTCCCTGCGGCAGATGTCACCGAACAGGAACTGCTCTCCGCCGCAACTGCATTAGAGCAGAAAAGCGAACACCCGCTTGCAAAAGCGATCTTACAGTATAGCGAAGAACACCAGATTCCCGCTTCGCCGGTCACTGAATTTCAGGCTCTGGTGGGAAACGGTTTGACAGCAAAGTGGAACGGGCAAGTGCTCTACGGCGGCAATGCCGGCTGTATCGCCCAGGCGACGACCATTCCGGAGGAAGTACAGCAGCAGGCGGAAATGCTGGCGAAAGCCGGAAAAACACCGCTGTTCTTTGCCCGTGATAACCAGCTTCTGGGAATCATCGCCGTGGCAGACGTGCTGAAAGAGGAAAGTCCGGAGGCGATTCGCCAGCTGCAAAGCATGGGCATTCAGGTGGTCATGCTCACCGGCGACAATGAACAGACCGCCAGGGCGATCGGAAAACAGGCTGGTGTCGATCATGTCATTGCCGGCGTACTGCCGGACGGCAAGGAAGCCGTCATTCGGAAGCTGTCCGCACTGGGCAAAGTGGCAATGGTCGGCGACGGCATCAACGATGCACCGGCACTGACACGTGCAGACATCGGCATTGCCATTGGTGCCGGTACCGATGTTGCCATTGATGCAGCAGATGTTGTACTGATGAAAAGTCGGCTGACAGACGTGCCGGCTGCCATTCGTCTGAGCCGTGCGGCACTGCGGAACATTCACGAAAACCTGTTCTGGGCATTTATCTATAATGTGATCGGCATTCCGCTGGCAGCCGGTGTCTGGATCCCGCTGTTGGGCTGGAAGCTGAACCCCATGTTCGGAGCCGCTGCCATGAGCCTGTCCAGCTTCTGCGTTGTCACCAACGCTCTGCGGCTGAACCTGTTCCAACTGAACCGTTCCGACAGGGACAAAAAGCTGAAACACGCTGTGGCAGCCATTCAGCTGGAACAGCAGACTGGGGCAGCGGGAAAGCCCTCCGGCATGCAGGTCACACTGCACATCAAGGGTATGATGTGCAGTCACTGTGAAGCAACGGTGAAAAAGTGTCTGGAGGCATTTCCGGAAGTGGACGAAGCCGTTGTCAGCCACACCGAGGGAACTGCTGTGGTATCTCTGAATGCACCGGCAGATCTGGCTGCCCTGAAAAAAGCTGTGACAGAACAAGGGTATAAGGTGCTGAAATAACGCAGAAAAAAGGACACCGCCGGACGGAGAAGTTCGGCGGTGTCTTTCTGCATTCTATGGAATCAACGAAAATTTCATAAGGCAATACCGCACAAAGAGCGTCTGTCGACTTTGCACGCCATCTGCTTGCAAATTTTCCGTCATATTTCACAAAAATGCTCGTGAATACATCAAGTATTCACTCCGCTTTTTGTTTCATCTGACGAAAAATTTGACGACGCATCTGCCGCACAATCTTTGTGCGGTATTGCCATAAAAACCTGTCGTAAGAACTTATCGTGCTTTTACGCCCTAGCCCCTACGATTGCCTGCATTTCGATTTCCACCAGCTGTGTGGGACGGTTCAGTTCCTTGATACCGATCCATGTGCAGCAGGGTCTGCTTTCCTTGAAGTACTCGGAATAAGCACGGGTGATCTCGTTGTTGTAGGAAGACTTGGTGGTAAAGATGTTCACCTTCACAACTTCTTCGCGGGAAACGCCGTTTTCTTCCAGCAGACCGACCAGCTTGTTAAAGATGTACTTTGCCTGTTCGTAGGGATCACCCTCACCGTAAACCGTGCCCTCCGGTGTCACCGATGTGGTACCGGAAACGTACACGAACGGACCAGCTTTCACGATACGGGAATAGCCTGCCACGTCCTCATAAGCGGAACCGCCCTTGATGTTCACTCTCTCAAAATCCATTGCAATTTCCTCCTTGCCGGAAACTTTCCGAAACACGCCGTTTTGCGGTTTCACCAGTTCCTTTGATGCTTCTATTGTACCACGGTTTTTTCCGAAATAATTGAACAATTCGGACTTTGCGGCAGATGCGGAAAAAGAAATGACAGCTGACAGCAGATTGACATTTTTCCAGTAATATGTTATAATTTAGGCGTCAACCGCAATTTTCTAAAGGCAGCACCGTGCAAAGCTTGTGCGGAGTTGCTTCAAGGCAATACCACACAAAGATTGTGCGACAGATGCGTCGTCAAATTTTTCGTCAGATGAAACAAAAAGCGGAGTGAATACTTGATGTATTCACGAGCATTTTTGTGAAATATGACGGGAAATTTGCAAGCAGATGGCGTGCAAAGTCGCCAGACGCTCTTTGTGCGGTATTGCCTCAAATCTTCTGTTATGCACTCTGACTGCTGCTGTCCATGTCGATCTTGAACGCATCGTACTTCTTGATCGCACTGTCGTTCTTCTCGACCTTCTGCTCGCCAGTCCAGCCGTCCAGCATATCCTCAAACGCATCACTATATGCCTGAGAGATCACAGTATTCTGCTGTGTTTCTGTCCACAGGTCGTCCTCTGTCATACGCTCCTTGATGTCACGGCACATTACGATATAGTAAGCCGTGTCATCTTCTACCACAGTTGCCACGCCATAGTTCTTCTGTCCGTCGCCGAATACATAGTCGTATACATTCTTGCACGGATTATAGGTCACATCTTCTTCCTTGGTGTTCTCTTTTGTAGTCACCTTTGCAATGATCTGTTCATTTGCATAGGGAGCAGTCGTGGTGGTAGTCACTTCAGAGCCGTTTTCATCAGTTTCCACAGCTGCTTCTGTCGTGGTAGTTTCTTCCGAAGCAGATTCTTCTGCCGCAGTCGTTTCCGCAGCTTCTTCTGCACCGGCAGTTTCTGTAGCAGCACTTTCCTCTGCGGCTGCGATAGTTTCTGTGGTAGTTTCAGCAGCGACAGTAGTTGCTTCTGTTGTTGCAGCGATCTCGTTGCCGTCTGCATCGGTTGCAGAAGTGGCTGTTGCTGCGGCAGCTTCTTCGGAAATGGAAGTCACATAAGCGTTATAGTCGCTCTGCACGTTGTCCATTTCGTCCTCCATTGCGTCCTCATCGCCCTTGAGTGCGTTGATCTCGCCCAGATAGTCCTCGACCTTTGCCTTCATTTCCTTCTTGCCGGCATCATCCAGAGCCTCGCCCTTTCCATCTGTCAGATCAAACTTGATGTAGCGGACACGGGCATTGTTTTCCTCATAGTACTGCTTCAGATCGTCCTCGGTAGTGCCTTCTTCGCCGTCAACGCCGTAATAATAGAGGAATACTTCGTTGGTCATATACGTATTTTCCAGAACGCTCTTGACAGAATTCTTGGAAATGCCGTTTTTCTCGTAGGTCTCGCCATTGGTATCCCAGAAAGAATCAATGGTGCTCTCCACGTCTTTGGACTCTTCTTCTGTCAGGGACAGATCCAGTTCGTCGAACTTCTTTTCAATTGCCACATACCGCTGGCAATATTCCAGTGCCTTGTTCTTGATCCATTCTTCCGAGCTGACACCGTCCATTTTCTGTTCTTTTACAACCTTGTCGTCCTTTACGTCCAGTTCCGAATTCTGGGACTGCAAGGTCTGTGTCAGTTCCATGTACGATGCATAAGAATAGTAGATATAGATACCTGCATTGATCTGCTCGCCGTCGATTGTCATTGCATACGCAGAACCGCTGCCGACAGTGCAGCCTGCACCAGCAACAGTCATTGCGGCAGCCGCCAGAGCAGCGGCAGCCTTTTTCCATTTGAACATAGTTTTGATACCTCCGAATAAAATAAACGGTCCCGAAATGCCGGTTCAAACCGCATTCCAAGCCAGCAGCAGGACAAAGGAAACGCCGCCGAAAGCCGGAGCATTCTCCGAACTGTCTTGCCCGATACTTTTTTATTATACTATATTTTTTCGCATAAGTCCATACTTTCACGAAATTTTTTTCAGATTCTCAGAAAACTTTGATTTTCAATTGATTTCGACGGACATTTGTGGTATAGTAGGTATGTACAAAAGGGACACATACTAAAAAGCGTTTCCCGATCCTTAGAAAGGAGTTTTTTCTATGAAAGCACTCATCACCGGAGCAACCTCCGGCATCGGAAAAGCCATTGCACAGGAAATGAGCCGCCGCGGCATCTCGCTGATCCTGACCGGACGCAACGAAGAAGCCCTGCTCCGCATGCAGGAAACCCTGCCGGTGCACACCGAGATCATTGCACTGGATCTTGCGGAAAATCAGGCACCTTTTACACTGTATGAATTTTGCAGGGACAAGCACGTAGACATTCTGGTCAACAACGCCGGCTTCGGCGTTTTCGGAAAATTTTCCGAAACAGCATTACAGGAGGAACTGGAACTGCTGCAAGTCAACGTCAGAGCCTTGCACATTCTGACAAAGCTGTTTCTGCGGGACTTCAAGAAACGCAACTTCGGAAAGATCCTGAACGTTGCCTCCAGTGCCGGATTCCTGACCGGTCCCCTGTTCTCCTCTTATTATGCTTCGAAAAACTATGTGGTCCGGCTCTCGCTGGCGATTGCGGAAGAACTCCGCCGCGAAAAGAGCCGTGTCACGATCAGCATTCTCTGCCCCGGGCCAGTGAACACCGGCTTCAACGACCGTGCCGGCGTGCAGTTCCGTGTCAAGGCACTGACACCGGAAGCCGTTGCCAAAGAAGCAGTGTTCGGGCTGCTGACAGGAAAGCTGCTGATCATTCCGGGGCTGATGATGCGTGTAGGCGTTGCCGCATCAAAGCTGGTGCCGGAAAAACTGCTCTCCCGTATCCTCTACCATGTACAGGCAGCAAAACAGCCGGAACACAAGTAAGACACACACAACCACACCGCAAAGCGGCAGACGACCTCCCGTGTCATCTGCCGCTTTTTTGCAAATCTCCGAAAAATTGATTTCTACACCTTTTCACGTATAAAATATTGACAAAAAAGCGATGTAATGTTATAATGTATTTATTCACTATAACAACATGTGAAGTGAAACACAGAACCCACAAAAATCGGAAAGAAGGAATGAAATCAAATGAAATTCAAAAAACTCATGGCGGCAGTCACCACCGGTGTGCTTGCTGTCACCAGTCTGTCCCTTTCGGGACTGATCGGCTCCGCAGAGGTGCAGAAGCTGATGAACGACACATTCGAAAGCGGCTACGGAGCATGGAAAGGTGTTGGCTCCTCGCTGTCCCTGTCCACGGAGCAAGCCCACAACGGCGGCACTTCCCTGTACTGCTATGACCGCACCGCCAACTGGGGTGCTCCCCGCTGCTCCCTGACCGGAATCGTGGCTGCCGGACAGAGCTACGAGATCTCTGCCAGTGCCATGTACGAGGGCAGCGGTCAGCAGAACATGGCGATCAAAATGATCTACACCGATGCCAACGGCACAGACCACTACGATCAGGTTGCCGCCGCACAGGCAACTGCGGGACAGTGGGTGGAGATAAAGGGCAACTACACCGTTCCCTCCGGTGCCACCGATATGATCCTCTATGTGGAGATGCCGAGTGCCAATACCGACCAGACCTATTATATTGACGACGTCGTCATTAAAGGTGAAAAGACAGAGATCCAGCTGGACGACAAGTTCGAATCTGACTTCGACAACAACTCCACCCAGAAGTGGAACGGCCGCGGCAGTGCCGAGGTAGAACTTTCCACCAAGTACGCCCACAGCGGCACAACCAGCTTGTATGTTTCCGGCAGAACCCAGCTGTGGAACGGTGCCGTCCGCAGTGCGTCCGACATCATGGAAGCCGGCGGCTACTACAAAGTCGGCACCTACGTGCTCTATGACGGCGACCAGTACTCCGACACCCAGAAATTTTCCATCAACCTGCAGTACGACCTGAACGGCAAGGAAAACTACTACACCATTGCCACCGAAACTGCAAACAAGGGCGAATGGAAATACGTGGGCAGCGAATTCACCGTGCCGGAGGGTGCGACCAACTTCTATATCTATGTACAGACCGGCTACACCAGTGCCCCCAAGGAACAGGATCTCATGAACTTCTACATGGACGATGCAGTCGGCGAACACCTGCCGGATCCTGCCATTCAGGACGACATCGCTTCCTTGAAAGATGCCTATTCCGACTACTTTAAGATCGGCTGTGCCTGTGCCGGTTCGGAATTCGCACAGGGTGCCACCAAGGATCTCATCAAAAAGCACTACAACAGCCTGACACTGGGCAACGAACTGAAGCCGGACAGCGTGCTGGATCTGGCACTGTCCCAGAAGTACGTGGCAGAAACCGGCGATGACACCATGCCCCAGATCTCTCTGAACGAAGCAGACGAGATGCTGAAATTCGCCGGCGAAAACAAAATTCCGGTACGCGGTCATGTGCTGGTATGGCACAGCCAGACACCGGACTGGTTCTTCAAGGAAAACTTCGATCCCAACGGAGCATGGGTTTCCAAGGACAAGATGACCAAGCGTCTGGAAAACTACATCAAGACCGTCATGGAAACGCTGAAAAAGGATTACCCCGATGTGGAATTCTACGCATGGGACGTGGTGAACGAAGCCGCTTCCGATGCCGGCACCATTCGCGATGCGGGTTCCAACAACGAGGTGAACGGGCAGTCTGCATGGGTCAAGGTCTACGGCGACCAGTCCTATATTCCGCTGGCGTTCGAATTCGCCAAGAAGTACGCACCGGCAGGCTGCAAGCTGTTCTACAATGACTACAACGAGTACTCTCCCAACAAGCAGGCGTACATCATCAGCGACATTCTGAAACCGCTGGTGGAAAAGAACCTGATCGACGGCGTGGGCATGCAGTCCCACATCTCCATGAGTTATCCCACCATTGATCTGTACAAGTCCGCCATGCAGCAGTATGCAGACCTGGGACTGGAAATTCAGGTGACTGAACTGGACGTTTCCGAGAAGTCCAACGAATATGCCGACCAACTGGCTCTGGCACAGCGGTATCAGGACGTGTTCAAGATGTACAAGGAAATGAAGGATTCCGGCGTGAACCTGTCCGCAGTTGTCCTCTGGGGCATCACCGACTCCACCAGCTGGATCGGCGGCTATCCCCTGCTCTTTGACAAGGACTATCAGGCAAAGCCGTCCTATTACGCCGTAATCGACACTGACTCCGAAGTAGAAAAGCTCCAGACCATGACGGCATACCGCTATGACGGCACAGATGCCGATCTGGAACGGGCATTGGAAATCGGCACGGCACAGTATCTCAGCACCAAAACCGGCAGTACCAACACTTATTTTAAGGCAGCTTGGTCTGACGAAAACATGGTCGTTCGCATCTACAATCCGGCAGTTTCAGTAGATGGCAAAAACTCCTATGTTGCAATTTACGGAAACCATGTGGATTCTATGGGAGGCTTCCCAATTGCCAGCCAAACCATTACTTCCGACACGGCATATATCGACCTGAAATGGAAATCCTACAGTAATGCTGGTTGGGAACCGAAAAGCGGCAGTACCGTGCACTTAGATGTATTCAACAATGATGCTGCATGGAATTGCATTGATCTGGCAAAAAGCTTTTTTGACATGATGAATGAAAGTGAACCGACTGGCGGCGGTGCATTGCCCAAGTGCGGTATTGTCACCCTCGCAGAACAGCCCAAGTATGCCGAGGCAACCAAGACTGAAACACCCATTACCATTGACGGGGACATCGATGCCGCATGGGCAGATGCCAACACCATTGATGTCAACACCTACTCCATGGGCAACGGTGCGACCGCCGTTTCCAAAATGCTCTGGGACGAGAATTACTTCTATGTGCTGACCGAAGTCACCGATCCCGTACTGAGCGTGGCAAGTGCCAACGCCTATGAGCAGGACACCGTGGAAGTATTCTTCGACGAGAACAATCACAAGACTTCCTCTTACGAAAGCGATGACATTCAGTGCCGTATCAACTACGAGAACGACAAGACCGTTACCGACGGACGTTCCACTGACGCATTCCTCTCCGGCACGAAAAAGACCGACAAGGGCTATATCGTCGAGGTGGCAATTCCGTACACTATCGGTTCGTTCCACGCTGACCAGATCGTAGGCTTTGACGTACAGGTCAACGATGACGGCACCGGCGACGGCAAGCGTACCAGCATGGCCAACTGGAACGACCTCACCGGTCAGGGCTACATCAACACCAGTGGTTTCGGTGTACTGAAACTGGTGGGTGACGGCACAGTTACCACAGACACCACTGTAACGACCACCACTGGTACAACTTCCACCACAACAGAAACTGTCACCTCTGCCACCACCTCCGACAGCAGCACAAACACTTCGGAAAGCGGTGAAAGCGGACTGACACTGTACGGCGATGTCAACATGGACAGCCGTGTAGACATCACCGATGCGGTTCTGCTGAACAAGGCAGTGGCAAACGTTGTCACACTGGGAAGCACCCAGAAGAAGAATGCGGACTGCGATGCCGACAGCGAGATCAGCGGCAATGATGCTGTCGTTCTGCTGAAGTTCCTGGTATCCATTATCCACACCCTGCCCAGTGCAGAATAAGCGTACACTGACAAGCTCATACGATGTAACGGATAAAACATCATATATCACAAAAAGCGGAGATTCCGGTGCGTGGAATCTCCGCTTTTTGTAATATACGATTATACGAATTTATTTATCCGATTCTTTGTTATAGAAAAACATGACCACTGCCATAGCAATGATGATACAGTACCCCAGAATGCTCAGCCAGTCGGGAATCTGTGCAAACAGCAAAAATCCCAAGCCTGCGGCAAAAATGATCTGGGTGTAATCGTAAACGGAAATTTCCTTTGCCGGTGCATAGCAGTACGCAGAAGTGACACCGAACTGTCCGCCTGCCGCCGAAAGCCCTGCCATAACCAGACACAACAGCTGCTTCCACGTCATAGGCTCATAGCAGAACAGCAGATACGGCAATGTCACCACACAGGAAAAGGCGGAGAAGAAAAAGACGATATACGCCTTATTCTCCCCGATCTGCCCCAGACGGCGTACCATGGTATAGGCAACGCCTGCCCCGAAGCCGCCCAGTAGTCCGATCAGGGACGGAAACAAATCCGCATTGGCAAAGGTGGGCTTGATGACACACAGTGCCCCCACAAATGCCCCCAGCACGATCAGCCCCTGTTTCCAGTTCAGTTTTTCCCGCAGAAAGATCCACGAACAGAGAATTGCAAAAAACGGGGACATCTTATTCAGAATCGACGCGTCCGACAGTGCCAGATGATCGATCGCGTAAAAATTGCACAGAATCCCCAGCGTTCCCGCCGCGGCACGCAGTACCAGAAACGGCAGAGATCCCTTTTTCGGCAGAAAGCAGCCGTGTTCCCGCAGGAGCATCGCCAGTGCGAACAACAGTGCCACCAGATTCCGGAAAAAGCTTTTCTGGATAAACGGCAGATCGCCGGAGAGCCGCACAAAGGCATTCATCCATGCAAAACAAAACGCCGACAAAATGATGCAGATCATGCCCTTCTGCCGGTCAGACAAAGAACGCTTTGTCATGATTTTCATCTTCTTTCATTGACGTGTTTTATGGCTGACATAGCCGCCGGTGAACTTGGAGGACAGGAACGTCTGCTCCCCATACAGCCCGTAATAGCCGGAGAGCAGATAGCTGACGGCGATTGCCAGCAAATAATACGGAGCACCCGCCATACCGAACAGTTCAGATGCGATCATCATAGAAGCCAGCGGACAGTTGGTCACGCCGCAGAACAGTGCCGCCATGCCTACTGCCGCACAGAGAGAGGGCGAAATTCCCAGCAAGTGCCCGAACAGACAGCCAAACGTTGCCCCAATGAAAAAGGAAGGTACGATCTCGCCGCCCTTAAAGCCGCCGCCTAATGTCAACGCCGTGAAGATCATCTTCGCCAGAAACGCATACCAGACCACCTGCCCTGCCACGGCACGCCGCATCACCTCGCCGCCAATGCCCAGATAGTCCTGATTATGTACCAGCAACGCCAGCACCCAGAGCACACCGCTTGCCGCCAGAATCCGCAGATATGGATTTTTGCAATACTTTTTCAGAAAGTGCTCCGTCTGGTGCAGCAGCACACAGAACAGAATGCTCACCGCCGCACAGCAAACGCCCAGCAGCAAAATTTTTAACGACGGCACCACCTGAAACGCCGGAATTTCCCCGATCGTATACTTCGCCAGCGGAATGCCGCATTTGCCCGCCAGCCACGAAGCCGTCAGAGAAGCAATGGTACAGGGCACCAGTGCCGCGTACCGCATGGCACCGACACACACCACTTCCATGGCGAAAACCGGTGCCGCAATGGGCGTGCGGAAAATTGCCGAAAACGCCGCCGACATGCCGCAGAGCATCAGCACTTGTTTATCCCGTTCCGCCAGACGGAACACCCGTCCCAGCACACTGCCCACGCTGCCGCCCAGCTGCAACGCCGCACCTTCCCGTCCGGCACTGCCGCCGCAGAAGTGGGTCACTACGGTGGAAATGAAAATCAGCGGTGCCATTTGCATAGGCAGTTCCGTTTCTGCCCGCAACGAAGCCAGCACCATATTGGTACCCTTGTCGTTCTGGTCGTGACTGATGCGGTACAGCCAGACGATCAGCAGACCGCCGGCGGGAAGTGTCAGCACTGTCCACCAATGCCCCGTCCGGAATGTCGTCACCCACTGTATGGCATACACAAAAGCAATCCCGATAAATCCCACCAGAACGCCCATCAGCACAGAGTAAAACACCCACCGCAGCAGCAGCCGCAAATGGGAAAGAATGTGGATACCGCTGTGCAGCAGCCGTCCTTTCCAGTGGGAAAAAAAACGTTCCCTTGAACGCATACCATTCCTCCTGACACAAACGCAATCCTCCGGAAAGTCATGCTTTCCAGAGGATTTCCGTCCAATTTTATTTGCAAGGCAACACCGCACAAAGCTTGTGCGGTGTTGCCGCAAGGAAAGTAATTTTGCTTTCCTCAATAATTCTCAGCCTTGACCTGAAAATAGGACTGCGGGTGCTGGCAGACCGGACAGACCTCCGGAGCCTTTTTGCCTACGACAATGTGACCGCAGTTGGCACATTCCCAGATGACATCGCCGTCCTTGGAAAAGACGCAGTCGCCCTCGATATTGGCGAGCAGCTTGCGATAACGTCCTTCGTGTTCCTTCTCGATCGCACCCACCGCCTCAAACAGTGCCGCAATCTGTGTGAAGCCCTCTGCCTTTGCCTGCTCCGCGAATTCGACATACATATCTGTCCACTCGTAGTTTTCGCCGGCAGCCGCATCTTTCAGGTTCTCCGTTGTTTCCGGCATCACGCCGCCATGCAGCAGCTTGAACCAGATCTTCGCGTGTTCCTTTTCATTGTTGGCAGTTTCCTCGAACAGCTTACCGATCTGCACATAACCGTCTTTCTTTGCCTTGGAAGCGTAGTAATTGTACTTGGTGAATGCCTGTGATTCGCCGGCAAATGCTGCCAGCAAGTTTTTTTCCGTCTGTGAACCTTTCAGTTCTGCCATGATATGACCTCCTTTTCATCTTGAAGAAAGCAAAACAAAACTGTTGCATACAAACAGGTTTTATTCTGCATTTTTCCTATGGCAAGACCGCACAAAGAGCGTCTGGCGACTTTGCACGCCATCTGCTTGCAAATTTCCCGTCATATTTCACAAAAATGCTCGTGAATACATCAAGTATTCACTCCGCTTTTTGTTTCATCTGACGAAAAATTTAACGACGCATCTGTCGCACAATCTTTGTGCGGTATTGCCCTATGTGGTTCTTCGGTGGTTTGCAGCTGTGCCCGCTGTTCCGCCGCCTTTCGACAGGCGGGACACAATCCGGAAAAAACAATGTGATGGGATTCCACCAGAAAATCCTCGCAGCCTACGATCTTGCTGCACAGGTCGCTCTGATAGGGCATGTTCACATCGAACACCCGATTGCAGCTGCGGCATTCCAGATGATAGTGGGGCTTGGTGTTGAAATCGAAACAGTCTGCCCCGTCCGGAATGGGAATGTGCAGGATTTCGCCCTGCTCTGACAGGATCTTCAGATTCCGGTAGACCGTCGCCTTGCTGATCAGCGTGTTCTCTGCGGCGATCTCCCGAAAGATTTCGTCTGCCGTAGGGTGATTGTGCATTCGCCGCACCGTTTCCAGCACCAGACGACGCTGAAGCGTATTGCGATTTTTCATAAAAATCAATCCTTTAAGCCGAGCATATACAAGATATGCTCTAATAGTATCAGTTCTTAATTAACATTATATACTATCTGATTCGACTTGTCAAGAGATTTTTCTGAAAAGGCAACACAACAACATCATTTTCCCTCTTTTATTGTCGCCGGTTTCCGGAAGATTATACAAAAAAGCCTGCCTTGACAAAAAGCAAGACAGGCTCGATACCACAAATTACGCTTCGTCCGGTGTCAGGGAAACCGATTCCCCGTTCAGAATCTTATTGGAAGTCCGCATTGCACACATTTTTCCGCACATAGAGCAGGTGTGACGATCCTGCGGCGGACGGCTCTCGAAATAATCCCGAGCCTTTTCGGGATCGATCGCCTGAGCAAACATGCCCTCCCAGTCGATCGCACAGCGAGCCTTGCTCATGGCGTTGTCCCAATCTCGTGCCCCCGGAATGCCCCGTGCCAGATCGGCAGCATGTGCGGCAATTTTCGAAGCCACGATACCGTCCCGCACGTCCTGTAAATCCGGCAGACGGAGATGCTCTGCAGGTGTGACATAGCACAGGAAATCCGCACCACTCATGGCAGCAATGGCACCGCCGATCGCAGCCGTAATATGGTCATATCCCGGAGCAACGTCTGTTACCAGCGGTCCCAGCACATAAAACGGAGCACCATAGCACAGCCGCTTTTGCAGCTTCATGTTGGCAGCGATCTCGTCCATGGTCATATGTCCCGGACCCTCTACCATTACCTGTACATCGCGTTCCCACGCACGCTTGGTCAGAGCACCCAGTTCCACCAGTTCGCTGATCTGTCCCGCATCGGTGCTGTCCGCATTGCAGCCCGGACGCAGAGCATCACCCAGACTGATGGTCACGTCATATTTCCGCAGAATGTCCAGCACGTCGTCATAGTATTCGTAGAACGGGTTTTCGTTGCCGGTCATCTCCATCCACGCGAACAGCAGCGAGCCGCCGCGGGAAACAATATTGGTGGTACGCTTCTGCCGCTTGAGGGCTTCCACCGCACGGCGGTTGATGCCGGCGTGAATGGTCTGGAAATCCACACCCTCTTTGGCATGTGCCTCCAGCACTTTCAGAAAGTCCGTTGCCTTGATGTCTGCCAAATCTTTTTCCAGATAGCCAATGGCATCATACATCGGCACGGTGCCGATCATTGCCGGCGACATTTCGATCAGCTGTTTCCGGAAAGTATGTGTCTTTCCGTAGTTGGACAAATCCATGATCGCTTCGCACTGAAACTGAATTGCCAGCTTGACCTTTTCGAACTCTGCCGTGTAATCGTGGCAATCTCCGGAGATGCCCAGATTCACGTTCATTTTCGTCCGCAGTCCCTCGCCGATGCCGTAGGGGTGCAGGCTCTTGTGGTGGATATTTGCCGGAATGCAAATGGTACCCTTTGCCACCCGCTGCCGGATCAGTTCCGGCTCCAGATGTTCTTCCTTGGCAACAGTTTCCATTTCCGGTGTCAGAATGCCCTGTTTTGCGGCATCCATTTGTGTTGCATATGCAGCCATGTATTCTATTCCTTTCTTTTATGTAATATGATCTTTCTTTAAAATTGCATAGTTATGTGCAATCGGTCCGTGTCCGTGTCCCAGCGACAAGCCTGCCGCAATGGCATCGCTGATATACGCCTTTCCGCGGCGGACGCTTTCTTCCAGCGAAGCCCCCTGTGCCAGAAAAGATGCAATCGCCGAGGACAGGGTGCAGCCGGTGCCGTGGGTGTTGGGGGTATCCGTCCGCTGTCCGGAAAACCACGTGGCAGTGCCCGCCGCATAGAGCAGGTCGTTGCAGCTGCCCACGCTGTGTCCGCCTTTCAGCAGCACGGCAGTGTGATAGGTTTCGGACAGCTGTCGGGCTGCCTGCTCCATTTGCGGCGGCGAAGTGATGCTTGTTCCGGTCAGCTGTTCTGCTTCCGGCAGATTGGGAGTCAGCAGTTCCGCCAGCGGAAATAACTGTTCCGTCAACGCCTGCTGTGCCTGCTGTTTCAGCAGCGGGTCACCGCTGGTGGCAACCATGACCGGATCCACCACCACATGGGGCAGCTGATACTGTGCCACTACTTCTGCAATGGCAAGGATCTGCGGCGTATCGTACACCATGCCCACTTTGACAGCAGCCGGCGGAATGTCCTCACAGACCGCTGCGATCTGCTGCTTTAAAAATTCTGCCGGAACAGGACAGATGCCCTGCACCCCCAGCGTGTTCTGTGCAGTCAGCGCTGTAATGGCACTCATGCCGAAACAGCCCAGCATGGTCATGGTTTTCAGGTCTGCCTGAACGCCGGCACCGCCGCTGCTGTCACTGCCGGCAATGGTCAAAACCGGAGCAATCGTCATCTTCCCTGCTCCTTCTGCTGAAACGGTGCAGTCAGTTCCCGCATTGCCTGTGCGGCAGCTTCCACGTTCGGCTGTCCGAACACCGCGGAAACCACTGCCACGCCGTCAATGCCGGTATCGTACAGCTTCGGGATATTCTGAGCATTGATGCCGCCGATCGCCACCACCGGAATAGACACTGCCTGTCGAATATCGCAGAGCACATCATGGGGCAGAAAAGTGGCATCGTGCTTGGTCCGGGTGCTGAACACAGCACCACACCCCAGATAAGTTGCTCCGTCCCGTTCTGCCTGTAATGCTTCTGCCACATTGTGGGCACTGGTTCCGATGATCGCCTGATCTCCCAGAATCTCCCGTGCCTGCTGGATCTTCATGTCCCGCTGTCCCACGTGCACGCCGTCTGCACCGAGGATTTTTGCCGCTTCTGCGTCATCGTCGATAATGCAGGGAATTCCCGCATCACGGCACAGCTGCAAAATGGGATATGCCAGCTCAATTCTCCGTTTGGTGGTACAGTTTTTTTCCCGAATCTGAAGCATGGTAATGCCGCCGGCAATGGCACGCTTTACCTGTTCCGCCAGATCTGCCGCCGGTGCAGTCACCGCGTACAGCTGATAGATCATTGGGTTTTGTTGCATTGAAATTCTCCTTTCTGTCAGGCAGCACCGCACAAGTTTTTTTGCAGTGCTGCCATAATTCCCTTTTGCCCTAAAGAAAAAGCGTACCGCAAAGGCACGCTTTTCCACAAAATATCGTGTGTCGTTCCCTTCGTTGGCATTATCCAAATCAGGTGCGGTCGAGATGTCTGCATCTCCTCTCAGCCCACGCACAGCAAGCTCCCGTGTATCATGTTGTTCCAGTAATTGTTCCGGTTTCAGACCGTGTTCGCCGAAGGCTTCCGGCGAAACCGTGCCAGTATGTGCCGGGCACCCAATCCGAAAAACTCCAGCATTGCCGCATACTTATCCACAAAAGTAATGGCATAGCTTTCCTTATAGTGGGGCATGCGGTGCGTCAGCGGCCACATGTGCTTTTCGATCATGTCCCGTTCCCGCGGATTCAGGGCAAACCGGACTGCCGCATTCTGCATGGCAACTTCCGGATGATGTGCACTGTGGGACTTCTGGTCGGGAGAATCGGAACGGTCATAGTCCGCTGTTTCATAAAAGTACAGATCATGAAGCAGCCCTGCTCTTGCTGCCGAAACCGCGTCCCAGTGGAAAAAGCGGCAGAGCAGGTAATTGTAATAGGAAACATTCAGGCTGTGCTGAAACCGTGTGGTATAATGATGATGACGAAACTGTTTCAACGCCTGTACATCTGCATGTTCCAAGATGTCTGCGACCAGCATGTAATATGCCTGCCGCGTCAGTTCTTTCTTCGAGCCTGTTGCATGAAGCAATACACGGCACCGTCCTTTCTGCAATTCCGCAAAGAACCATAGGTGCACCCGTTTGTGCAGCCTATCTCTATTTTAGTGTAACAGATTTCATATGATTTGTCAAGGGAATTTTTATGGCAGCACACAAATCAAAGCACCTCCATTCGAAAAAATCCGACAAAAACCACATTTGTATCTTGCACAACCTGCTCTGTCATGCTATAATAGAGAAAGCAATATTGTTTTATTTTGTCTTTATCGAAAGGAATGTACTATGTCAGTTCGAAAATCGCTACGCTGTTTCAGCATTCTTCTCGCGGCAGTCTGCACCCTGCCGCTTTGCACCGGCTGTTCCATACCATTTCTGGAACAGGAAGAAAGCGACGGCTCCGGCTATCTGTTTACCGCCAGCCTTGCTGCCAATCCCAAAAGTCTGGATCCCCAGTCTGCCACCGATGCCGCTTCGAAAACCATTATCGAAAACCTCTATGAGGGGTTGGTGGAGCTGGACGAAAACGGCTCCCCGCAGCTGGCGGCAGCGGAAAACTACACCGTTTCTCCGGACGGACTGACGTACACTTTCACGCTGAAAAGCGACCGCTTCTGGTTCTATGATGCCAATGCGGACGATGTCGTGGACGACGACGAAAAGTGGCAGGTCACTGCGGACGACTACGTCTATGCGTTCCAGAGAATCTTTGATCCGCAGACCCAGTCCCCCTATACCAGCATGTTCTCCTGTCTGCAAAATGCCGATGCGGTGCAAAGCGGACAGCTGACACCAGAGGAGATCGGTGTCCGTGCCGTCAGCAGTACGGTGCTGCAATTTTCCCTGTCCCGTCCGGACGCAGAATTTTTCAGCAATCTCGCTTCCACTGCCGCCATGCCATGCAGCGAAACCTTTTTCCAGCAGACCAAAGGCAGATACGGACTGGACAAGGATTCTGTTGCCTCCTGCGGGGCATTCTATCTCCGCCTGTGGTTCTACGACCCCTATGGCAACCAAAACCAGATCTTCATGCGTCGCAATTCTGTCAACGCCGAAGCACGTCGGGTGTACCCCACCAATCTGACATTCCAGATTCGGAAAAGCAACAACGAAACCGCCGCAGATTTTTCCAACGGCACAGCAGACCTGTTTATCAGCCCCGTTTATCAGGCACAATATATGGAGAGCAACAACTATGCCGTCACCGCCAGCCGTGCCACTACACTGGGGCTGATCTTTAACCCCAACGATGCTGCTTTTTCCAACCACAAGATTCGCCAAGCCCTTTCCATGGGCATTGATCGTGCCAATATTGGCAAAAATTCCAACGGTGATCTGTTGCCGGCATACGGACTGATCCCACCGGCAGTCCACTGGAACGGCACCGCCTACCGCGACAGCTGTCCGGAGGCACAGACTGCCTATGATGCCAACGCTGCCCTTGCCCTGTTTCAGGAGGGCATGCAGGAGATCGGCAAGGAATCGCTGGATTCCACCAAGATTCTGGTCTGCTCGGCTCTGATGGACTGCGAGAATCTCCACGACATCATTCAGACATGGCAGGAGGTTTTCGGCTTTTACATCGGCATTGAAGAAGTTTCCGAGTCGGACTACTGGAAGCGGCTCGCCGACCAGACCTATACCGTTGCAGTCTACGGCATCACCGCCGGTTATGACAGCCCCGCCGGTGTGCTGGATCAGTTCTACTCCCGCACCAACCAGTTCTATTACGCCAACGGTTCTGTCGATGCGGCGATCAACGCCCTGCACCAGTGCAGTTCTGCGGAAGCATTGCAGCAGCAGTGTGCACAGCTGGAGCAGACCATTCTGAACGAATACTGCTTCCTGCCGATCTTCTACAAGAACCAGTACTGCATCACCAAGAGCAGCAATAAGGACATTGGCTACGATCCGTTTTCCGGTGCACTGAATTTCCGGAACGCCAAGCATTTTGAATAGTTCCAGAAATTTCCTTGTTCCCTTTTGAGCTCTGCTGCATACAATAAGAATACCAGCAGGGCCTGCTTTGAAATAGATGCTGCTTATCAGCAAAGGGCTGCTGCCGGCAATGTGTTTTCCGCACATGTCGGCAGCAGCCCTTTTTATAGCACCGCACAAGCTTTATTCCGTATTTTCTTAATCGTCCCCGCGGTCTTTTTCCCGCAGGCGTTTTTCAATGCGTTCCCGATCTCTCTGGGAAATGCCCTTGGTCTGTTTCAGCTTCCGCAGTTCCGCTTCGGTTTTTCCATAGAAGTCCTTGGGATTCCGGTCGTTGTCGTTTCGCATATCTGCTGCCTCCTATGCCTTTTTGGTCTTCCAGTTCTGCAAATCGTTTTCGAACCGGTTCACCTGATCGTGTCTGCCCACCACTGCCAGAATATCCGGTGCCCGCAGAACGGTCTGCGGCGTGATGTTTACAGTCACTTCTTCGCCACGCTTCAATGCGATGATGTTCAGCCCGTACCGCTGCCGCACATTCATTTCCTGTACAGTCATCTCCTGTGCAGATTCGGGAATGGAAATTTCGGTAATGCTGATGTCGTCGTTCAAGGCAATGTACTCCATAACGCGGGGAGCCAGCAGCCGGTTTGCCAGACGAATCCCCATTTCCCGTTCCGGATATATCACTTCAGCACCGATCTTTTCCAGAACGCTGCCCTGTTCCTCGGTCAACGCCTTGGCAATGACATGGGGCACACCCAGCTGCAAGACGATCATCGAGGTCAGAATGCTCACTGCCAGATTGCCACCGATACCGATAATGACTGTATCGCAGTTCTGAATGCCCACATTCCGCAGGTTTTCCTTGGATAGATCTGCCATCAGATAGGCGTTGTCCGTAAATGCCACCGCATCATTGATCACCGTTTCGCTCTTGTCAATGACGATCAGGTCTTTTCCGGATTCCGCCAGACGTTTCGCCAGTGCAAAGCCAAACCGTCCCAGTCCGATCACAGCATATAATTTTTCTTTTTTCGAAGAATTTCTCATATTATTCACGCTCCTGTTATTATCCCACAGAAATAGTTTCTTCCGGTCTTAAAATCTCGCTGTTTCTTCTGCCCTGCACGATCCACAGCGTTGCCACCGTCAGCGGTCCCAGCCGTCCGATGTACATCGTCAAAATCAGAACCAGCTTGCTCAGACCGGACAGTCCACCGGTCAGCCCGCAGGAAAGCCCCACGGTCGCAAAGGCAGAGGTGGTTTCCATCAGCACCTGAATGAACGAAGCATCTGGTTCCAGCATACACAGCAGAAATGTTGAAACCAGCACCACAGACAACCCCATCAGAAAAATCATCAGAGCCTTATCCCGCACTTCCTGCGAAAACCGCCGCCGGAACACAGTGGGGTGCTGATTTCTGGTATAGGCGATTGCCGACCAGATGCAGACGAACAGCGTAGTCACCTTGATGCCGCCGCCGGTAGAGCCGGGAGCTGCTCCCACAAACATCAGCAGAACCATGCAGAGCAGCGAGGCGTTGGAGAAGTCCCCCAGATCATAAATGGAGAACCCTGAAGTCCGCGTCACGGCACTGTAGAAAAAGGACTGCACCCATGTCAATCCATGCTGTGTGGCGTGGAGCAGCAAAGTGCCTACTGTCAGCAGCAGCACAGTCATGGTCAGCACTACCTTGGTGTGCAGCGAAAACCGCCGGAACCGCCGTTTCTGTGCGATGTTCAGCATCACCACAAATCCCAGTCCGCCACAGATCGTCAGTGCCGAGGTCAGCAGCAGCATAGGCACGTGGTTCCGGTACACCGCAAGGCTGCTGCCGCCGATCAGGTCAAAGCCGGCATTGTTGAATGCGGAAACAGAATGGAACACACTGAGCCACACTGCCTTTCCCACCGGATAATCCTGCACAAAAATCGGAAAGGACAGCACGGCTCCCGCACCTTCAATGCCAAATGTCACCATCAGCATCACTTTCAGCAGCCGCAGAATGCCCTGAAAGCTGGGCTGGTTCAAAGATTCCTTGATCAGCGTTCGTTCCCGAATGCCGATCTTCTTGCCGGTCAGCAAGATGATGCCTACACCCAGCGTGGTGATCCCCATGCCGCCGATCTGGATCAGCAGCAAGAGGACTGCCTGTCCAAATCCGGAAAGCACTGCATTACACTGAATCGAGGAAAGACCAGTGATGCACACGCCGCTTGTGGCAGTGAACAGGGCATCGATAAAAGACAGCGACTGCCCCGACTGGTGCGAGATCGGCAGCATCAGCAAGCCCGTTCCCAATAAAATCAAAAAGGCGAATCCGGCGGCGATGACACGCCCCGGCGTAAAAAAACGATTCCATCTCATATGCTGTTCTCCTTAAAAGAAAAAGCCGGCACACACTGTCCGTGTACACCGGCTTTTTTCGAAATGCATTCAGTCCAAATCCATCGTCATGCTTCAACCGTCAAAGCCATTTTTCCGAATGCAAAATCACAGGTTTACTGTGCAGTATCTTCTGTTTCTGCACTTTCCGCAGCGGCATCGGTTTCCTCCGAAGAAACCGGTTCAGCAGTGGTTTCATACACCTCTGCCGGTGCAGCCTGAGCCGACTTGCGAGCCTCACGCTCTGCCTGTTCTGCTTCTCTTGCTGCACGGCGTGCAGCCTCTGCTGCTTCTGCCTCTGCTTTCCATTTGCCATAGGACTCGTTCTTATGGCCGCACTCCGGACAGAACTTCTGCCCGTCGTTGACCTTAGAACCGCATTCCGGACAAATGCTTGCGTTGTCCAGCCCTGCAAGTTCCGACTTCAGCACATCGATCTGTGCGATCAGGTCAGAAGCCTGCTGGAACAGACCTTCGTACTGCTCCTCCGGCTGGCACTGGTTCTCCACATAATAGCGGGAACCGATTTCCTGATAAATGGTCTGGAGCGACTCATTACAGCTGTTAATCATGCGGCGTACCCGTGCACGGGCAGTCGCCTTCTTGGAAGTATCTGCAACTTCCCTCGCCATTTTTCCCACGTCGTCGCTCATTTTCCGAAACTGATCACGAAAATCCATTTTATTCTCCTCCACAAAAGCGTTCTGCTGATTTTGATCCGATCATTGTTATTGTATGACAGTCCCCTGCCATTTGATTCCCGAAACACAACTTCAAAGCAACGTTTCAAAACAAGCAGTCTGCCCTATGGTATTATTCGATTTCTTAAGGAAACACTAAACAAAGTTTGTATGTGCAAAGCCGTCAGCGGCTTTATACAGCGTTTCCTTACCCGCAAACATATGCGAATCTGGCACTGCGAAGTCCCAGAGTGCTTCTGAATGCGTCGCCGTTTACTGTTTTCTGACCGTCGATGTTTACCGAACGGACATAGCCGCTGTCGCCGACTTCCAGCCGGATCCAGTTGGACGGATTTGCTGAAAGAGAAACGCCATAGGCATTCTGAATACGGGAGCGTACTTCGTCCACAGACATATAGGTGACCACACCATAATAAGGATCGTATTCCGCATCGTATTCACTGGGGACACTGACCAGATAATCATACTGTCTGCCCCAGATGTCTGCCGCACTGGCAGTCGCACCGCCGCTGGATGCACCATAAACTGTCAACGCATAGCTTCCGTCATAATACAGTGCCTGTCCGGCGACTGCGGAAACTGCATCGATCACATTCTGCGGCGGATTCGGTTTCAGGATCACATTGTTGACACTGCCGCCGTTAAACATGATGTATGTATAAGCGGCGATCGCCTGTGCCTTCATGGCTTCCGGATGCATGGTAGAGCTCATCTCGTTGTATACGATCTGAGAAATAATATCCACATAGCTGCCGGTAACACCGTTGGCAGTCACGGTGCTGCCTGCACCTTCCTGCACCAGTGTGGTTCCGGGAAAGTAGTGGAACAAAATCGACTGATAGTCATAACCGCCGTAAGTGGCGTAATTATTCGCACCGTTCTGGCTCATGCCAACACAATGTCCATATCCATAAGTGGTAAATGCAAACTGACCGGCACTGACAGATGCTGCCATAGAGACGGCTGCACCGATGTTTGCACTGCCCTCTGTGCCGGAAGAACCGATCGGCACGGTGACTTCTTTCAGCGTTGTCGCATTCTGAATTGCCGCAGCCTGTTCTTCCGACGGTGTAACTTCTTCATACTGAACCAAAGATAAGCTGGAATCGTAATCTGAAATTTCAGCTTTCCACAAAGTATCGTCGCTTTCATTTGCCGCGGTTGTCGTGTCAGTCACAGCAGTACTAGTACCTGCTGTTTCTGTTTCCGGCACTGCATAGGCACTGACGGCACAGGTTCCTGCCAACAGTGCTGCAACTGCAAGTGCAATACCCATTTGTGGGTAACGTATTTTCATATCAAAACTCCATTTTTACCGACAAAATGCCGGGTAGTAAAAGGCGATTCTCATCGCCCGAAAGCCGCAGACATTGCTGCCGCGGCTTTCTGCTGCACAGCAGTACCGTCTGGGTCAAGCCCTCCGGTCGTGTCACTCCTGTGCAGCGGCGGTTTCACTGCTGCTGCCCTGAATGGTTTTCAGCATGGACGCAGTATCTTCGCCGTCGCGAAGCCGGCGTGCCACGATGACAAACCGTGAGTTATCCTCATCAGAATAGCAGGTGGAGAGCGTCAGCAGGCTGTCCCCATACTGCACGTCAATGGGATTGTCGATCATATTCTTCGCGTTGACAGAACCCATGTAGCTGTCAAATGTGGTCTTGTCGTCCAGTTCCTCCATTTGCCAGTAATTGAAATCCGAATCCGCATTGCCGCTGGTAATGATTAGACCAACCATGACATACGTATAGTCCGCATAGTTGGAGCTGAACGTGATAAACGGTGCTTCCTTGTAATAGGACGGGTTCTGACGGTACTGCCGCAGAGAGCCGAACATGGTGTTGTCTGCCATGTTGTGTCCGTACAGGACAATGTTTTCCGACCACTGATCCGGATAGGCACCGAACGAATCGGTGCAGTCCATGAATACAGTGCCGGCACGGAATTCCTGTCCGTCAAAGCCGTGATCCAGATAATATTCATTATCCGCAGTCTGTACCACAGGGTTGTCCACCTGTGTACCGTCAATGGTGATATAACCGACCGTATCCGGATTCTGAGCCAGCAGCTTTTTGGCACGCTCTGTCAGTTCCGGTGCCGCAGTTGCGGCCTCCGTCGGTGCCTCTGTGGCAGGTGCAGAAGTTGCAATGCCCGCGTTCTGATCGATCTGTTCTCCGCAGCCTGTGGCAAAGAGAGAAAAGACCAATGCCCCGGCGACTGCACCGATTTGCCATTTCTTCATATTCGAATTCCTCATTTCCATTATCGCCCTTCTGCATCAACCGTAAGGAGCAAAAGGGGCATCAGGGTTGTATGTCTTTTCATTCCACAAATAATACACATTGGGCCATTTGATGTTGGGATTGGGTATGCTGCCGGCGATTCGCTCGTTGGGATCCTCGCCGTCCCGCACACGCCGTGCCACGATCACCAGACGTGCCGTATCAAAGGCATTATTGCAGGTGGAAAGTGTCAGCAGCTGGTCGCCGTATTTCACATCTACATTGGTAATGCGAAGCGTCCGCCGCTTGACTTCGTTGACATAGTTATAAAATTCCGTTTCATCTGCAAAATCAATTGCGTTCCAGTAGTCAAAACGAGTGTCCGTCGTATCCTCGGCATCTGCAATAAAGTAGCCGAAGATCTTATACTGGTAGGTTTCGTAATTGGAATTCAGCGAGATCAGCGGATGTTCGTCATAATAGTTTTCATCGGTACGGTAATATTTCAGCGTACCAAACATGGAAAGGTCACGCATGTTGTGCCCGTAGATGATCAGGTTGTCCGAATTCGGCGTTTGCAGAGTGCCGTCCTCACCCACGTCATCGAACGAACAGCGGTAGTCCAGAAAGATCGAGCCCGGCTTGGAATCCTCTTTCTGCACATTCCGGTAGAGATAGTACTCATTTCCCGGCTCATCGTCCAGATGATGCAGCACCGGATAATCCACCTTGGTATTCGGAATCGAGATCCAGCCGTTGATCTCTGAATTCATCGCCAGCAGGTCTGCCGCACCCGGCAGCAGCGTATAGATCTTTTCCGTAGGTTCTTCTGATTCCGGCTGCGGCTGGGTGAGTTCCGTGGTTTGGGTGGCAAAGTTGGCGTGATACGCCGAACCAATGTCATCATACATCTTGTCTGCACGGAAAATGTCCACAAAATACAGCACGATCAGAACAACGCACACCAGAAACACTGCCGCGGAAAACAGGAAAATACTCTTTCGCACCACTTCGCCTCCCGAATCTCCCCGCTGCGGAAACAGATCCAGCATCTTCTGCCCGAACGTTTTCTTCTTCGGTTTCGGGGACACGCGGGGCGGTGGCGGCGGGTATTTTTCCGGATGTTCTTTCTGGTCTTTGACCTGTCGGATCTGATATGCCACCCGCAGGGAAACCGCTTCTTCTTCCTCTTCCTGTGCAATGTGGAACAGCGTTGTCCGAATCGCCTTGATCTTGTCTTTCGGTTCGCTGGGCGTTTTGCTCTTGGCTTCGCCTTTTTCTGAAGAATCGGTTTCCGGTTCTTCCGGCAGCACAGTTCGGGAACGCTCTGCTCCACCGGCTTCCGGCGGTGCCGGTGTTTCCGAAGATTCCGCAGATGTTACAGCGGTTTTTTCTTCTTCCTGCATTCTGTTTCCTCCATCAGGATCCGTTCTGCGACACCGAATATGCACACAGCGGCTCCGTGACGGATCTCCTCCCGCGTGTGCAGACCGTATCGCCAAAGCTGCAGGTGCATGACATATTCCTGTTTGCCGTACAGGATCCCTGCATAGACTGTTCCCACTGGCTGTTCCGGCGTTCCGCCGCCGGGACCGGCAAGTCCCGTCACCGACAGACACAAATCCGCCTCCGCCTGTGTTCGCAGTCCCTGCACCATGGCAGAAGCCACTTCTGCACTGACCACGCCTTTTTCGGCGATCAGTTCCGCCGGAACGCCCAGCAGTTTGGTTTTCATGCGTTCCGCATAGGTACAAAGTCCCAGTTCAAACACATGGGACGCTCCCGCAACAGAAGTGATCTTCTGGGACAGCAGACCGCCGGTACAGCTTTCCGCCGTAGCGACTGTCTGATGTTCTCCATCTAGTAATTGTACAATATGTGCAAGGGTTTTGTCAAGTACTTTTTCTGTATCCTGATAGACACGGCACAATTTTTTTTCATCTAATAACGTATATGCCATATTCCACAGCACCTTTCCATTCCGCCGGTTCGGCAATCACACTTTGTGCGGCGTTTTTCTAAGAAAAGAAAAGTTTCAGAGCCCGTCCCCGCAAAGAATACCTCGCAAGAAATATATGGGCAATATTGCTTTAGGGCAACACCGCACAAAGCTTGTGCGTAAGGTGCGTTGTCAGATTTTTCGGCAGATTGCCTAGAAATTCCGCAGGCATACTGCCGTATGGCAAGGGATTTCTGGGCAATATGACGGAAAATCTGCACGCAGATTGCGTGCAAAGCCGTCAGGCGGGCTTTGTGCGGTGTTGCCTTAGGACAACTCGAACACTTTCATCGTTGTGCCTTCCACAGCCTTGTTGACCATTTCTGTAAAATCGAACTTGCCCTGTGCCTTTTCCACTTCCTCCAGGGACGGTCTGACCTTGGGGTGCTTCGGAGTGAACACGGTGCAGCAGTCCTCATAGGGCAGCGTGGAGGTATCGAACGTGCCGATCATGCGGGCAGTTTCTACGATCTCGGTCTTGTCCGAACCGATCAGCGGGCGGAATACCGGAATCCTGCTGACTGCATCGGTGCAGGCAATTGCCTGCATGGTCTGGCTTGCCACCTGTCCCACGCTCTCGCCGGTAATCAATGCAAGGCAGTTGTCCTTTGCCGCGATTTTCTGGGCGATCTCCATCATCAGCCGCCGCATGATGACAGTGAAATATTCCTCCGGACAATGCTTCTTGATCGCCTCCTGAATTTCTGTAAACGGTACGCAGAAAAAGGCGATGTTTCCGCAGTACGGAGTCAGTTCCTGACAGAGCTGCTCCACCTTTTCCTGTGCACGGTCGGAGGTATACGGCGGGCTGACATAGTGAATGGCAGAAATGTGTACGCCGCGGCGTGCCATACGATAACCGGCTACAGGGCTGTCGATACCGCCGGACAGCAGGAGCAGTGCCTTGCCGCTGCTGCCCACCGGCAGACCGCCGGCACCTTTGAGATTTGCACCGTGTACGAACGCGTGTGTGTCGCGGATCTCTACCATAACAGTCACGTCCGGATGACGTACATCAACAGACAGGTGCGGATACGCGTCCAGCAGAATGCCGCCCAGTTCCGCACAGATCTCCGGCGATTTCAGCGGGAACGCCTTATCTGCCCGCTTTGCCTCTACTTTAAATGTCTTTGCTCCCAGCAGGACTTCTTCCAGATAAGGCACCGCCTTGGCGGAAATGTCCTCCATGGTCTTTTCGCAGACACAGGCACGGCACAGAGCCGCGATTCCGAACACACACTGCAAATGCTCCAGTACCTCGTCCAGATCGATGTCCTCCGACAGCGGTTCCATATAAATGGTGGACTGGGCACGGTTCAGCTTGAATGCACCAAACTTTTTCAGACGGCGACGCAGGTTCTTCATCAGAATGTCCTCGAAAGTACCGCGGTTCAGCCCTTTCAGTGCCATTTCTCCGTATTTTGCCAAAATCAATTCTTTTGCCATTGGTTTTCTCCTTCTATGGAAACACTGCATCAAGCCGTCTGGCGGGGCTTATCCGTGTTTTCCGGTATTTCAGCATTTCTGCCGTATCAGTGCATCAGTTCTTTCTGTGCGTCCCGCAGTCCCTGTACCAGTGCCGCAATGTCCTCTTCTGTGTTCTCTGCACAGAAGCTGATTCGCAGGGCACTGTCCACCTCTGCGGGCTTTGCCCCGAATAATTCCAGTACACCGCTGCTGGCTCCCTTGGAACATGCCGAGCCGCTGGAAACATAGACTTCCCGCTGCTCCAGATAGTGCAGCACGATCTCCGAGCGATAGCCCAGCAGGGAAATGTTCAGCACATAGGGAGATGCTCCTTCTATGTCCCGAATGATCACGCCGTCCATTTCCCGCAGCTTTGCGATCAGACTGCTGCGAAGCTGAGAAACCCGTTCCAGACGTTTTTCGATGTTCAGGGACAGCTTTTCCGTTGCCGCCCCGAACGAAGCAATCAACGGCACACTTTCTGTGCCCGGACGCAGCCCCCGTTCCTGTTCGCTGCCGCACAGGATCGGTTTCACCCGCACGCCATGCCGGATATACAGAGCACCGACACCTTTTAGAGCATGTACCTTGTGCCCGCTGACTGAAACCAGATCGGCACAGAGTGTTCTCGGCTTAAACGGAATTTTCAGGAATCCCTGTACGGCATCACAGTGTGTGATGATCTCCGGATCATTTCGCTTCACCATGCGGAATACGTTTTCCACCGGCAGCCGGCAGCCGTTTTCGTTGTTCACCAGCATCATGCTCACCAGACAGACGCTGCTGTCTATTTCCCGCAGAAAGTCTTCTGTATGATACTCTCCGTCCGCAGCCGGCGGCACGGTAACGACCGTAAAGCCCAGCGTTTTCAGATAGGAAAGGGTTGCTTTCACAGAAGCGTGCTCTACGGCACTGGCAACGATTTTCTTTCGCTTTCTGCCGTATGCTGCCACCGCCCCGCGGATCGCCAGATTGGAACTTTCTGTCGCACCGGAAGTGAAAACGATTTCCTGTGCCTTGCAGCCCAGAGCACCGGCGATCTGATTGCGGGCGTATTCCACTTCGTGCTGTGCCTCCAGTCCCTTTCGGTGCAGCGAGGACGGATTGCCGTAATGTGCAGAGATGCAGCTCATCACTGCCGCAGCAGCTTCTGCACACGGCTTGGTCGTTGCAGCGTTATCCAAATAATGTTCCATTGTGATTCCCCCTACAAATGATTCCAGAATTCGATTCGGAATAATGCTTTTCTATTATATCACAGTTTATCATTTTGTGCAAGTATTTGTGCAGGTAGAAGAAAAGCCCTGAAATTGCGTGACTTTTCGGCATTCTCAAAGAAATCAGAAAAAAATCGAAAAAATTTGAAAAAAAGGCTTGACAAATCGAAAGTGTTGTGCTATAATAATTCTTGTCGCTGAAAACACGGCATGCGAAATGCGGATATGGCGGAATTGGCAGACGCGCTAGCTTCAGGTGCTAGTCCTCGCAAGGGGGTGGAGGTTCAAGTCCTCTTATCCGCACCAAGGATATGGAAAAGCTGATCATGTGAAAGCATGGTCAGCTTTTTTGTTATGCCTATAAAGGAGAGATTCTCATGGAAAAAGTCCGCAGAGATACCAATTTTATTGTGCTGGGGCTGGTGCTGTACACCCTGCTGCGGTACGTCATTTTCGCACTGGAACCGCTGGCACGTGCCTGTTATGTTCGGCTGGTTTATTCTGATAGTGCCGAAAGAACAGTCCTCTTGCAGCAGCTGGAGAAAAACGCTGCCAACAGCGGCGTTTCCAGTATTGTGGCAGTGCTTGCCGGCGTGTTGTTTCTGGGCTGGTATTTCCGACGGGATACGCCGCCGCAGGTGGTGTTTCAAAAAAAGCAGCCGCTTCCGTGGAAAAAGCTGCCGCTGCTGATCTGTATTTTCATGGGTGCCCAGCTGATCTACTCGCTGTTCGGGAACGTGCTGGAATTTCTGCTCCGGCTGTGCGGCTACACCGCCATGGGACAGCTGAATGCCGCGTCGGCTCAGAGCACCACGGTTTCCATGTTTTTGTATACCGCTGTTTTCGCCCCTGTGGGAGAAGAGCTCATTTACCGCGGGCTGGTCATGCGGCAGTTTCAGAAGTACGGGAACGTGTTTGCCATTGTGGTTTCCGCAGCGTTGTTCGGCGTGATGCATGCCAATTTGTTTCAGATGATATTTGCATTTCTCACCGGACTGGTGCTGGGATACACGGCAGCAGAATTCTCTCTCCGCTGGTCCATTGTGCTGCATCTGGTCAATAATCTGGTGTTTGGTGAACTGCTGGGCTGGCTGATGGGGTATCTCTCCCCTGCCGCACAGGACTATCTCTATCGGGGAATCAACATTTTCTTTTTCGCTTTCGCCGCGTTCTGGCTGCTGCATCATCGGAAACAGCTGGGGCATTACCTGCAAAAGAATCGCTGTGCGAAAAAGTGCTATGCTGCGGCTTTTACTGCTGTTGCTATGGTGACGTTTTTTGTGGGGAATTTTGGGCTGGCGATTTCGGGGATTCAAAAGTGGTGAGGTGCTGTTGACCTTATGTCTTAAAATATAATCTATGGTGCCGAATTACTTTCACAGTTTCTTTTCTCGTGTAATCTTCGTGTGATGCGTTGCCGTATAGTACAAGTGAAACGCGAACTCTTTTCTTGCGGCGAGTCGCCGCTGACCTTACGCCCCGATTTCAAGAGTAAAAAAGGTAATGTTACGGCGGCAGCAGCCGCCTGTTCGCCCCGCCAGGGGAGTTTTGTCGATGAGAATCTATTGTGACAGTTTCTTGTGTAATCTTCGGGTGATACTTGAATCTTACAGTACAGGAAAAACGCGAACTCTTTTCTTTTTTTGCTTCTTTTTTTCTTTTCAGTAAAGAAAAAAAGAAGCGTAACTCCTTGTGAAATCGGTTGATTGCTGTAGCGGGTGAACCCCTCCACCAGCTCCGCTGGCCCCTTCCCCTTTCAGGGGAGGCTATATATAAACTTGCAAACGCCGTGTAAAATAAAGTTGACCGCTTACATAAAAAAACACTTGAATATCAACATTACCGATACAGGCAAGGACAACCACCGGCGTTGGCAAGCCACAGGCGGACAGCGAGAGCAACGAGCGAATTCCGCCGGACGGTTTCGACACGGCAGCCCGCACAAAGAGCGTCTGGCGACTTTGTACGCCATCTGCCTGCAAATTTCCTGTCCGGCTATTCCGCTATCTCTGCTCCGGCTTCACATACAATGTGTGCTGATTGGTGAAGATCACCATGCCCGGCTTTGCTCCGGCTGGCTTTTTCACGTACCGCACAGCACAATAATCCACCGGCACCTGTGCCGAATCCCGTGCCTTGCTGTGATATGCCGCCAGCTGTGCCGCCTCTTCCAGTACCTTCTGGGACGGCTCTTTTCCGCCGGTTTCCAGAATCACGTGTGAACCGGGGATATTCTGGGTGTGCAGCCAGATGTCGTTCTTGTTTGCCGTTTTCAAGGTCAGCTGGTCGTTCTGGCGATTGTTCCGCCCCACCAGAATCCGTGTGCCGTCCGAAGCGGTAAACTCCATCGGCGGCAGAGATTTCGGCGGCTTGCCCTTTCGCCGCAACAGCCGGAGATAGCCCTGTTCTGCCAGTTCCGCCCGCAGCTGTTCCAGATCGTTTTCCGTTTCCGCACGGCTCAGAGCGTCCAGCACGCTGTCCAGATACGTCAGTTCTTCCCTGCCCTTGGCGATCTGCTCCGTGAGAATTTTCTCCGCCGTGCAGGCTTTCTTATACGCCTGATAGTACTTCTGGGCGTTCTGGGGCGGTGTCAGACGAGCGTCCAGTGCAATGTGCACCGTCGGGCAGTCCGGCTCGTAGAAGTCCTCCAGAACCGCCTCTGTATCGCCCTTGTGCAGCCGGTAGAGGTTGGCGGAGATCAGATCCGCTTTCCGGCGGTCTGTGTCCTTTTCCCCGCAGGCTTCCAGTTCTTCAGACTGGGAAACGATTCGCCGCTGGATTCGCTCCGTTGCGTGGAGCAGCAGGTGGAACAGGTCGTTCGCCCGCTGTTTCAGCCGTGCCATGTGGTCGCGGCTGGCGAAGAATTCGTCCAGCAGAGCACAGGCAGAGGGCATGACTTTTGTCACCATCAGCGTGCCGTACTGGTGCAGCGGCAGGAACGAGAAATCCTTCGGCTGTCCCTCGCGTGTGCTGACAATGGTATAGACTGCCTCGCCCTGTTCCAGAATCTCCCGCGTTCTGCCAATGGTGTAACAGAGCCGGTCTTTCTGGTCATCGGTGAGGGATTCCGCCCGACAGGGCTGCCCTTTTCCGGTATAGTATGCCCATTCCCGCACCAGAACCGGCGAAACGCCCTCAAAAGTTTGCAGCAGTGCCTTGGAAAGTTCTCCCGTTTTGGTGGACAGCACCGCCAGCATCTGTTCCGGTGCCGCCTGTAAAAAGTTCAGCCGTTCGTCCCGCGGCGGCATCTCATAGGGCAGCCCCGGCAGCACCAGCCGCTTGCTGGACATGGTGGCATCGACACGTTTCATGCTGTCGATGACCTTTCCGGTTTCGTCAATGAGGATCAGATTGGAATACCGCCCCATGATCTCGATCGCGAGAGTCAGCTGCACAATATCCCCCAGTTCGTTGACGCAGGAGAAGTCGAAGTACAGCACCCGTTCCAGTCCGTCCTGCCGAATTGCCAGCAGCTTGCCGTTTCCCAGCCGTTTCCGCAGGAGCATGCAGAACATAGGCGGAGCCTTGGGGTTTTCCACAGCCACCTGTGTGAGGTGCACCCTTGCACGGTCTGCCGCACAGGAAAACAGCACCTTTGCCCCGCCGGTACGCCCACGGAAAGCGACAAGCAGTTCTTCCCGTGTCGGCTGGTGGATTTTTTCAATACGGGAATCCAGCAGCGGCAGCAGTTCCTGCCGCACCGCGTGTAAATATGCACCATCTAATGCCATGTTTGATTCGTCCTTTCTTACGGCGGGCGGCGAGTCGCCGCTGACCTTACGCCCCGATTTCAAGTGTGAAACGGGTAGTGTTACGGCGGGCGGCGAGTCGCCGCTGACCTTACGCCCCGATTTCAAGTGTGAAACGGGTAGTGTTACGGCGGGCGGCGAGTCGCCGCTGACCTTACGCCCCGATTTCAAGTGTGAAAC